>BNJU01000082.1_pt1 | contig 61284 bp, 85 predicted proteins | sample 8539281 | NCBI WGS metagenome assembly BNJU01 (sample SAMD00202456, study PRJDB9452) | human saliva metagenome | isolation source: human saliva | place: Japan
CAAAGAAAAAGAAAATAAAAAGGAGCTTCTTGAATCAGGTGCAGGCTTTACTGACACCAGGATAGCCATCCCAGGCGGCTCCACCACCAATGATATCAAGCTTGTTATGGGAGCTTTTCCTGCTTGACTACGGTATAAAGCCTTCGTTTTACGAGTCTGAGTACAACCGCTATTATCAGGATGCGGTCTTTCCAAATGAGGAGCTTGAAAGCTTTGCCCCTAAGATAATATACATCCATACCACCAACAGGAATATCACTGAATATCCTAAGATAAGCGATTCTCCTGAAAGCCATAGACGAGCTTATTAAAATGAAATGCTAAAATTCACCTCCATGTGGGAGAAATTAGAGGAGAAGTATCACTGCCCTATTATTCAAAATAACTTTGAAATGCCTCTCTACCGCCTTATGGGCAATAAGGAGGCAAGTGACATACATGGTAAAATCAACTTCATCAATAGGCTAAAACGAAGAGTTTTATAAGTATGCAAGAGAGCACGATAACTTTCTATATCTGTGATATCAACTACATATCTGCGGACTATGGTCTTAAGAAATGGCAGGAGCCGTTTTACTGGTATATGTATAAGTATGCCCTAAATGTAGCTGCCATCCCATATCTTTCTTACAATGTGGCAAATATAATAAAGTCTCTCCTTGGCAAGAATAAAAGGGCTTGTGCTTGACCTTGACAATACCCTCTGGGGAGGCATAGTAGGTGATGACGGCGTAGACAACCTTGAGATAGGACCTGAGGAGTCAGGCGGTCAGGTATATAGCGAATTTCAGAGCTATATCAAGGAGCATAAGGACCTTGGACTTGTGCTAAATGTGGCTTCTAAAAATGAAGAAGAAAATGCCATTGCAGGGCTTAACCACCCTGACGGAGTACTTAAAAGCCTGATGACTTTCATAGAGATAAGGGCGAACTGGGAGCCAAAGGACAGGAACTTTGCTGCTATAGCAGAGAGCCTTACTTACTTCCTGAGAGCCTGGTATTTGTAGATGACAACCCCTGCCGAGAGGGCGATAGTTGCAGTGAAACCTTAAGGGAGTGAGAGCTCCTGAGATAGGTGAGGCTCATAACTACATCCAGACCTTAGACCGCTCGGGCTTCTTTGAGGTAACGAATCTCTCAAAAAGACGACTTTAAGCTCGCAATGAGATGTATAAGGAGAATGTAAAGCAGGCTAAGCTTCAGGCTTCTTTTGAGAACTACGAGGATTATCTCCTCTCACTTGAAATGGTGGGAACAATTAAGAGATTTGAGCCGATTTACACAGCTAGAATCTCACAGCTCTCCAACAAGAGCAACCAGTTCAACCTCACAACCAGGCGTTACACCCAGACTGAGATTGAAGAGGTAATGGAGGACGAAGCCTATATTCCTCTTTACGGAAAGCTGGTGGACAAGTTTGGAGACAACGGGGTTGTATCCGTTGTCATTGGCCATATTGTTGGTGAAGTCTGCCACATAGATTTATGGCTTATGAGCTGCCGCGTGCTTAAGCGCGATATGGAATTTGCCATGATGGATGAGCTTGTAAGGCTGTGTAAGGAAAAAGGAGTGAAGCAGATTAAGGGTTATTATTACCCTACAGCGAAGAACAAAGATGGTGCGTGACTTCTATGCACTTCAGGGCTTTTACCAAGGTATCTGAGGATGAAAATGGCATACAGAGTGGATTTTTGACATAACTGATGATTACAAGAACAAAAATAATGTGATTACTTTGCAGTATTAGTTTGACATTATCTAAAATACGGTTATCCTTGTAAGGATTACCTAATGTGGCACAGGGCTATTACTACGTCTGTTGGTGTCAAATATTTGCTATAAGATTTAGTTATAACAAAATTTTTATAAATGGAGGAAAATAAGATGACCAGAGAAGAAATTTTTGAGGGATTAAATGAGGTATTCAGTGATGTCTTTGATGAGGAGATAACAGTCACAGATTCTACTACAGCAGATGATATAGAGGATTGGGACAGCCTTTGAACATATCAATCTTATAGTGGCGGTTGAGAACAAATTTGGAATAAAAATTTAATATTGGTGAAGTAAATAAGATGAAGAATGTTGGGAGAAATGGTCGATATAATAATAGGCAGGCTCAATTAATGGCATAAATGCTTAGAATTAGTGGAGTTGCTTATCCTTTGGGTAGGTGAGTTCCACTTTTTCCTTGCTTTCATCTAAAAGATTGTTATAGAATGAGTATGTATGTTTACGTTATCTGGAAGTTTGCTAAATAATATTTAAGGAGAATAATATGTCTAAGACAATAGTATTTTCGCCGGAAGAAATATCCATTTTCTGTGATCAGATTGCTATGATACTAAATGGAGGTATTCCTGTATATGAGGGTGCTTTACATTCTCTATGAAGAAATGGATGAAGGTAAGACTAAAGATGTATTAAAGAAGGTTGCTGACAATGTAAAGTCAGGAATGGCTTTTAGTGAAGCACTTTAAAGAAAGCGGCTCATTTCCAACCTATATGTGTGAAATGGTTAGAATTAGTGAGATGACAGGTAAGCTTGAAGAGATTATGCGCTCTGTGTCAGACTACTATGAGAGAGAATCTCGTTAAGAACAGCATCAGAAGCGTAATCAGTTATCCAACTGTGCTTCTTGGTATGATGGCTGTCATACTTTTGGTTTTGGTTGGGAAGATTCTTCCTATGTTTGAGGATATTTTCCTCGAGCTTGACGGCGGTACAGGTACAACCATAGAACTTATGAACACAAGTATCCTCGTTTCTAAGATTATTGTAGGTGTAGTGCTTGTCTCCTCTGCCCTTCTCCTTATTAGCCTTGCGTGGTATAGATTTAAGGGTGGAAGTGCAGTTATTACCAACATAATAGACAACAATCCTATATCAGCAGGACTTGCAGATAGAATAAGCATAGGTAAGTTCCTTGCTACTCTTGCGGTAATGAACTCCGCAGGTATGGAAATGACAGAGGCAGTTAAAAATGCTTCAAAAGTAGTAGAGAATAAAAAGACTTTAGCTAAGATAGATAAATGTATAGCCATGCTTGAGGCAGATGAAAAAGCCTAGAAGCATTTAAGAAGGTCATGGGTCTTAATTCTCTTCATTCCAAAGATGTTTTGGTGTGGCTAGGATGAGCGGCTCAGAGATTCCATCCTCTTTAAGCTTGTAGGAAGATTTGACGCAGATATTAACCAGAGACTAAACTCTCTTGCTTCGATTATAGAAACCGTACTTGTAGTGGTACTTTCCATTATTGTCGGTGCAGTACTCATATCGGTTATGATGCCTTTGATGAGTGTAATCGCATCTATAGGCTAAGGAGCGGTATATGAAGAGTTTTGTAAATGTTAAGGCAAGAAGGGCTGAGAGGCTTGTGGCAGTTAAGACAGTTTCTTTTGTAGTGGTTATTTTGGCGGTTTTTGGTTGCGGGCATTTATTACATGGGCAACATTGGAAGTGAGCAGGGAATAAAGCTTACCCGTGAGGCGGCTGTAAGGACTGCCGTACAGTGTTACTCCATAGAGGGGATATACCCTCCCAATGTAGACTACATGGAAGCTAATTATAAGTTAAAATACGATAAATCCAAGTATTATATCCACTACGATGCATTTGCGTCAAATATTATGCCTACCATAGAGGTATATGAGAAGAGGTAATATGGAGAATAAAAAGAGTGAAAGGGGGCTGGTTCATACTGTCTGCGTGCTTGCCGTAATCTGTATGTTTGGGATATCGGCTATGATGCTTGGCAGTGTGGGAGCTTCTGTATAAGAATATAGCTGAAAGGAATCTTGACAGCTTTGAGCTGAGGACTTCGCTGTCTTATGTTAAGACGAAGATTAATCAGTATGACGAGGTCGGAAAGATTGCAATCAAAGAAGTGAACTACCTCAAGACGCTGGTTCTAAGTGAGGAAGTAGATGGGAAATCTTTGATACCTTAGTTTATTTCTACAAAGGAAAGCTTTATGAAATAACAGGTGCAAGAGGCATGAAGTTTAAGCCTGAGGACGGATTTTCCATACTAAGCGTAGATTCATTTGAAATTTCAGAAAAAGACGGACTTGTTAAGCTGGTTACAATAGATGATGATGGGAGTACGGAAACCCTGTATGTAAAACTTAGAACCGCTTAGATGGGCTTTAGGAGGAATAATGAATTCTTTTAACGTGGACAGCGCAAAGGATACGAGAACAGGTCTGGGGGTCATGCTTCCAGTGTTTGAGCTTGTTATTGCGATTGGACTATTTACAATTATAAGCATTTTTCTAATAAGATTCTTCACATCAGCCAATACTATGAGTAGACAGGCAGATGATTTGAGTAAAGGACTTATAAAGGCAGAGTCTGCGATAGAACTTGTCAAGGCATATAGCACTGAGGATGCGGCAGAAGAGCTTGAAGGTGAGGTTGTAAAGACTGCGGCCGGAAAGCAAATAGAAGCTTATTTTGATAAGGACTGGAAGAAGGCCGACAAGACTAACTGGAGATATTCTCTTGTGGTTATGCTTAAGGATATACCAAGAAGAAGTGGAGCTCTTAGAGAGATAAATGCTTTTATCAACAGAAATGACGGTGTCAATAATAACATAGTAATTGTGCATCTTGAAGGTGCAAAATACCTAAAAGGCGGCAGATAATGAGAAATAATATTAGAAGCAGAATAAACTCAGGCGGGGCTTTGGTTATACTGGTTATACTTGTTGTTGCCATGTCTATATTTTGCTATACTTGCAGTCCAGTCGTCTCTTAACGAAAAGAAGCTTTCGACAAAGACGGACGAAAGCATAAGGACTTACTACAGGATGGATGCAGAGGCTGAGAGAGTGTATGCTAAGATTGATGAAATAATTAAAACAAGTGAAGACCTAACCGGGGACCTTGCAAAGCTTAAAGAATTAAAAGATGTTAAGACGGATGATGGCGGTGTATTGGTAGAGGTTGGCGATATTAAGTACGAGGGAGACCGCCCTTTACTTATCAGTTATAGTGTAGTTAAGGATGAGAGAAGCTTAAATGTCGAGGTTGGTGTTTCGGGTAAAGAAACAACAATTAACAGATGGAGTACTAAAACAAAATCGGAAGACCTGCAATACGAGCTTGAAATAACCGATTAATTATTTGATATAATGGGAGGTCTAAAATGGAGTTAATGAATATCCTTGAACGGGCGGTAAAAGAAGATGCGTCAGATATCTTTCTTGTAGTTGGACAGGCTGTTTCCTTTAAGCTAGACGGCACAATCAAGAAGATGGATGAGACAAAGCTTATGCCGGTTGATACGGAGAACATTATTACCAGCATCTACGACAAGGCAGGCAGAAGCCTAAGCCACTTCATGACCACGGGGGACGATGACTTTTCGTTATCTATCGCCAATCTCGGGCGTTTTAGATGTAACGTGTTTAGACAGAGAGGTACTTTCGGTGCAGTTATCAGAGTGGTTCACTTTGAACTGCCAAGCTATAAGGATATGAGGATTCCTGAGAGCATAATGAAGCTGTCAGAGCTAACAAAGGGCTTGTGCTTGTAACGGGAGCAGCAGGCTCAGGTAAGAGTACAACCATTTCCTACATCATTGACAGAATCAATGAGAACAGAAATTGCCACATCCTTACTCTTGAGGACCCTATCGAGTTCCTTCACAGGCATAAGAAGAGTATAGTAAGCCAGAGAGAGGTAAAGATAGATAGTGAAAGCTATTCTTCTGCGCTAAGAGCGGCCATGAGACAGTCTCCTGATGTTATTCTCGTGGGAGAAATGAGAGACTATGAGACCATTGATATAGCTATGACGGCGGCAGAGACCGGACATCTTGTCCTCTCAACCCTTCATACTATAGGGGCTGCGAACACCATAGACAGAGTCATAGATGTATTCCCTGCCTCACAGCAGCAGCAGATAAGAGTTCAGCTCTCGATGGTATTGCAGGCTGTTGTATCACAGCAGTTGATACCGGGGCTTAACAATGAGCTCCTTCCTGCCTTTGAGATAATGAAGGCAAACAGTGCGATAAAGACTATGATTAGAGACAAATAAGATTCATCAGATTGATTCTGTTATCTATTCATCAGGTAAGGAAGATGAGAACCATGGATTCAAGCATACTTGAGCTTTTATACACAGGGACTTATAGACAGACAGACTGCATATCAACTTTGCTACCAATCAGGAAATGGTTGGAAGAGCTTGTACAGGTAAGAGGCTTATGGAAATTAAATCTTGATGATGTAATTACTCTAAAGAAAATACATCCCCTGCGGTTCTTATGACTGGAAGGTTATAAGAACCGGCATGGACATAAGGCTTAGCTGCCTGGGCTGTGGAAGGCAGGTCATGCTTCCCAGAAAAGCAGGTTGAAAAAGAGTATCGAAAAAAAGCTGGTAAAAGGCTTCAGATACATAAAGGAAAACCTAAAGTCTACAGCCACAGTCCTGTAATTAGGGATAAAATATTGGTGAAAAAGGATTTTAGTACTTGCAAAAATCTTTTTATGGCATAATAAATATTCGTGATGTAAAAAATAAATCCTTGCTCTTTTTACGCTACTCGTCCTAGCAGATAAAAGGGCCGGAAAAGACCAGAAGGAGGAGCAGAGCAACTATGAACAAATATGAATTAGCCTTAGTTGTTAATGCAAAAATCGAAGACGAGGCAAGAAACAAAGTAGTAGAAGATGTTAAGGGCCTTGTAACACGTTTTGGCGGCACTATCACCGATATCGATGAATGGGGAAAGAAGAAACTTGCTTATGATATTCAGAAGATGAGCGAAGGTTTCTACTATTTCATCCATTTTGAAGCTGAATCATCAGCTCCTAGTGAGATTGAGAGCCGTGTCCGTATTATGGAGAACGTTCTTAGATTTTTATGCGTTAAACAGGAAGCATAACTAAGAAGGAGGTTTTCCTTTATGAACAAAGTAATTTTAATGGGCCGTCTTACAAGAGATCCTGAGGTTAGATATTCCCAGGGTGACAGCCAGATGGCTATAGCAAGATTTTCACTTGCAGTTGACAGAAGATTTAAGAGACAGGGAGATACAGTTACCGCTGATTTCTTTAACTGTACTGCTTTTGGTAAGCAGGGTGAATTTGTAGAGAAGTATCTTAAGCAGGGTACCAAGATAGTAGTTACCGGACGTATCCAGAATGATAACTATACAAATAAAGAAGGTCAGAAGGTATACAGTGTTCAGATTATTGTAGAAGAGATAGAATTTGCTGAGAGCAAAAATGCAGCAGGTGGTGGAAGTTCATTCCAGAGTGCTCCTGCAGGCGGTAGTCAGGAACCAATGATGCCTGAGGATGGATTTATGAATATCCCTGACGGTATCGACAATACTCTCCCATTTCAATAATATTAGGAGGTAGGAACTATGTCATTCAATAAGGACAACAAAGGTTCTAGAGAAGATAAAAGTGATTTCCCACGCAGGAGACCAATGCACAGAAGAAAGAAAGTATGTGCTTTGACACCTGAAGAGCTTGACAACCTTGATTATAAGGATGCAGCTAAGTTAAAGAAATTTATCTCTGAGAGAGGTAAGATTCTTCCTAGAAGAATAACAGGAACAAGCGCTAAGCACCAGAGAATACTTACAACAGCTATTAAGCGTGCTCGTCACTTAGCTCTTATCCCATATGTTTGTGAATAAGAATGAATAATGTAAGCTCCATCGTTTGAAACATCAGGCGGTGGAGCTTTTTATGATTAAGAATTTTTGATTTCCTGAGCAGATAAAATTTTAATAATAAATTTACTTTAAATTCATAGTTCAATAAAAAGCTCTCTTAGGGGATTGCAAAGAATATTCCAATTTAAAAGAAAAATCCAAGGCTTGACACCTTGATGATATTATAAAAAAATGCACTATTATGTTTGAACATGGATAACTATGCTTATTATACCATAATCCACTTAAAAGTGCAAGCATTTAGTTGCATTTCTTGAATAATATGCTTAGATTTTTGTTTAAAATCCTGAATTTTAAATAATTTTAACTATGCTTAAGAGAAGTGTAACTGTAGTTGAAGTAAATACCGAGAATCAGTTCATAATAGGTTATCGGCAGATTTTAGAAAATATCAAGGGGTGAAAAACGTCAATGAAGAAAAACAGAATTCGTCCGATCAAAGCAGGAAACGGAATTAGAATGAGTTATGCCAGACAGAAAGAAGTTCTTGAAATGCCTAATCTCATTGAGGTTCAGAAAAACTCATATCAGTGGCTTCTGACTGACGGACTTAAAGAGGTATTTGACGACATCTCTATGATTGTGGATTACAGTGGGCGCTATGGATTAAGATTTGTAGACTTTACCCTGGAGCCAAAGGAGAATCATACAATCGAGGTGTGCAAGGAAAGAGACGGAACATATTCGGCAGCACTTAAAGTGGTTGTAGAGTTGGTTGACATCAAAGAAAAGAAGGTGCGTTCTCAGCAGAAGGGAAGTTTTTCCTTGGTGAGCTCCCACTGATGACAGATACCGGAAGCTTCATTATCAACGGTGCAGAGCGTGTAATCGTAAGTCAGTTAGTTCGTTCCCCGGGTATTTATTATAGTATTGCGCACGATAAGACCGGTAAGGAGTTGTATACTTCTCAGGTTATTCCTAATCGTGGTGCTTGGCTTGAATACGAGACAGACTCAAACAATGTATTTTATGTAAAAGTAGATAGAAATAGAAAGGTGCCTATAACTGTACTTATAAGGGCACTCGGCGTGAGCCTTAACAAGGATATAGAAGAGCTGTTCGGTGATGAACCAAAGCTTCAGGCAAGTCTTGCTAAGGATGTTTCTACCAATTCTGATGAAGGTCTTCTTGAACTATATAAGAAGCTTCGTCCGGGTGAGCCTTTACTTGTAGAAAATGCATTAAACTACATAAACAATATGCTTTTTGATCCAAAGCGCTATGACCTTGCAAAGGTAGGCCGCTACAAGTTTAACAAAAAGCTTGCCTTCCGCAACCGTATCGTAAGACATACGCTTGCAGAGGATGTGATGGATAGATCTACAGGAGAGGTTATCGGTGAGAAGGGTACTGTTATTACTACAGAGCTTGCTGATAAGCTACAGAACTCTGCTGTTCCTTATGTATTTATTCAAGGTGAGGAAAGAAATGTGAAGGTGCTCTCAAACCTTATGGTTGACATCAATGCATTCATTCCTGAACTTGACAAGGAAGAAGTTGGGAATTACCGAGCTTGTTTACTATCCAAAGCTTGTGGAAGTTATGGAGCTTGCTAACGGTGATTACGATAGTGAAGACTTTAAGCGAGAACTTAAAAATCATATAAATGACCTTATTCCAAAGCATATAACAAGAGAAGATATATTTGCTTCTATTAACTATGTCTTTAATTTGGAGAGCGGAATTGGTACAGAGGATGATATCGACCACCTTGGCAACAGACGTATCCGTGCCGTAGGTGAACTTCTTCAGAATCAGTACCGTATCGGACTTTCCAGAATGGAAAGAACGGTCCGTGACAAGCTTGGAAGCATCGGAAGCGATGCTGTAGATGATACAAACCCTGGTGACTTTATCAACTGTAAGCCGGTAACAGCTGCCATTAAGGAGTTCTTCGGAAGCTCCCAGCTGTCACAGTTCATGGATCAGCACAACCCTCTTGGTGAGCTTACCCATAAGAGAAGACTTTCAGCCCTTGGACCCGGCGGTCTTTCAAGAGACAGAGCGGGCTTTGAGGTTCGAGACGTACATTATTCCCATTATGGAAGAATGTGCCCTGTAGAGACACCGGAAGGACCTAACATCGGTCTTATTAACTCACTTGCCAGTTACGCCAGAATAAACGAATATGGCTTTATTGAGGCACCATATAGAAAGCTTGATAAGTCAGATCCTGAGAATCCTAGGGTAACTGATGAGGTGGTTTACCTTACAGCTGATGAGGAAGATCCTTTTATAGTTGCACAGGCGAATGAGCCTCTTGATGAAAATGGATATTTTATAAATAACACGGTATCAGGCCGTTTTAGAGATGAGACTTCTACCTATGACAAAAAGAACGTAGAGCTGATGGACGTATCTCCTAAGATGGTGTTTTCAGCTGCTACTGCCATGATTCCTTTCCTTCAGAACGACGATGCGAACCGTGCTCTCATGGGCTCTAACATGCAGCGTCAGGCGGTGCCTCTCCTTTTCACTGATTCAGCAGTAGTTGGAACAGGTATGGAAGCAAAGGTAGCAGTAGACTCAGGAGTGTGTGCTTGCTGACAAGGCAGGCGTGGTAGTAAGCGCTTCTGGAGATAGAATTTTAATCAGAAATGATGATGACAATAGAATAACAGAGTACCCACTTCTTAAATTCGCAAGAAGTAATCAGGGAACCTGTATAAACCAGCGTCCTATAGTTAATAACGGTGACCACGTAGAGGCTAAGCAGGTTATTGCAGATGGTCCTTCTACAAAGGGTGGAGAGATTGGTCTTGGCAAGAGCCCTCTTATCGGCTTTATGACCTGGGAAGGCTACAACTACGAGGATGCGGTTCTTCTCTCAGAGCGTCTTGTAAGAGATGATGTATACACCTCTGTTCATATAGAAGAATATGAGTGTGAGGCAAGAGATACAAAGCTTGGAGACGAGGAAATTACAAGAGATGTGCCTGGTGTAGGTGATGATGCTCTTAAAGACCTTAATGAAGACGGTATCATAAGAATAGGTGCAGAGGTCCGTGCAGGAGACATTCTTGTAGGAAAGGTTACTCCTAAGGGAGAGACAGAGCTTACTGCAGAAGAGCGTTTGCTTCGTGCGATATTCGGCGAGAAGGCAAGAGAGGTAAGAGATACTTCACTTCGTGTTCCTCACGGTGAGTACGGAATCATAGTAGATGCTAAGAAGTTTGAAAGAGAAAAGGGCGATGAGCTTGCCCACGGCGTAAAGAAGAGCGTAAGAGTGTATATTGCGCAGAAGAGAAAGATACAGGTAGGAGATAAGATGGCGGGACGCCACGGTAATAAGGGTGTAGTTTCAAGGGTACTCCCTGTTGAGGATATGCCTTTCCTTCCTAACGGACGCCCTCTTGACATAGTACTTAACCCGCTCGGCGTGCCTTCACGTATGAATATCGGACAGGTGCTTGAGATTCATCTTAGTCTCGCTGCCACTGTACTTGGTTTTAAGGTATCCACGCCTATCTTTGATGGCGCAAACGAAGAGGATATCGGAGATACACTTGAGCTTGCAAATGACTACATCAATATGCCACTTGATGAGTTTGAAAAAGAAATATAGAGATGATCTTGGTGATGAGGTAATGGATTACCTGCTCACACATCTTGATTCCAGAAATGACTGGAAGGGCGTAAAGATAGGAAGAGACGGTAAGGTATGGCTTAAAGATGGTAGAACAGGCCAGTACTTTGATTCACCTGCTACAGTAGGCTTCATGAACTACCTTAAGCTCCACCATCTTGTAGACGATAAGATTCATGCCCGTTCTACAGGTCCTTACTCACTGGTTACACAGCAGCCACTCGGCGGTAAAGCACAGTTTGGTGGACAGCGTTTCGGTGAGATGGAGGTTTGGGCACTTGAGGCTTATGGTGCTGCATATACCCTTCAGGAGATTCTTACTATCAAGTCTGATGATGTTGTTGGTCGTGTCAAGACCTATGAAGCCATTATAAAGGGAGAGAACATAAGTGAGCCTGGTATACCTGAGTCATTTAAGGTTCTCCTTAAGGAACTTCAGTCACTGGCTCTTGATGTTACCGTGCTTGATGAGGACGGAAACGAAATCAAGATGATGGAAAATGTTGAGTATGGTGATGAGGATCTTACTCCACTCATTGAGACTGAGGATACATTTACTTTTGATGATGCTTCGGCAAAGAACGGCTTCACTACCGGTACACCTGAAGAGCTTGAAGAGGGTATACAGGATGAAGAAGACCCGGATTATTTTGATGGTGAGGATATAGATTTAGACTATGATGGTAATGACGATAACGAAGATTTTTAATTTGACTTTGTGAAATATTTATTTCTCTATCGGAATTTACAAAAGATATAAGGCTTATGGGACTATTGCTTAGACTTAAGTCCCATAGGGCCGGTTTAATACGAAGGGAGTAACGGGATGTCAGAGATGAGCATAGAAAATGTTCAGCCAATTACTTATGATGCGATAAAGATAGGCTTGGCTTCACCAGAGAAAATAAAAGAATGGTCTCACGGAGAAGTAAAAAAACCTGAGACAATTAACTATAGAACACTCAAACCTGAAAAGGACGGCCTTTACTGTGAGAAGATATTCGGACCTAGTAAGGACTGGGAGTGCCATTGTGGTAAATATAAGAAAATCCGCTATAAGGGTGTTATTTGTGACAGATGTGGTGTTGAAGTTACAAAGGCAACCGTAAGGCGTGAGAGAATGGGACATATTGAGCTTGCGGCTCCTGTATCCCATATTTGGTATTTTAAAGGTATTCCTAGCCGTATGGGCACTATCTTATCCATACCTCCAAGAAGCCTTGAGAAAGTACTTTATTTTGCTTCTTACATCGTAACAGACAAGGGAAGCAGTGACTTAGAGAAGAAGACTATTCTTTCTGAGAAAGAATACTTAGAGGCAAAAGAAAAATATGGCAATACCTTCAAGGCAGAAGTAGGAGCAGAGGCTATATATAAGCTTCTTGCAGATATTGACCTGAAGAAGAGTCAAAGCGTCTTAAAGAGGAGTTAAAGAAGGCAGGCAATTCAAAGAGCCAGAAGATGATTAAGGCTGCCAAAGAGCTTGCTGTGATAGAGGCCTTTAAGGAGTCGGGCAACCGTCCTGAATGGATGATACTTAAGGCTATACCGGTACTTCCACCGGATCTTCGTCCTATGGTTCAGCTTGATGGTGGAAGATTTGCTACTTCTGATATGAATGACCTTTACAGAAGAATAATAAACAGAAATAACCGTCTTAAGAAGCTTCTTGAGATAGGTGCTCCTGATATCATTGTGAGAAATGAAAAGCGTATGCTTCAGGAAGCTGTAGACGCACTTATTGACAACGGACGCCGTGGAAAGCCGGTTACAGGTCCTGGTAACAGAGCACTTAAGTCGCTTTCCGATATGCTTAAAGGTAAGCAGGACGTTTCCGTCAGAACCTTCTTGGTAAGCGTGTTGACTACTCAGGACGTTCAGTTATCGTAGTTGGTCCTGACCTTAAGATATATCAGTGTGGTGTTCCTAAGGAAATGGCTATCGAGCTCTTCAAGCCTTTCGTTATGAAGGAGCTTGTTGCCCGTGATATAGCACACAATATTAAATCAGCTAAGAAGATGGTTGAAAGAGTAGAGACTCAGGTGTGGGATGTACTTGAAGATGTAATAAAGGATCATCCTGTTATGCTTAACCGTGCTCCGACCCTTCACAGACTTGGTATTCAGGCATTTGAGCCTGTACTTGTAGAAGGTAAGGCTATTAAGCTGCATCCGCTTGTATGTACAGCCTTCAATGCGGACTTTGATGGAGACCAGATGGCTATCCATCTCCCACTTTCTGTTGAAGCTCAGGCTGAGTGCCGTTTCCTTCTTCCTTTCACCTAACAACCTCCTTAAGCCTTCTGACGGTGGTGTGGTTGCGGTTCCTTCCCAGGATATGGTGCTTGGTATCTATTACCTTACACTTGACAAGCCTGGCGACAAGGGAGAGGGAATGTTCTTTAAGGACATGAACGAAGCACTTCTTGCTTATGAGAACGGCTATATTACCTTACAGGCTAAGATTAAGGTGAGACGTGAGGGCATCAACTCCAAGGGAGTTAAGGAGGAGAGGATAATCGAGTCTACACTCGGAAGATTCATATTCAACGAAGTGCTTGATCAGAATCTAGGCTTTGTAGACAGAAGCCTTGATGAGAATTTCTTAAAGCTTGAGATAGACTTTCTCGTTAAGAAGAAGGAGCTTAAGCAGATACTTGAGAAGTGTATGGCAAACCTTGGTGCTACCAGAACAGCGGAGATAATGGATGCTGTTAAGAGTCTTGGTTATAAGTATTCAACCATAGCTGCTATGACGGTTTCTGTATCAGATATGACAGTTCCGCCTGAAAAAGCAGAGATTCTTAAAGAAGCACAGAAAAAGGTTGAGATTATAACAAGGAACTTTAGAAAGGGTCTTCTTACTGAGCAGGAGAGATATCAGGAAGTTATCAAGAACTGGAAGAAGGCCGATGATGAGATTGCTGCTAAGCTTATGAGCGGTCTTGATAAATACAACAACATTTATATGATGGCACACTCAGGAGCTCGTGGTTCTGATAAGCAGATTAAACAGCTTGCTGGTATGCGTGGACTTATGGCGGATACAAAGGGACATACTATCGAACTTCCAATCAAGTCTAACTTCCGTGAGGGACTTGACGTTTTGGAGTATTTCGTTTCTGCCCATGGTGCAAGAAAAGGTCTTTCAGATACAGCTCTTCGTACAGCCGATTCAGGATACCTTACAAGAAGACTTGTAGACGTATCTCAGGATCTTATCATCAGAGAGACTGACTGCCGTGCAGGAAAGAGTGAGATACCTGGTATGTGGGTATCAGCCTTTATGGACGGAAAAGAAGAGATAGAAAGCCTTGAAGAGAGAATCAAGGGAAGATATTCCTGTGAGACTATATATGATGACAACGGCGAGGTTATAGTTAAGGCAAATCATATCATTACTCCAAAGCGTGCAGCCAGGATAATGAAGACAAAGGCCGTTATGGAGGCGGGCACAGCTGCCAAGATAAAGATACGTACCGTTCTTACCTGCCGCAGCCACGTGGGTATCTGTGCGAAGTGCTATGGTGCAAACATGGCAACAGGTGATCCTGTACAGGTTGGTGAAGCAGTTGGTATTATCGCTGCTCAGTCAATCGGTGAGCCGGGTACACAGCTTACCATGAGAACCTTCCATACCGGTGGTGTTGCGGGTGGAGATATTACCCAGGGTCTTCCTCGTGTAGAGGAGCTTTTTGAGGCACGTAAGCCAAAGGGACTTGCTATTATCTCTGAGATTGCAGGTAAGGTAAGTATCCAGGATACAAAGAGCAGACGTGAGGTTGTGGTAACAGCTGATGACGGCGAAGAAAGAAAGTATCCTATCAACTACGGTTCAAGAATCAAGGTATTTGACGGAGATGTAATTGAAGCCGGTGATGAAATCACAGAAGGGTAGTATCAATCCACACGATCTCCTTAGTATCAAAGGGTGTAAGAGCAGTACAGGATTATATGATCCGTGAAGTACAGCGTGTATACCGTTTACAGGGTGTTGAGATTAACGATAAGCATATCGAGATGATAGTTCGTCAGATGCTTAAGAAGATAAAGATATCCGAGCCTGGAGACACCGATTATTTAACAGGCGAATATGCCGATATAATCGAGTTTCGAGGAGCTTAATGAGCAGCTCGAGCAGGAAGGCTTCGAGAAGGCTGAGGGAGAGAGAACCATGCTTGGTATCACCAAGGCTTCTCTTGCAACCAACTCCTTCCTTTCAGCAGCTTCCTTCCAGGAGACCACAAAGGTGCTTACTGATGCAGCAATCAAGGGCAAGGTAGATAAGCTCATCGGTTTAAAGGAGAATGTTATCTTAGGTAAGCTCATCCCTGCAGGTACAGGTATGAAGTTCTACCGCTCAGTTAAAGCTTTGACAGCGATCACGAATTTGACGAGATGGGTGAGGAGAACCTCAATCCAAACGAGTTCGACGATAACTACGCTGACCAGCTATGAGAATGATGAAGTAGTGACAACAGACAACGGACAGGATGAAGAATAGATGGTAAACAGGGCAGGAGTGGCTATGGCTGCCCCTGCCTATTTAAATAGAAGAACTTGACATACGTATATATTATACGTATAATAAAAACTAATGGGAGGCTGTATGGGGAAAAACAAAACCGTATAAAGAAGTGGTAAAATTGATGAAAAAATTGGCTGGGTACTAGACCATACTTCAGGCTCACACGAAATATATATAAAAGATGGACATATGTGCCCGGTTAAGTGTACGAAGAAAAGATATACCGCTGGTACGTTAACCAATATAGAAAGAATAACAGGAATAAAATTTTAAGCTAGAAAGGAGATAAGATGAAAACGTTTTATCCTTGTACAATAAAAAGAGGAAGATGGTACATTTTATGTAAATTTTTCCGATTTCGAAGACTGTTTTACGGATGGAGATACGATGGAAGAGGCTGTATGAGCGCAAAAGATGTACTTGAGGCAGTAGCCTTTAGTTATTTAGAAGAATAACATACTTTGCCAAAGCCTGGGAAGGTAGAAGCAAAATGTATATATTGAATTGTGGGTAGATTTGCTAAAAAGATAGAGTAAATAATCAGTCAATAAAGAAAACCCTAACTATACCAAAGTGGTTAAATGATATAGCAGAAGAGCATCCAGTGAATTTCTCTGCAATGTTTACAAGATGGAATAAAGGAATATCTTTGGTATTAAAGTTGAATAGATTGGAAAAATTAAATTAGAACAATCCCTTGCATTTTGACATGGAAAAGTCTTATAATATAAAATGATAATTAATATCAATTATAACCTCTCTGTAAATTATGGAGGTATGACAATGGAAGAGGGATTTGTTAAAAGGCGGGATAATAAGAGGCATTGCCCTCACAGTATTAGCCCTAATAGTAAATGTAATATGGTAACTACAAGACCGTGGGAGTATTATTTTCCCTGCGGTCTTTTGTTATAAAAAATATAAAAATATTTTAAAAAATATTATAAAAAGGTTAAGTTTTGTGGTAAAATGCCGATATAATCTATGGACTAAGAATACTTACGTAAAAGGAGAATGTTATGTGGGAAAAACCAGACTTAAAAAGAGGTGCCCTAAGTGTGACGCTCGCTTTAGGACTTGTAGCTTACAAGTTTAAACCCTCTTGGCGTATTTGCAAAAGGAAGCAGGGGGAGAACAGACTACAGCATTCAGTGAGAGCAGAGTGCTTGCAGATGCCGGAGCGAAAGAGCTTACCTGGAAAGACAGCTACCGTCTGAATCGCACTGTGATGCAGGATGGTAATGTTATTCAAAATGGCTCAAACGAACCAAACGGCAAAATAAATCCAAATAAGAACTTCAGAGTTAATATGAGTGTTGAGCTGCCTGTAGCTACAGATGGCAACGCAAGACCATATCTGGAAAAAGGACGACTTTATTCGCATCCCTATGATAGAAAAAGGAGTAAAGTTAACAGGCACTTAGACCTTGGCAAGTTAGATGCCAAATTGATGGTAAATGGTACCGAGCATACAGTTAAGAATGCGTTTTCAGCAAAGGTAGAAGCTGACAATGCTACAAAAACCGTATACATGGTTATGACTTTACTTGTTGACAACAACGAGTTACAGGATGCAACAGACTTAAGGGCCAATATCAAGATGGACTTTGATGTTGATCAGGACAGCATGGGCAAAGATGCAAAGGGAAACTATATCTATTCTGCAGAGAAGAAGATATACCTTGGCAAGTTTGACAACAAGTTCGTAGTAGAAAAGACCGGAACCATAGACTATGACAACGGAAATGTCAACTGGACTGTAAAGGTTGAGAAAAAGGTGCAACTGGAGAGCAGACTTCATTAGCAGGCTATAGACTTGAAGATCCTATCGGAAAAGTAGGAGCTTACATACCAAAGACCTTTACTGTATATGAAGCAGGTGCAAACAACGCACTTGGCAACAAGATATTTGGTGATGACGGCAGTGCTTCATCAGATTTTAAGCAGGTAACAGGTACAACTGATGCAGGCAACAACAATGCACTTACCTATGTGTTTCCCCTGCGAATGCACCGAGCAAGGCAATAGTTAAGTTTAGTACAAGCTTAAATAACAATGATGATTATAGCAGTTTAAGGAATGGTTTTAGCAAGGACAACAAGGCATATTTGTATCAGAAGGAAGAAAATGGAAACAAATATTCAGTAAAAGTTGCTGAGGACACTACAACTGTCAGATGGGGCGGAATGTGGGGAGTTAAGTATCACGGAGGTTATGCTCAGAAAAACGGAATAAGGGATGCACTCTTAAAGGATCACCTCAGTGACAAAGGAATGACAGACAAAAGCTTTGCTGAGCTTGATGAGAAGATCAAGGTAGAGAACGGCAAGCATAAAGTACAGTGGGATATCGTATTTGATGCAACAGATAAGAATCTCACAAATGTAAAGCTTAGAGATCCACTTCCTCTTACCGGACGTTATTCAAAGAAAGCAATGACCTTTGATAAGGCAATGGTAAGAAAGTGGGATGTAAACGGACATAAGTGGCTCTATTTTGATTATGCAAACAAGACCTGGAGCACTGATGTAAAATACATCACAACATCAGCCACAGGACGGTGTATACGCTATAGGCGACCTTAACACCGTTGCAAAGTTAACCATCTGGTCAGAAGTAGAAGGCTTAAAGGGTATTGACAGATTCAGTAATAATGCTAGAGTTATGTGGGGTAAAGACAGCAAGAAGTATGTAGACCTCTCAGAAGGTATCAACCTTGGTAATAAGAGCATAATTAAAAGAGCAGAGTCTTATTATATTGAGTCTAATCCTAAGTGGAACATAAAGGTAAGCAAGACCACAGTTGATGAGAACAAGGCTAAAGGAATAAAGACCTATGTTTACGATGCTTTGATTGATACAAGCATTGGAGACACAGATGCACATTATAAGCTTATAAATGGCACAAGTAATGACAAGGTAGCTGCCAGAGAGAACTTCTCACTTGAAAATGGCGAAAAGCAAATTTCGCTTCAGGAGTAAAAGTAGCTGATATTGTATATCAGGCAGGTACTGCAAAAATGAGCTATGAGGATGATTCATTTGCAGACAGCCTAAATAATGGAAAACTCAAGGCTACTGTACATACTCTTTACTATACAAAAGGCACAGAGAAGAAGGCTGTAGGGTAAGATCTTAGAAGTAACAGGCTTTGAAGATTGTACCAAGACTCTTGATGACGAGGATGATAAGTGGTATCCTTTCTCATTTAGGACTAATATAGTTGACGCTGATACACTTACCGGTGGTTCAAGACGTGTAATGACAGCGACTTAAAAATACAATCAGGTTATGAACTTAGCTTACCTCTATGGAGTCAGGCAAGGTTGGCAAAAAATGGTGAAGAGGGCGTAGAATATGAAAGCTTCAGTGACTATTGGGCAAACTACAACCATAGAATGATTCAGAAGGACGCACTTACAAGTGAAGCAGCTGAAAAGCTCATCGCAGGCGACGAAAGCAGCTTACACTAGCGGCAAATGCAAATGATGTTGTTAATGGTACATCAGGTGCATATGCAAAGGATTATAAGTCAGTGGTATTCCGTCTTAGCGTAAATGCTGAAAACATAAAGAAATTAGACACAAGCAAGCTTGAAGCATTTATAAAGGACAGCATAGACAGTAAGTTTAAGATAGTTCCTCTTAATGATAAGGATAACTACCTTGTATTTAAGGGAACACCTAGAACAGCCTTTACAGGAGCAGGCTATACCAATGATGCTTATGTAACAGCTGAGGGAAGCCCTGTTGATGCAAAAGACATATTTACAGTAAGTGAAAATGCAGCAAACGGAGATAAACTTGATACAACATTTACCCTTAAGAAGCTCGATGCTCCTTATGTTATTCTCCTTAGAGCTCAGATAAGAGACGGAGAGAACGGAGACGAGAAGAAGATTATCAATTCTAAAGGGTGCTGTGACCAACGATGTGACAGTAACACTTCACGATGTAAGCTTTGATGGAACTAAGGGTAAGGATTACAGCCTTTCAAGCAGCAAGTCTGTTGATTATGATACAAGATTCTTGAGTAAGGAAATACAAGGTAGAGCAGGGTGGAATCATAAGATGGGTTATAGAGTACAATCCATCTATTATGGATGCCGGCACTAAAGAGTGAAATCGAAGTGCAAAGGATGACAGCGCAGAGATAAGAAAAGATATTACCTTATACGATATACTTGAAAAGGGACTTAATGTATTCCAAGAAAATGGCAAGCCAATTCTTGGCAAGGGATATTACAGCCTTGAGATGGTTGGCAAAGACGGAAACAGTGTACCATATTCTGATAAGTTAACAGACCTCCTTTCATTTGGTAAGGAAGGTGGTAAGGAAGCTCTTTACACTTAAGATACCTAATAATGAGAGAATGAATAAGTTTATTTTCTCATATAGTACCATTCTTGATAAGAAATGCTACCTAAGGATATAAAGAATACAGTTCAGATTCGCATTAACGGTGAGAAGAAGTCTGAAGCTGAAGTTGCAACATATAAAGTTTCAGCAGGTGTTTCACCCGGATACCTTCGTTACAGAAGGCAATTTAACTGCGAAGATAGTAAAGACTGATGCGAGACAGGAAGACCTATCAAGGGTGTTGAGTTTGAACCACATATCCAAATGGCACATGTTAAGAAGGCAGCTACAGATGCAACAGGTGAGTTAAGTTTGCTTCACTTGAAGCAGGAAATGGTTACAAGTTAAGAGAGCTTTTCAGCGCTGAAGGCTATGAAGTAGATAAAAATACCTATGTATTCAATGTTGAGCGAATCACCGTTCCTAATGGCAAGACACTTACCATCGGTGGCTTTTGCAGTAGAAGGCACACCTGTAGGCGAGCAGCAGTCAAAGTTCGGTGACGGTGTTGTAGGTGGCAGTGATGGTAGAACTATCGTAGCTACCAACAAGAAAATAGGCGAGTTAAAGGATGAAACAAGCTTTAACCTCATTAAGGCAGATTATGATGTAAACAAGGATGTAATAACCAAGGCAGGTGTGACAGTTAATGAAATTAAGTCACGTCTTGATGGAGTGAAGTTCACACTTACATCAGGAAGTTCAGTAGTTGCAGAGGAACCACCTCTTCACCTGCAGGAATTGTTACATTTGAGGGTCTTGCCAGTGGTAAATACACACTTAAAGAAGCCTCTGCAAAGGCAGGATATAAGGCTCTTGATAAGACTTACACAGTGGTTGTGACAACAGCGGCAATTAATAAGGCAGCTGGTAAGGCTGTGGTAGATGAGATAGCAGTTGTGGACAATGATGAAAATGTGGGATTGGTTGGTGACACTATTGTAGTCCTCAATCATAAGGAGAATGTAACTCCTAATCCGGTACCGGGTCCAAACCCAAATCCGGGCAAACCCTAAACCCAGACCAAATCCGGGACCAAACCCAAGTCCCAATCCATCAAACCCAAGTCCTAACCCATCACCAAACCCAAGTCCTAAATCCAAGCCCAAACCCAAGCCCCAACCCAGTCCACCCAAGTCCAAACCGCCCCAAACCCAAATCCTACACCAACAGTACCTACAACAGATATACCTAACAACGATACACCTACCTATCCATCAGACAATTTCCCAAATCCGAACGATCCAAAAGAGTCCGGATGAGTTCGTTTCAGTTGATGACAACGGAACTCCAAAGGGTAGATATAAAGAAGAAAAACCCTGATGGAACCAACGAGTATGTAAAGGTTAATGATGACGCACCTAAGGAACAAAAGGGCGGTAAGAATAGGCTCCCAAGAACCGTGGTTCAGATACCATGGTTTATTACTTAGGTGGAGCAATGCTCATCTTCCTTGCATCAGGCATTGTTGTAAGAAGAAAAGTTAATAAATACTAGCACTAATAAGAGATCATCGTTTTGGCATTATGCTAAGACGGTGGTCTCTTTTTGTTGAGAAAAATATAATAAAAAGATTTGAGAATGGGTTGCAATTTTTCTAAATGGTGCTATAATTGCGAATGGGTTGCAAAAAGTTTAACTTTGATACAGTGAAAGGAGAGAGATGAAAATAAGAGAAGTTTATATTTATGCTATGTGGAATGTTGTTAATACCACTATTTTTCAGTAGATACACAGGTGCTTGCTGCAAAAAGGAAGTGGAAGTAGGGAATGAGGCAGTTGTTGTTAAGGATGGAGAGCCAAAGAAGTCAGAAAAATCTGGTGGAAAGTCTAAAGAGGCATCTGGAGAGAAGTCAGACAAAGAGTCTAAAGACAATACGGAAGAATTGACGTCTCTATCAAACAAGGTAAAGAGTAAAGCTGAAAAACAAGGAAAAGAAAAGGAAAAACAAGAAGAAAAATAAGAAAGAATCAAGAAGAAAAGTAAGGCAGAAATAAAAAGAATAGCTTAAAAAGAATAGAAGAAAGCTAAAAAGGACAGTAAGAAAGGCTCTAAGAACAACGCAAAAAGAGTAAAAGGTAACAAAAATCAAAAATAACAAAAAGAGCAAAAAGGGAACAAGGATAACAAGAATAAAAAGAAAGATAACAAGAAGGTGAATGAGGAAAAGAACTTAGACCTTAAAGAAGAAGAGGTTGGTAAGATACCTGAGACTGATAAGTCAAGCTAGTGGATAATAGCAGACTTTAGTAATGTAGAATTGTAAATGATAATTCGCAGACAGGTAACCACAGAGAAGTCCGCAAAAAAACAGAAGACACCATCAGGGAATACACCATTTTCTGTGAATATACAGACGGGGTAGGCAAGTTAAGATTCAAGTCTGGGAATACCATAACCTTACCGGAGAGCGGCTATGTAGGATTTGTTGCAAACGGGGAAAACACAGGCAAAGAAGATAAAATTCACCTGGGAAGGCAAGGACCTTGAGAGCATTAAAAAGGAATCAAAGGAAACTATGTACTAACCTGTATTACCGGTGAAAATGTGGTAATCGGAGGTAAGGATTACGGCAAACTTAAGTTTTTAGTCTACATCATAGTAGAGTAAGTGAGGATGACATAATGATTAAGAAGAATGGAAAGAGAATATTAGCATCGGTTTTATCTGCTGCCCTTGCTATTTCTTTAATTAACTATAAAGTGGATGTAAAGGCAGATATCAAGCAAGCTGATAAAGCAATAAATCAGGCTGTTACAGGATAAAGAATGTATCAGCAGAGGCTAAGCAGACTGATGCTACGAGTAAATACAGAAGGCACTAGAGCCTAAATCAGATACACTTAAAGCTGAAGAAGCATAAGCAGGTTAGAGCTCATAGTGGAGCTTGACAAGACTTCAGTTCTTGATGAGGCTAACAAAAGAAATATGAGCCTCTCATCACTTAGTGAGAGCTTTTAAGGAAGAGAAGAAAAGGGAGCTGAATCAGAGCAGGATGAAGTGATTGTTGAGATTAAAAAGTAATATTGAGGCAGATACTCGGATGTAAGAAAGCTATGACAATAATATTTAACGGCGTGAGCACTAGGTGTACGAGCAGGGACATAGACAAGCTTTGATAACCTTGATGGAGTAAAAATGTATACATCAGAGGAATTTGAAAGACCGCTGCTTACTTCCATCCAGCGAGATGACAGGAGCAGCCTTGCAGGAAACTTAGACCATAGGGCGAAGGCTACTGTAGTAGCGGTGATAGACTCAGGTATTGACTATAACCAGAGCATTTACTCTGGATAATGAGAGCAAGGCAAGGCTTTCTGAGGCAGAGGTGAACAAGCTGATTGAGGAGAAGGGTTTAGTGGAAGATATTACACATCAAAGATTCCTTACGGATACAATTATTATGACTTCAATACCAATCTCTATGACAGCTATGGAGTGATGATGGAATGCATGTATCAGGTATAGTCGGTGCCAATGATAAGGAGAAAGACCTTTACGGAGTGGCACCAAATGCACAGATACTCGCACTTACAGGTTTTTTCGGATGATTTGCGATCCTACTCACCTTTACGGATATATGGCTAAAGGCAATGGATGACGCCATTTCTCGGGGCTGATGTTGTCAATATGAGCCTCGGCTCATCTGCAGCTTTTCTGTAGAGGAGAGAAATACCCTGAGACTGAGATGTTTGAAAAGGCAAGAAGTACGAATTGTAGTAACTGTAGCGCAGGAAATGACGGCACCATAACCGATGGTAATTACTATGGGTGGAAACCTCTTTGAAGGAAACTTGATACAGCCCTCATTGCCAATCCTGCACTTGATGAAGGCTCATGCTGTTGCTTCTATGGATAATCTGAAAAGAAAGTATTCCCGCTACAGGCTGGAAAGAAAAGAAAAACTAATGAGTTTAAGGAACAGGCTGATGTAGTACCTGAGTCAAATGCACCTGCGGACAAGTTTACAGGAAAATGGATAGAGCTAGCCGAAGGAAGGGAAGATGATCCTTTTATTAAGAGAAATATTAAAGGAAATTTTGCTGTAATTGAGCTTGTAAATGACACAGAAGGGGTAAGCAGGCATTCGTAGAAAGACTTAAGAAGATAATAGCACTAGAACCTTCTGCCATAGTATTTTACAATCCTGAATCAGAGGCAGAGAGGATAGGCAGAAATATGTCTTTCCCTGGTGACGAGGCAGGTGGTATTACTGTGGTAAGGATAAAGCGCAGTACCTTCAATCAAAAATAAGCAACGCGAACAAAAATGTCTATGAGATTTACCGTGATATCTTTATGAATGAGGAACCTTCGAGAATCCTTCTGGGCAGGCTTTTCATACTTTTTCATCCCAGAGCCTACTCCTGACCTTAGAATCAAGCCTGAGATTACAGCCCCTGGAGGAAGCATTTATTCAACAGCAGAGGATGGCAGGTATCAGAACATGTCAGGTACCTCCATGGCCTCACCACAGGTGGCAGGAGCAAGCGCACTTTATAAGACAGCATATCAGGGAAAAATCAGTTAAATGTAGACAATGTTTGACTTTACCAAGCTGTTGCTAATGAATACAGCAAAGCCTGTACTTGCATAAAGAAGATACACCATACTTCGTAAGGCAGCAGGGAAGCGGTGCTTTGACCTTAAGAATGCACTGAGACTACTGTTGTAGTAAAGGCTGAGGGTACCAAATGACACAAGGCTGACGGCAAGCTTGAAATAAAGGAAGGAGCGAAAGAAGTTCAGGGCCAAACTTACACTTGAGAACTTTGGCAGTGAGCCAAAGACCTACAGCATCAGCACGAAGGCAGTATACGAGCCTGTGACAGAAGGCTATAGGACAGAAACCCCTGAGGCTGTCGATTCTCCTCAGAGCTTTGAAGGCAAAGAAGTAACAGTCGCCGGAAGTCAAGTGAGGTGGTTTGGCTTGACTTTGACTACACCAGTGCAGATGAAATAAAGATAAACAACTCTTAGAGGGCTTTATAGAGCTTAAAGAAGTGGATGATGAGAGTACACTTAGCATTCCTTTCTTAGGCTTTTATGGCGACTGGGAGAGTGAAAGAGCTATAGATGCTTTTCAGGTAAAAGAAGCTGATAGTGACAAAAGAGAAGTACAGTTTTATGTAAACAAGCTAGTTAATGCGGCTTCATCAATGTTTATTACAAGTGCGACACTAAGGCTTCCTGTAGTAGATGATACCCTATATTTCTCACCTTCAGGTGCTTACCACAAGGATGTAGCAGTAAGGCTTGCACCACTTAGAAATATGGATGAGATAGAGTATTCTATACTAGACGGTGATACCAATGAGACGCTTAGGGTAATAGGCAAGTCTCTAAAGGTAAGAAAGCTTAACAGCCTTGGAAGAAAGGCAAGCTTTAACATTATGCCTGATTCCTGGTGGGATGGAAGAATAGGAGGCAAACTTGCTACAGAAGGAGTCAATTATATATATCAGATAAAGGCTAAGCTAAAACACCGCAATCAGGTGGCGGCACAATGAGCAGGTATACAGGCATAAATTGAAGGTAGATTCCACAGCACCGAGCTTAGTGACGATATTGAGTTAAAAGCGTAGAGGGGAAAAACAGACTAAAGAGGGTAAAGTTTAGGGTAAAGGATAGTGGCAGCGGTGTAGAACAGATTTACTCTTAATTCACTGTAAGTTTGTGTGGAGAAGAGGGAAATAATCAAAGCGGACCTACCTCCCTCCTATGCGTAGACCCTGCACCTCCGGTAAGAAAAAGCCTCTTCAATGGGAATATCTCATAATGCCCCAAATGTCGGAGAGGAAAAAGCCGTTGCAGCTGATGGGATGACAATCTAAAGATAATACAGAGAAGATGCTCATAAGCCTGCTGCAAATAGATGGAATAAGCGGGAGAAGACTTAAAGCTTGGCAAGCCTCAATTTGGCAAATACTCTTTATTCTCACTCTTACCGATGAGGCAGAAAAGACGGTAAAATACTGCCTATGTGACTAGATCTGAAAGCTTGTTATCTCAGAGGATATGATTCCTTCAGACCCTTCATAGAGAGCAGGGAGATATATGTTAACAGAAATGGCAGCAGGAAATGAGGAAATAGTAGATTCAAGCTTCCTAGCAGATGCTTCACATATCTACATTACAGTTAAGGATTACCTTAGCAATCAGCGTAATGTGACAGTGAAAACAGGAGAGAGTGCAAGCTACAATTCGTGTTAGCTTCTAAACTTCTATGATTCGATGAAAGACGAGAGGGTTATAGTTTACGCTGATGGGAAACTCCTTTGACGATGACAAGTATGGACACTTGACAAAAAGGTAGACTTTAAAGCTTGTAATGCCTGATGATAACTGGCATCTCAAGCACGATAGTATACATAAGAGAGGGACATTCTGTAAAAATATCTTATCAGAGACAGCAGAGTTCAGCCCGGAATGAAAAAGAATATAACTATTCTTCATGATAAGAACGAAAGGGCAGTTAGCTTTTTACCATAGACCCTCTAAAGAGTAACAAAGAGATAGTAACCAGCTTTTGCCAAAGGGCGAGTGCCTGAGGAGCCTGAAGAAAAGGACATAAATGTTGACCTTAAAAAGGCGGACTTAGCAACTTTTAAGGAGATAAAGCTTGACAATAAGGATATTACCATAGGTGAAGATGAGGTTCTAAAGACGAGAAGCGGATATGTTAAAGCTTGACCTTAGGTTTACGGACGGAGTAAAGCCTGATGGTTAAGGGAGTCATCCCTCATAAAAAGGACGGAGAAAATATCATTCTTCCGCTAAAGGGTGCGCTTGACCTGATACAGGTGCCAGTGGCTACAGCTTTGCTAAGGCTTTTTCAGTTCAGATTCACTATAATTTAACGGATGATACCAGATTGAGATAATCTACTGAGGGAAGTGAAGCTGATAGTACACCTATGGAAAATGACTCCTACAATGACGGCTACAACGGTAAATAACACAAAGACCAAGTATCCGTGGTCTTTTTGAAAGCTCTGCCCTATGGATGGGATACATCAACAAGGAAAATACCGTAAAGGTTGAAGGCTTCATCGGCAATGTAAAGCCAGACGATAAGGTAGAAAACCATAGAGGTATCACTTGTTGATGATAAGGGTAAGAGTAGTAGGTGAAAAGGTGGTCTTTGGGCATGATGATATTAAAGCCTTACTAAGAAATATTCGCTACGGTGGGAATTCACCATACAAATGGTCTCTGGTTACACATTTTCCGCTACACTTCCTGTAAAGGACTTCTGTGTAAATATCAGGTAGAGACGCTATAAAGAAGGAGAAAAGGCAAGTATAGTAAGACGTGCCTTCTATGATTTGACAGACCTTGAGCTACTTATGAAGTCTCGCTCAGAAAGCTTCGACTCACTTCTAGTAAACCATTAAGCTTCACTGCACAGATGATTCCTCTGGCTTAAGCCCATAACAATGAGACTCACCCGTGGGCATTGTAGATAAGACAGACCATGGCTTACGGAGGAGGTGATTGATAAAGAATAACAGTACCGCTGAACCTCGGACAAAATAAAATTAAAATCAGTGCTGTGGATTTGGCAGGCTTTATGACTGAAAAGAGATAAGCATTTTAGAACCAAATAACAAAGAGTATTAATTAGCTGCAGCAAACCAATTGCATAGATATCAATAGATTTAGCTCTCGTTTAATACCCCCGTTTAGCATTAGCGTATGTATCATTTTATTTGCAAATCATCTAATTTTATAGTATACTTTTTACATAGATTTAAAGTTGAGTGTAAATTGTTTTTGCAAAGGACCTTGCTAAGCGTAGTTGTGCAAGCCTGTATCAATGGTTGTCATACTTTTGACACTCACATCATAAAAAGAGTAATTGTTAACGGGAGATTGTATGTATAGCGTTTTGTTCGCAGAGGATGAACTACTGGTGTATAGGGCTTCAAAATGCCATAAAGTGGAGCGATTATTCCGATGGGAGCTGGTGGCGCAGGCAGATGATGGTACTGTCTTTGAACTTTTTCAGAAGATAAGGCTCTGATGTAGTCATCACGACATAAGAATGGACGTGATGGACGGCCACGAGCTTACAGGTGAAAAATACGCGAGATAGATAAGGAATGTGCCATTATAGTAATCTTTTATATAGATGATTTTGAGGTTATAAGAAGGCTTGTACCCCTTAAGATAAACGGCTATGTACTTAAAGCCACCCTCAATATGGAGGAAATCAATAAACTGCTTCAGGAAACCAGGGAATATCTGATAAGTATAGGCAGAAGTGGCGAAGATAAGCCTGATAATGAGAATTTCTTAGAAAAAGACTGAAGAAATATCTCCTTGGTGAAGGCAGTGAGCCTATCTGGAATGAAAACGAGAAGATGAAATATCTCTGCAGGTTTTCATCAAAGGCTGAGGATAGAGATAAAATCAACGAATCAGCGGTTAAGTTTATTAATGAACTTCTCAGTCATCAGTTCAAAGAGGGTACACCTGATGTTTGAGAAGCTCGTTAACCCCTACATCTTCCTGCCCCAGATAACGAAAATCTTGAAAAGAGGGTGAAAGGCAAATGAACTGGTGGAGAGCTTTGCAGGCATAAGGTGCTATACAGCGTACGGCAAAGCAGGGAAAAAGATAGTGACTGGTTTACAAGACACGAGAAATCAGGAGATGATGTAAACAATTCCGCTAACTGGGATAGCTCGTAAAGACAGCGATTGACCATATCAATGCCAAACCACGGAGAAAGCAACTTTAGTCTCGCCAAGGTGGCTGGTGCGCGGGTATCGCCTGCCGTATTTTCTGCGCTATTTAAGAAAGAAATAGGCAAAACTACGTGGACTATCTCAACGAAGTCAGGCTTAAAGCTGTACTTATGAGCCGCATGAGTGATGCCAAGATATCCTTTATAGCCGAAAACATGGCTTTCCAAGCCGAGAGTATTTTTCAAGATATTTCAAGAAGGTACGGGAGTTTCTCCTGCCAAAATGGAGGAGGAAGAACAGTTGAACATAAACACAGTAAGAAGATTAACTGAGAATCAAGGCTCTCCCTCAATCCTGTGTCTGTAATCGTTAGTAATAGTCATCCTTTTGGCATTACCTATGTGTATTTTGGAAAAGAAGCTGGAGATAATGACCAAAAAGGTCGCTGAGTCTACGTTTAGACAGGCTGACAAAGAGCCAAAAGGATGCTTTAGTACGGTTGAGGGTGAGGTCAGTATGGAAGCCTCACCCTTCCTTTGGAGTATTTAAGAGACGACTATAAAAATGATGTTGATAAAAGTGGCAGTTTCGAGCAGATAATAAAGGAACTGGATGGAATGATGTTCTTAGATCCATAATATCAGTGCCATTTTTAATAAAGTCAGATGGAAGTTTATATTTTCCGCATCAGACAGAAGCAGCGGAAAGCTGTAATAAGCGCAAACTTTAAAGAGTGCTCAGCAGAGGATAAATATCCCATAGATGCTTTTGGGTATCTGGTTGCAAATTCAGAAAACGGAGAAAAAGCCTTCAGTCTTATAGCTAATAAGCCTTCTCTTTATCGGTGCATTACACCTGGGAAAAGGAACTGAGGGAGAAAAGGATGCTTTTATCGTAGCCTGTGTGGATGAAAATCTGTCAGAAAACTACGAATCAGTGGTCTATAATGGAAGCTATTGCCCTCCTGTAAATGATGACGGGTATAGTAATATCGGAAACAGGAGAAGCTTTTCATAAAAGATTTGAGAGAAAAGCAGGCTTTCAGACTATTGAGCACGAACTAAAGAACTTTGACTGGAAAACTCTACAATCTTTGTTCCAAAAGAAGGTTATCTTAAGGATACTAAGGATATTAGAAGATTCTGCACAGTAGTAGGTTTATCAGCTGTATACTATACTGGCAGCCGGCCATATGGAGCAGGAGATATCAAAGAGCCTATCCAGTATCTTATGGATCAGATGAAGCTTGTACAGGAAGAAAACTTTGATATCAAGCAGCCAGGGCATCAGGGGTGGGAGGAGCTTGACACCCTAAACTACGAGTTTTACCTCCTCGTTGTCAAACTAAGAAAATACATCTGATATCAAGGTGGAGAGGGAAACAAATACCAAAAAGAGCTTTTGGCACTTCAATATCAGATGAATCCACACTTCCTGCTTGGCTCCATTAACTCTATCAGATGGATGGCGGCGCTTACCAACAACAGCGTAACTGCCAATGCGCTTGAAATCCTTGCCAAGATTCTAACTCCAATACTTAGAAATCCTGACTTTTTGTGGAAGCTTGAGGATGAACTGGTATTTTGTGAGAACTATGTATCTATGATGAATATTCTATGGCAATACAATGGAGTATAAGGTCATCTGGTGATGATTCTCTGCTTAAGTGAGGATTTCAGAGGATGATACTCACAGCCTATGATAGAGAACTGTCTTCATCTATGGAAGTGATCCCCTTGATAAGAGAGTGATAACCGTAAGTATAAGAAAAGAAGAGATGATGAAGGTCTCTATAAGTAACAGCAGCGTAAATATGGATAAGTCTAAGCTTGACTGCCTAAATGATATGTTAAAGAACAGCACTGGGCAATTCAGAGCATATTGGACTATCAAATGCCAAAAAGACTTGCTATTTTTGTCACAAAGATACAGGAGATATATGGTTGAAATCAAGATGACAAAGGCACTTTGACGGTAGAAATAAGGTTTTAGATATGTTAATTTATTAACTATCCTCTTTAAATAAGTCAAATCACATTAATTAAGGTCAAAAATAAAGCAGAGATTTTAAGTGAAATATAAAAATACAAAGTTTTAGCAAAAATACATCAAGTATTCTTTAGCAAAATTGTTTATAACAAGACCGTAATACTTAAATAAAAGTAGTGAAAGTGGAGGAGAGCTTTATGAAAGGAAAAGGTTTTATCGTTATTGTGTGCTGTGACTATGGCTACAACACTGCTTGCAGTGTGGTATACACAAAGACAGATTCTATAGCTGGTTCAGCAGCAGGTTCTGCCTCTAAGGCAGGTACTCATCAGCAAAGGCTTCACACAGCTCCAAGGCAAACGCTGATACTCAAAGCATAAGTTGACATTACTATCGGAGTGACTTAACCTCAAGGATACTGATGAAGCTTAACTGGCCTACCGAGACAGTTGAAGAGCTTTGAGAAGAAGTTTAACTGTTCAATCAAGTTCAAAGGATATCAGAAGGACAGCTTAAACCTTTGACTTATCAGGTGAGAACACCACAGATATCGTTCAGATTAACGAAGACAAACATAGACGGCGTATCAAGAGGAAAGATGCAGTTAATCTTTGAGGATTATACATATTGCTCTCAAACATCTTGCTGATGCATTTAACTTCAGAAACAACGTAATGAAGAACTTCAAGAGTGACGACACTAAGGGACAGTACTTTGTTACACCTCATGTTACAACAGACAATGTTGAGGAGACATTTGATGCCATACTTCCTTTTGGTTATGCAGTAAGATGGGATTTATACAAGGAAATCGGTGTCTCTAAGATTACAAAATGATGATGAGCATGTTGCTGATTAAAGAAGATGAAGGAAAAGTATCCTAAGACAGAGTCAGGTGATGAGACTTACGCTTACTCCATCTACAATGATGCTAAGTTACACGCTTACTTCCACAAGGGCTGCCTCTCAGAGGGATATGTTAACCTTGAGGGCGGACCTTATGTACAGAATGCTAAAAGACCAAATGAGCTTGTTTCAGACATCTATGATGCAGATGAAGGCGGCAGGCTATCTTTCTGGGCAGGTGTAAAGTTCTACAACAAGCTTTACAGAGAAGGACTTCTTGATCCTGGGATGCATTTATCACTAAAGGGCTGAGTGACATCAGAGAGAAATACAGCAAGGGACAGTATCTTGGTGGTCAGAACAACTGGTACTTTGGTGACTACAACAGCAACGAGAGAAAGAAAGATCCTAATACATTAAAAGAATTCCGTTTTACTTCCTTCTTATATGGGTTGGGCAAATGAGCCTAACAAAGCAGGATGGAGCGGAAAAGTACTACTGTATCTTCTACATTCTCCCCAACATTGAGAGAGCAGTTATGGTACTTGATTATCTCTCAGAGCCCTGAAGCATCAAGAGATACAAAACTCAGGTGTTGAGAGCAGATGTAAGTTAAGGATGGCAAGGCAGCTCTAAGGACGATACAAAGACAATCAATGTCCGTGATGGTGCAAGAGCTGAAGAGCTTATCAAAAAGTCAGGTATCGGCGAGAGCAATATGTACAGCAGCTGTAGGATATATGCAGATAATGCAGTTTTAGCTGACTGGCGGCATGGTTAACCTTTTTCCTCGCAAAGCACATATCTTGATGAGACACTTACAGCAGCTGAAAAGGATGGCGTACAGACTCTTAAGATCTACACTTCCTTCAGACCTTCTTAAGAATGGATAGCTGAGGGCAAGAATATCGATATGAGAGATACAAAGTCAGCTATCAGAATGGTAATTCAGGCAGCTACAAACAGCGATATCAACCGTATCGACGGGTAACTGTAGAAGAAATCACACTATAGGCTTCTTCCATGCCTTTGTATGTGGCTAAGACAGACGCTGAATTTGATGCAGCAGTTGCTTTAGCGGCAGACTTAAAGGCAGCCAACGCTGAGAAGTCAGTAAGCTGGTGGAAAGAGAATCAACACAGCAGTTTCTAACCCTGACAGATGAAATAAAAGGGCATTACGGCGCGTCTTAAAACACGCGCCCTGTTTGTATATGAAACGGAGGGATTTGATGTCAAAATCAAAAGCTTGTAACTGCGGCAAAACCAAGAAAAAGACTATAAACTTTATACTATGCCATTCCATTTATGATAATAGTGTTATTGTTTAACCAGTACCCATATTTGGCTGGATATATGCATTTTTGATTACGTACCGGCAAGTTAAGTTAAAATGACAGCGAATTGTCTAGTCTTGAATATTTTCTAAGCTCATATTCACTGGATGCAAACGTGTGGAGATCCTTAGGCAACACGTTTATATTTGCTATTTTGGGCATATTATTTTCCACTCCAATGCTCTTGCAATACTCCTAAACGAAGTTAAAATGGTCCTGTAAGAAAGATAGTACAGACATTTACTACCCTTCCAAACTTTATCAGCTGGCAATCATCTTCTTTGGCATTTCACACTGTTCTCACTCAGATGGACTTATTACTACCTTCTTAAAGATGGGATAGGAACAGGAGGGGACAAAAACCCCTGTAATGGAGGCACGTGGTATATCTTCCAGTCACTGCTTGGACTCTGGAAGGACTTGGCTGGAGTTCAATCATATATCTTGCCGCATAGCGGGTATCGACCAGGAGCAGTATGAGGCAAGAGTAGATGGAGGCAGGATACTAGATGCGCCTTCATATAACCATAGTGCCTGCAATGATAGTGGAACCCTTGTTGTACTTTTATCCTAAAACATAGGTAATTTTCTAGACACAGGATATGAGCAGTACCTCCTTTAAGAATTCAGCTTTACAGCAGATAATATCGAGGTTCTTGATCTTATGCTTATAGAATAGGTCTTGAAAATATGGATTATCTCATACTGAGTGTTGCTATTAGATTATCAAACCAGTCAGCGTTGTCTTTAGTAACCCTTGCTCAATCTGGTAGCTAAAAAGATGCGCGGCAGTGCGGTAGTATAGGAGGAGATTATGAACAATCATATTAAGAGTCTCTGCTCAAGACGTGTGTTTCAGGTATTTAATCATATATTTCTGCTTTTATAACATTTTATATGTATATATCCGTTTTGGTATGTTGTGATTTACACTTTTCTGATCCCTTCCAAAAGCCGGAGAGGTTCCGCCTGTACCATACCATCGGGATTTCTTTTGAAAACTACAAGCGAGATACTGTACGGCTTCGCCTTCGGAATTTCATTTGCAAGAACAGTAGCGGAACGATCCTCAGTGTTGGAAGTTGTTCCTTCCTAGGCTACCTTTCTCAAAGGAGAATATGCCTTTTAGAAAAGTTCCTTTACCGCTCTCATACTTACTATGTATATAAGCGGGAGGAATGATAGCTACCACATTGTACATCAAGAGCTATGGACTACGCTTCACCTTCTGGGGTGCACTGCTACCCGTATGATTTTTCAGTATAATGTAGTTCTTATTAAGACCTATGAAAGTTCTGCGTCTCTTGAGGAGTCAGCCGCTTGACGGTGCTGGGGTCTCACCATATTTACAAAGATAATTTTCCTCTCAAAGCCAATCATTGCAACAGCGGCAGCATTTGTGGCTGCTGGCCAGTGGAACCCGTGGTTTGACAACCACATTTGATACAAGAGGCGTTGAAGAGCTAAAGACCTTGCAGTACCTTCTGTGCAATTACTTGAATGAGACACAGAGAATAGCAGAACAGCTTAGAAATGCTACTCAAATGCTGGTGGAGTGTACTTATGCAGGAAATTTCTTCAAAGGGATAAGAATGTCATATCACCGTACTCACATGTCTTCCAATATTCCTGTTCTATCCTTTTATGCAGAAGCATTTTGTAAAAAGGTAATTATGACAGTGTTAAGTGTTGATTAAGAGAAAGGAGAATATGAGCTAAATACGAAGAGTCTTGATAAGAGGGGCTTATGTTGCTGTTCCATCTAAAAAGACAGGTGGAGACTAGCAGAGAGAATTTTATGGATTTATTCATTTTACGGTAAATACCTATACCAATAAGTGAATGGGGGCTGGGGATGAATCACCTGAGATATTAACCCTATGACCTAGATGCAGAGAGCTGGGTAAAGGCACGCTGTAAGTGCGGGATGCAGGGCTAATCCCCTACCTGCAAAGCAACTATGACGGCTTCGCCTCTGGCCATCCAAGTCATACAGAACACAGTGTGAAAGAATTCTCCATACAGAGATGGTAAGGGAGATATAGTTAGGAATTGTCAGATGCCTGCAAGAAGCTACGTAGATTAAATTTGGGTATATCCGTCTCCTTGGGATAGAAACTGTGCTGTATACGGTACAGGGCAAGGAGGGATGACTTTATATCAATCAGATGACTGAACTTCTTACATAACTACGGAGATGTCTATACTTTTCGATGGACGGAGCCTGTCATGAAGGTCCCAATGGCAAGAAACAGGTATATAGACTGGGAGAGATACTATGCTAAGGTTAGGAGAATTACAGCCTGAGGCTGTGCTCATCAATCTGTGGTCCTGATGTACGCTGGTGTGTAATGAAGCCGGTGTAGTGAGAAAAAGCGAATGGAGCGTATCAAAGCTATGACACTCCCTGCTTTTACGGCAGAGCTAAGTCAGAAAGGAAGACAACGAAGAATTTAGAAAAAGAGCGATAGACCCAACCAATGAGAGAGCTTGGAAGCAGAGAGGTACTGGAGAATGAGCCTGAACTTGCCTCGTATCCTGCTGAGACTGACCTTTCCATCCGTCTCGACGATTCTACCATCCTGAAGAGGACGATAAGGTAAGAAGCCTTGAGAAACTTAAAAGGGATATATACCTAAAAATCAGTAGGAGGCAAATACAGCCCTTCTCCTCAATGTCTGCCCTATGAAAACGGAAGATTCCACGAAAATGACGTGAAGAGGCTGCTGAGCTGGGAGACTTCATAAGGGAAAGCTTTTAAGGGACAATCTTGCGATAAGGCAGAAATTACTCCACACCTGAAAGGGAGACAGAGGAGAGGATATATACAGTGTAAGAGCCAGATAGACTAAGTGAGACTTACTTTAAGACTGAGGATGGAAAAAGAGAGCTTTTGCATAGAGCTTAAGTGGGAAGAAAGGAGTAAAGGCTTCCTACCTGGTATTAAAAGAGAGAATATACTTCTAAGTCAAAAGAGTGAGTCCTCAAAGTATATAGGAGGAAGTTAAGGAGAGGGCTAAAGAGGTCTATGCATGGAACTGTAATAGGCTATAAGAGAATTGTTGCTAAGGAAGAGGTTACAGGCATAAAGATAGAAATCACAGATTCAAGAATAGCACCCGCCATATCATTTGTTGGAGTGATATTAAAATCTCACAGTCCACTCGAGAGCTTTTTGGGTGGCATACTAATCGATAAATGTAAAAACGAGGAAGCATATACTTCCTCGTTTTTGAACTCTCCTGCAAGCAAGTACTAATCAAATTTTATACTTCCCTACACTGTGCTAGTACATCGAAATTATTTACTCAAGGTAACGCATACGTTCCTTTCTTTTTCCTTTTTCTTTTTGAACTACAGGCTTTTGGTTTCTGGCAGGGTATTATCCAGGTTATTTATCATCTTAGCCTTTACACCCGCACAAAACGTCCGGTCCTAATCATCTTGCCACAGTTATCGCATTCAAGACCTGATACTGATTCCTGCGAGAAGGAAAGGCGTTCCTCCTAATCCATTTTTTAATCTGAGGAATAGAAACCTTTACATTCTTTTAGCTATGGTATTTATATTAAAGATGAGGATTTTCACGGATATAATCCTTGTTATCACAAACTCTTTCGAGTTTTTTCTATACAATTGGGACATAGCCTTGGACCTGAGGCGTAGTTGAACAGATTGCGCAGTTTCCTGCAGTTTGTTACTTTCCATCTATAATCATTCCTTTTCCAAATATTATAATGCGGTACTGATGAGGACAAAGGAATTATGACGCCTTAGATCCTGTTAGCAGGATACTGTTAGCTCTATGTAGCTCTTTACCGAGGCCACACAAAGTACTAAACCCCGTGTCAGCTGCTCGCATCCTTCATGCTTTTGCACAGGCATCGGCTGTACTTCGTGGTATAAATATCGTCAATGAGGTAGATGACCTCTTTATATAATACTCCGTAATATTTTGAATTTTTATTTACACTGAATGCTTCTCTTAGGTTTGCCCGCCCTTGCAAATCGTGGTCAAGATTCTTTGCGCAAGTATTCTGAGCGGAGAAGATAATCCCTCGACATATGAGCCCAAGCCTTTCTGTTAACTCTTTACAGCAACTGCAGTGCTGATTGATTGAAACCACGTATCTAGAGTCTGTCGGATGATGGATTGGAACCGAAACCAGGATGTCTACCAGCTTTATCTATAATGAAGGGGCAAATGTTCATGTATAGCTTGTCGGCGTAATAGTCCGCAAAATTCCTTCTGCCTTGTACTTAAAGGCTGATAATGAAGCCTTTAACTCGCAGTGTTGTTATATGGTTACACAGAGAAAACGTCCTCAAAGCTTGAAATCTAGAAGCTGGAACAGGTATCAGTACTGGGCTACCTGATACTATCTGTCTCCGCACTTGTAGTAACAAAGAGGGAGGAGCTACGGGCTTAAGCATATCCTGCAGTACTCACAGACTTCTGTTCCCTGTGGCATAACGATGTCATCACAGACAGGGCATCTTGCAGGATACAGCAGATTAAGCAGTCTCTTAAATCATACTACCCAAAGTGGTGTAGGGTAGACGGCATGTTCTATAAGGTCATTTAGAGACGCTTCACCTTCCTCTCATCCTCCCAAAAGGTAACTCCGAACCAACTGGCTGAAGTTTTACCACTTTCACATCTATCTCCGCCACTTTAAGAGTTCATTAACGTGCATTTGCATTAGAAACTCAGCCTCGAAAGGATCAGTTTTATCAAGCGTTATGAAAGGTTCAAAAACTTTTCTCAAGCAGAGGAAAGATTGAAGGGTAAAGCCCATCATATTCATATGAAACGATGTCAGTTAACGAGACTCCGCTCATTGCCAAAAGCATCAAGCCCAACTCACCGTGTCTTCGTTCTATACTATAAGTTTCTTCTATAGATATAAGTCACCTTCATCGCATTTACATATGCCTGGTCACCTTTTCCGTTGTCGCTAGAGTGTTCTTTATGGCATAACCAGCTAGTGCAAAACCTTGGCTTTTCCAAGTTAAGTATTGTGTTTTGGAAAGGAAAAATCTGGATTTTACATAAGGCCTCCTTCCATAGAAATCATCGGCATTTATTATAAGGAAAAGGGCTCATCTATGTATTCCTTAACGGGAAAGTATGGCCTGGCCGGTGCCCTCAAGGCTTTGTACGGCCTTTTAGAAATGTCATATCCATCTGGAAGGTCTCTCTATGACTGGAAGGCAATATGTATAGGAACATTTGCAATTTCCATTATCCTTTTCCTATAACTCATCAAAATCATATATATCTCTCTTATTATAATTACAAATCTTATCAAAGCCTGCTTTAACGGCGTCAAAAATAGAATAATCCATTATTATTTCACCGCCCTGACCAGCAAGTGAGCTCGCTTGATACCGCCGTATCTCGTCTCTATGCCTGCAGCCATTATTACTAAGGAAGCAATGTCTCATACTAAAGTCCCCCTGTATCTTTATCTAATCCCTGCTAGGCTATATAATAATAATACACAATGAGTAGTGACAGTCAAAAAGGAAAAGATATATTGTTTGCGTATGCTAGAATAAAAATATTATAAATTATTAATTCTACAAACATAGTAAGAAAAATATAACATACATAAATATTAAAAATATTAAGAAGGCAGGTTATATCTCTTATAAGGCTTAAATACTGATTAGTTTTAGCTATATAGCTGGTAGCGGAAGAATTACAATATTTATTACAAAAATTAAGATGATTTAATTCAAAAATTATCTACAAAAGGTTGACAAAAGAATTTTACTGTGGTATTATTTCATTTGTAGTAGTTAATAAATTTGAACATATTGATTGAAAATTGCCATGAAGCGTTTTTTCAAGGAGGAAACTATGCGTCGTAAAAGATTTTATCCGCAGATGTGGGATGGGAATGGCAGTTGTTGCAGTATCAGCAGAATGCTTCAAACAATGAAGTTAAAGGGTAGCAGTAACGCCAAGATTAGTGGACTTGCTGGTATTTCACTTTTGTAGATAAATGCTTTATGTACAGGGAGAATAGAGTAGTAGCTAAGCTTGACTCAGTAGTTCCTGCTGACAAGGTTCTAGTCTCTTTAATTTGTGATTTAGCTTTCTGCATTTGGTCTAGATACTGGAAAGCACTTGAAGGCGTGGTTGAGGAGAGTCAGACAGCTACAGCACCTCGTGATAAGCAGGCACTGAGACATCTGATGATTCTGACGATGCAGAGGAAGAAAATAAGAGTCTGACGAGATGGGAATCAACTGAAGATGCAAGTTAAGTCTAAGTATGAGAACATCGGTATTTCAACTGCAGATCCTTATGTAAATATAAGAAAAGAAAGTATGGAAGATCAGCGAGATTATCGGTAAGCTTTTATAAAAGGAAGCAAGTGCGATATTCTTGAGACTAAAGGTGACTGCTGAAAGATTGAATCCGCAAATGCCAAGGCTTCATTAAAAAGCAGAGAATACTTTAGCAAGAGGCTTTTGATGCTGAAAAGCTTATAGATGATTATAGGCAGTATTGAGGTTAAGGTTGAGACCTTAATGTCAGATTTGTGCAAATACAGAGTCAAGAATTGCAACTCAGATTCCTGCAGGAGAAGCTTCTCGTGTTAAAGCAGAAAAGGTGATTGGTATGAGGTTGCTGTCAGCGATGGCGATGGTGACGAGGACAGAAATTACCGTTGGGTTTTAGCTGACTATGTAAAGTTAAGATTCAGTGGAAGCACGCTATTACAATAAAAGGAAGAAAAGGCTGAGGAAGAAGACTAGTGCCACTGAGAGCAATTAGAGGCAGCAGCAGGCGCATTTTCAACAGAGCAGGATGGCTACAGCAAGACAGCAGAGGCAGATGAGCACAGTCTCGAGCGCAAAGACAGACAGACCAGCAGAGCAGTGATAGACTCCAGGCACAGACCAAGAATACAGAAGGCCGTAGCGCAGACACAAACGACAGGCCAAGTGCAGACGAGGCTGCAGGAAGTGGTAAGGGACAGAATATCGCAACTTCGCACTTAACTTCTGTAGGCAACCCTTATGTAGGTGACAAGCCTTTGCAAGAGGTGCTGACTGTTCAGGATTTGTACCGTCAGTATATGCAAACTTCGGTATCGGCTCAATAACTTTATCAAGAGCACAGGCTTCGAAACGGCTGCGCGGTTAGTATGGGTGAATTACAGCCTGGAGATCTTAGTATTCTATGCAACGGAAGGTGGGAAGTCTCACACGTTGCTATCTATATCGGTGGTAGGGAGTTGTACACGCAGTGCACGTACTGGTATACATAGTATCATCTGTATATAGACACCTTGTCACAAGAAGAATTGTTAAGTACTCAAATAGATTGATAGGCTATCATATTCTATAGATTTATCCTTTTGGATATTAAACAGATATGTATAGTGTTTGACAGGAAATTTCCAAATTCTTTGTCAAACAAACTTTCGCAGATATAAGGAAGATTCTTTTATACGTTTCAGATGTGCAGAGATACTGGTAGTCTGTTCGAGAAAGACTCGGCTGTTTGCATATTCAGAATCTTCTGAATTAAAAGAAAGTTTATAATAAACCTGACAAATGTCTCGTTGTATAAATTGCACATGTAAAATTAAATTGTGCGCATCAAGGTTATATTTGAGGTGATAATCATCAAGAATTTCTATCCACAGGATTTTATGTCGAAACCAAGCGACCACTGGTTATACACAGAGTTATCCACAATATCCACAAATTTATGCAGGTCTATCCACCCTGTCAAGTGGATGAAAATCTGGTTTTGTCTCGTATTGATAAAATGTGTAAATGCACTAAAAAGTATATTCAGGACTTGATGATAATATCATTTGAAACACTTTGTAGGCTGCATAGAGTAATATTCAGATAATAAATAGAATAGAGCAGGAAAATTTTTAAGATATGTTTGATTTTATATTACTTTATTGTAGATGAAAGATAGTCTCGAAACCCGCCTGCAATCGGGAGAGTAAACCAAAGCTGCAAACTAAAAGCTATTACAGCAGAAAAAGAGGTATTGGTATGAAATATGTTATAACAGGAAAGAGGTACCAACGTTGGGCTGACGGATCTCTAGGAGTGCCATTGAAGAGAAGCTGGTAGCTGGAGCATTATTTCGCACCGGGACACAGAGGTCTCATGTTACCCTTTAAGGTAGAGAAGACAGACAGAAGGTTGAGGTGACCCGCTGGTGAGGGGCATATCACAAGAGCTGAGCAGGTAAGCGCGATATGTATGTTTCTTTCGTATTGGACCTTATAGAAGATGGCATTATTGAAAGACAGCTTAGTAGATATAAACACCAAGATAGTTGATTCAAAAGCAGAATGCTAGGAAGCTTTTACTCGGCATTTATGCAGGAAGAGGACCATGAGATGATGAGGATGTAATGCGTGTGAGACCAAAGAGGAAGTTCGCTGGTGAAGCCTGATGGATCCGAAGAGTGCTTGGTACAGATGGAGCTTCTTAACCATAGCTTCTATGTGTTTAGGAACGCAGAAACAGATGAAGTCACTGTTGTTTACAAGAGAAAAGGCGGAGACTACGGTCTTATCGAGCTCTGAATTTAATCTTAGATTGTGAATAAATGTAAAAAATGTCTTCGGGGGCATTTTTATTGGAAACATTGCAAAAGTAATGATAGAAATGGATAATGATGAGTAAATGTATCACGATATATATAAGTGATTTGGATTTACTCGATATATATTTTTAACCCAAGAAATGGGGAAAAATCGAGCAAAAGAGGAAGATTAGTGAGTTTTATTGAGAAGATTTTTGGAAGTCACAGTGAAAAGAGAAGTTAAGAAGCTTAAATTTGCAGGATAAGATAGAAGAATTAGGACCTGCAATGGAAGCTTATGATGATGAATTAAAAGCTAAAAACAAGCAGAGTTTAAGTGAAAGACTCGCAAAGGGTGAGACCCTTGACGACCTCCTCATCGAGGCTTTGTGCAGTCCGTGAGGCTGCCCGGAGAACTCTTGGAACAGAAGCTGCACAGAGTTCAGATTATGGGTGGTATCATTCTTCACCAGGAAGAATTGCAGAGATGCGTACAGGTGAAGCGTAAAACCTCGCACTCACCATGCCGGTTTACCCCAATGCACTTGAAGGAAAGGGCGTACACGTAGTTACCGTCAATGACTACCTTGCAAAGCGAGATAGTGAATGGATGGGACAGGTTCATTCTTCCTGGCTTACAGTTGGCTGTATATTAAATGATATGGAGCCTGAAGAAAGAAGAGAGGCTTTATAACTGCGATATTACTTATGCTACCAACAACGAGCTTGGTTTCGATTATCTTAGGGATAAACATGTTATCTATAAGAACAGCTTGTACAGAGAGATCTCCACTCATGCGGTTATCGACGAGGTCGACTTGTCCTTATTGATGAGGCTAGGAACCCTCTTATCATTTCCGGACAGAGTGGAGTCCACCAAGCTTTATGCGAGCTTTTGTGATATTCCTTGCAAGACAGCTTAAAAAAGGTGAGGCAAACAAGGAGCTAAGCAAGATTGATGCCATTATGGGTGAAGATGTAGTCGAGACAGGTGATTTACTAGTAAATGAAAAAGATAAGAATGCCTAAGCTCACTCGATGGTGTGGCTAAGGTAGAGAAATTCTTTAATATAGAGAACCTTGCTGATGCCGAAACCTGAAATTCAGCATAATATCATCCTTGTCTTCGTGCACAACCTCATGTTTAGGATAAAGACTATATAGTTAAGGATGACGAAGTTCTTTATAGTTGATGAATTTACATACCGTGTAATGCCGGAAGAAGATATCGGATGGCCTACACCAGGCTATAGAGGCTAGCGAAAAGGTTAGGTTACATAGGAAAGCAGTACTTGCAACTATTACCTTCCAGAACTTCTTTAATAGCATAAGAAGAAAGCAGGCATGACAGGTACAGCCCTTACTGAGGAAAAAGGAGCTTTAGGATATCTACGGTATGGATGTTATTACTATTCCTACTAACCGTCCTATACAGAGAATTGACCATGATGATGCCGTACAAGACAAGAAAAGAAAACCTAATGCCATTGTTGATAATATAGCAGAGGCTTATGAGAAGGGACAGCCTGTACTGGTAGGTACTATTTCCATTGAAAAGTCCGAGGAACTCCTCTGATATGCTGAAGAAGAGGCATATCCTCACAAGGTAGCTGAATGCCAGTTCCTGATGAAACTAGAGGCTGAGATAGTTGCAGAGGCAGGTCAGAAGGGAAATGTAACAATTGCGACCAACATGGCTAGGTCTGTACCGATATTGCTTTGGAGAGGTGTCCTGAACTTGGAGGTCTCTAGAACTCATTGTACCGAGCGCGAGTCGAAGACGTATAGACAACCAGCCCGTGGACGCAGGTAGACAGGGTGACGTGGGTGAGTCCAAGTTCTATCTCTCCCTGAAGACGACCTCATGAGACCCTTTTGGTTCAGAGAAGCTTAAGACCTTGTTTGATACTATGAAGCTTCCTGAAGGTGAGGAGCTTAACCACAAGATGCTTTGACAGGCGCTATCGAAAGAGCGCAGAAGAAGATAGAGAGCAACAACTTAGTATCCGTAAGAACCTCCTGACTACGATAAGGTAAACAATGAGCAGAGAGAGATTATCTATGCGGGAGAGAAGAAGGGTACTTGACGGAGACAGATGAGAGAGGTTATCTACAAAGATGATAACCGAAACTGTTGAGAACAAGGTAACATATGTATAGGTGATGATTCTGCTGCAGAAGAGTGGGATATTGCTGAACTTAACCGTTTGCTTGCCTATCTTCCCATTTGAAGAGATTAAGCTTACAGAAGAAGAGCGCAAGGCATGAGAAAGAGGACTTGGTTCAGAAGCTTACAGAAATGGCTGTTAGCTTTTATGAGGAGAAAGAGGCTGAGTTCCTGAGCCTGAGCAGTTAAGAGAGATTGAGCGTGTTATCCTTCTTAAGGGTTATCGATACCAAGTGGATGTCACACATAGACGATATGGATCAGCTCGCCAGGGTATCGGACTGCAGCCTCGGACAGAAGGATCCTCTGTAGAGTATAAGTTTGCAGGCTACGATATGTTTGATGACATGACTACCGCAATCAGTGAAGATACTGTACGTGCCCTTATGAGAAGGATTGAGGAGCCTGTTGAAAGGGAAGAGGTTGTAAAGGTAACCGAACCAACAGGATGAATCCGCAGGTAAGGCACCTGTAAGAAGGAGCTGAGAAGAAGATCGGCCCCACGACCCTTGTCTTTGCGGGAAGTGGGAAGGGACAAACATTGCTGTGGAAGGACTAATTAGTTATATGAATAACTTTGAATGGAGTTACAGACATAATGATTGAAGACTACATTTAGAACAATACCCACTGTCCCGCTGAAGAAGGGGCGTTTAGACAGGCACAGTCCCGTCTGACAAGGATGGGCTATAGGACGGCAGCTGACCAGATGGCAGCTGCACTTGGATGATGAAGACTTTGATCACTGTTATCGGGCCTGAGTCAAGAGGATTTATTTTTGGAGTACCCATAGCCTACAATATGCATAAGGCCTTTGTTCACGTCAGAAAAAGGGTAAATTGCTGCCAGAGAAACTGTATCTGTAGAGTGACCTTGAATACGGATCAGCTGAGCTTTGAAGTCCATAAAGATGCGATAAAGCCCGAGACAAGGTTGCATCGCTGATGATTTGATTGCAACCGAGGAACTACATGAGGCCATATGTAAGCTCATTGAGAAGCTATGGAAGGAAGCTAAGAGAGTTTTCCTTATAGAGCTTGAAGGGTCTGGAAGGAGAGAGAAGCCAAGAACCATGATGGTTTCTATAGTCAAAGTATCCGGGAAAGTAGATTTGCTTATAGTGGGCGCCAGCTCTGTGGCGCTCATTTTGTTTTGTGAGAGTATTGCAGGGAGTGAAGCACCTTAAGCACGTATATTCATTCGGGGAAATATGAGTGTTATTGTTGAAATAATAAAGGCTATTATATTTGGAGTAGTTGAAGGAATCACAGAATGGTTTCCGGTAAGCTCTCACAGGGCATATGACAATCTTACAGGATATTATGCCCTTAAATGTATCTGAAGGGTCTGGAAGATGTTTGAGGTGGTTATTCAGCTGGTGCCATGGCTGTAGTACTACTTTTTCTGAATAAACTATGGCCTGTTATGAAGTAAAGGGTAAAAATACCAAGATGGGGCACTCATGAAATTGTGGGCGAAGATAGTTATTGCCTGCCTTCCTGCTGTAGTAGGTATTGCCCTCGATGACTCTACTAGACGAACATTTCTACAACCGAGTATGGTAGTAGCTGCACTTATAGTGGTAGGTGTTATCTTCATACTGATTGAAGGAAGATTTGCTTATATGAAGAAAAACAACGGCAACTAAAACTGTTCGACATAACATATAAGGAAGCTCTCATAATAGAGTTTCCAGCTTTTGGCATGCTATATTTCCGGGAACCTCGAGGTCCGGAGCTACCATAATAGTGGGGCTTATGTTGAGGGCTCTCAAGAAAGGTTGCTGCTGAGTTTACATTTTTCTGGCTATTCCTGTGATGTTTGGAAGAGTCTCTCAAAGACTGTGAAAGCATCTGTTTCGCAGGCGGATGCAGTTCACTGGTCTCTAAGTAATGGCTGCTTATAATTGGTATTGTTACAGCATCTGTAGTCTCAATATTTGCACAGGAGGTTTGATGAACTATATCAAAAGAAAGAAGAATTTTATGCCTTTGGCTGGTATAGAATAGCTTTAGGCATAGTGGTAATAATCTACTCAGCTTGCGCTAAGCTTGATTTTTAGAGCTAATGGAAATATAATAGTCTCTCATAAAATCCGATAAGAAAGGATGGTCTTTTAGGCTTAGGTAAGGGTATATGGCAGATAACGAAAAATAGTTGTAAAAGATGCGGAAGAGGTAAGAAGTAAGATAACTGATTACATGTCTTCCAATGAGAGTATTAAGAAAAATGATGGCTTCTGAAAAGGAGCTTGATCTGTTTGCGGAATTTACGCCTCAAAGAAGAACTCTTTTGATGTTAGTTAAGACCATATACGAATACCATCCTTCAACAGATATAAGCCTTTGATTAGAAAAGCCTATGAACTTGCTGACAGCTCAGCCACGAGGGACAGCTTAGAAAGTCCGGAGAGCCTTACATCTGCCATCCTCTAGTGTAGCTATCATACTTGCAGAGCTGAGCTTGACAAAGAAACCATCATAGCAGGAATATTACACGATGTCACTGAAGATACTAGCCTGCTCTCCTGAAGAAATAAAGGATATCTTTGGAGAAGAAGTCCTTCTCTGGTTGATGGAGCTACAAGCTTACTCAGTTACAGTATTCAAAGGATAAGGTAGATGTCCAGGCTGAGAACCTCCGTAAGATGTTCCTCGCTATGGCAAAGGACATCAAGAGTCATTCTTTGGTTAAGCTTGCTGACAGACTTCACTAATATGCGGACTATGGAATATCAGTCTCCTGCAAAGCAGATATGAAAAGTCCAGGAGACTATGGACATATATTCTCCTATTGCACAAAAGACTTGGTATCAGCAAGATTAAGGTTGAACTGGATGACTTATCCTAAAATATCTTCATCCCTGATGTCTACAAGGATTTGGATGAAAAATCAGAGAAAAAGCCCTTGAAAAAGGTGAATTTATAAAGTCAATAGAACAGAAGTGGCTAAGCACATTAAAGGCAGCAGAGCATAGAGGCTACTATTGGCAGGCAGGGTTAAGCATTATTTTCAGTATTTATAAGAAAATGGTAAATCAGAATAAAAACCCTTGACCAGATTTATGATGTATTTGCAATCAGAATAATAGTGACAGCCTCAAGGACTGTTATGCCTCCCTCGGTAATACATGACGATGTATGTGCCTATTCCCGCAGATTTAAGGACCATATAGTCATGCCTCAAGTCCAATATGTATCAGTCCTGCATACTACTGTAATAGGGACCTATGGGACAGCCTTTTGAGATTCAGATCTCGTACCCACGGCGATATGCATAGGACGGCAGAATACGGTATTGTCGCTCATTGGAAATACAAGGAAGGCAGTGACGGTAAGAACAATAAGGCCAGCGAAGAAGCAAAAGTATAACTGGCTTAGACAGATACTTGAATGGCAGAAGGATATGTCTGATAATAAGGAGTTCTTAAGCGTCATAAAAGACGATTTGAATCTCTTCTCGGATAGTGTATACTGCTTTACGCCTACAGGAGATGTAAAGAATCTGCCTGTTGGGTTCTACACCTATAGACTTTGCCTACAGCATACATTCAGCAGTAGGTAATAAGATGGTTGGCGCAAGGGCAAACGGCAGACTTGTGACCATTGACTATGTTATCCAAAACGGTGACAGAATTGAGATTATAACCAGCCAGAATTCAAAAGGTCCCAGCCTTGACTGGCTTAAGCTGGTAAAGAGTACTCAGGCGCGTTCCAAGATAAATCAGTGGTTTAAGACAGAGCTTAAGGAAGACAATATAACACGTGGTAAAGAGCTTATGGCTAACTACTGTAAGTCTCATGCCTATGTACTAAGTGACCTCTTAAAGCCTGAATTTATGCAGGTTTGTATGCAGAAGTACGGTTTTAAGGACTGGGAGTCTATATGTGCCGCTGTTGGGCGTGGAGGCCTAAAAGAAGGGCAGATTATCAACAAGTTAGTAGAAGAAAAGAAGAAAAAGAAATATCTGAACTAACAGATGATGATATTTTTGGAAAAATATGAAGACCAGTCCGTTACCCCGGCAAAGACCAGCCGTCTCTAAGGGTGGAATAGTTGTAAAGGCATAAGATGACGTGGCTGTTCATTTTTCAAAATGCTGCTCTCCGGTACTGGGGGATGAAATTGTCGGCTTTGTGACAAGAGGAAGGGGAATTTTATACACAGAACTGACTGTATCAATGTGATGAATCTTCCTGAGGAGGACAGAAAGAGGCTTATTGAGGCTGAATGGTCGCCTGAGGCCACTTCCCAGACAGATAAGCTCTACACTACTGAAATCAAGGTATATGCAAACAACAGAAGCGGGCTTCTTATTGAGGTGTCAAGAGTGTTTACAGAGGCAGGCATAGATATAACCTCGGTATCTGCAAGAACCAACAAGCAGGGAATAGCTACCTTGATTTGATGTTTGAGATAGGGAAGGAAATCATCTTAATAGTCTTACCTCAAAGCTAGTAGTTTTGACGGAGTAATTGATATAGAGAGGACAGCAGGCTGATGAAGATAGAAGTTGAAAAGCTGGTGCTTGGTATGGTAAGCACCAATGTATATTTAGTATTTTACAATGGAAACTGTCTCATTATAGATCCATCTGATGAGGCAGAGAGGATAATAGACTGCATAGATGAGAGGAAGGCAAAGCCGCTTGCTATCCTTTTTACTCACGGCCATTTTTGGACTATATTATGGCTGCGCCTGCCCTTGTTAAGAAAGTATGACATCAAAATCTATGCAGGAGAGGCTGAAAAGGCAGCTCTTAGAGGATTCTAACCTCAATCTCGCGAGAAGATTCTTAGACGAGGATTTTACACTGGAGGCTGACGAGTATGTAAAGGGTGGCGATGAGCTTTGATGTTTGAAGGGACTTGGGCTTAAGGTCCTGTATACCCGGGACATACTGTGGGAAGTATCAGTTTTATATGGAAGACCTCGCTGATAATGAGGCTTTTAAGAAGGCCGCCTTACGGGAGATACATTTTGTTTGCGGAAGTGTAGGGCAGGGTTGATTTACCTACAGGAAATGAAGATACAATGAAAAGGACGCTTAATGAAGTGATTAAGAAGCTGCCTCCTGATACAGCAGTATTTCCGGGGCATGGAGCCGCTACAACTATTGAAAAGAGAGATAATGCACAATCCATATTTAAGATAAATTAAATATGAAAAATTACTGTAACTTTTATCATAGGGTGGCGGTACTTAGCCACCCATATCATATAATGTTTAGAAAGAAAATCGATGATTGAAATCAGACTTGAAGACGCATCCTTTGAACAGGATATAAGGCCTTTGGTTCGAGCATTTTTTAGTAGGGAAGATATGAAGGTTATCATATGTGGCTATAAAGAGCCTCAAGAGGTGGATGTAAAAGTCTCTGACTATGTTCTATCAGTTCATAATGATGAAAAGCTGATAGAAATGTGGTCTCATGATGATATGAAAAAAAGACTGTAAGAAAAAAATATGAGTACAGTGAAGTAGAAGAGATAGAAGATTATACAAAAATGAACTAAAAGGTATTATACTCCATACTAAAAGAATATACAGGTGAAGAGCTTCCTTGGGGAACTCTTACGGGAATCCGTCCGACTAAGATAGCCTGTGACTATATAGAAGAGGGCAGATCTGATGAAGAAGTAAGAAAGTTTTACCACGAGCAGTATCTATGCGGAGAGGAAAAGACAGAGCTTTCCATAGAGATAGCTAAAAAGGAGAATTCACTTTTAAGGGAGATGGATTATAAAAATGGATACAGCATATATATAGGCATTCCATTTTGTCCAACTACCTGTCTATACTGTTCATTTACCTCTTATCCAATTGGTACATACAAGAAAAAGGTAGGAGAGTACTTAAAGGCGCTTTTCAAGGAAATAGATTTTGCATCTACAATCCTGCCTCATAAAAAGCTTACAACTCTCTATATAGGAGGAGGTACTCCTACCGCACTTTCAGCGGAGGAACTAGAGCTTTTAATTGACTACATCAATATGAAGCTTCCTATGGCAGGAGTTAAGGAATTTACCGTAGAAGCGGGAAGACCTGACAGCATAACCAGAGAGAAGCTTAAAGTAATGAAAAGGCTTGGCGTAAAGCGTATGTCCATCAACCCTCAGACCATGTCTGATAAAACACTTAAGTTCATAGGAAGGATGCACGATGCAGAAGCTGTGAAAACTGCCTTTCATATGGCAAGGGAAGAGGGGATGGAAGATATCAACATGGACCTCATTGTGGGGCTTCCGGGAGAGAGTGTAAAGGATACCGAATACACTCTATCTGAGATAAAAAGCTAAACCCTGATGATCTACAGTACACGCACTTGCAATAAAGAGAGCGGCGGCACTTAAGCTAAAGCTTGATGAACTATCAGACGTCATCCCTCGCTGATACTGCGAGGCAGCAGGAGTTAACCCATGAATATGCAGGGGAAAACGGCTATGAGCCTTATTATCTCTACAGGCAGAAAAATATAGCTGATAACCTTGAAAAATGTAGGCTATGCAAGACCTGGCAAAAGAAGGACTTTACAACATTCTGATTATGGAAGAAAACACCCTATCATAGGACTTGGAGCAGGCTCGTCCTGTAAGTTTGTATTTAGGGATGGTAATAGAATAGAGCGTACTGAAAATGTAAAAATTTGTTATGGACTATATTGAACGAATTGATGAGATGATTGAGCGTAAAAGAAAATTTTTAGAAGAATTTGGAGAGATGCTATAATGATTAAAGCTGATATCAATTCAGGCTGTAAGCTGTCCCACGAAATTGTTTTTAGAAATTGATTTTGGATGACCTGATGAAACACGGTATAGTTGTAAGCAATCTGGCAGAAATGGTAGCAAGAGAATTGGGTGAGCCTGGAGAATTTGTTGAGAAAATGGCTCAGGCAGGGCTTTTTACACGATATAGGAAAGCTTTCGTATAGCTAACTATCTCTACGGAAGGAAGGACGAGAGCTTAAGGTCGAAGAAAATTAAATATGTAAGGATGCACTCTGTGCTAAGCTATGGTATACTAAAGAAACAGGGCTATGAGCATACCATACTTGATGCAGTTCTTTATCATCACGAGAACTATGACGGCTCTGGCTATCCTAACAACCTAAAAGGAGAAAACATACCGCTTGGAGCAAGAATACTTAGGATATGCGATGTGTTTGGTGCATTGGTAGCACACAGGCCTTTATAGGGATGCCTTTACAGTAGACAAGGCGATTAGGCTTATGATAAAGGAGATTAAGAACTATGATATGAGTATGTTTTTCTAGCCTTACAAAGGATAGTAAAACAGCGAAAGCTTTTGGTAAGCTTTCTAAGATAATAGAAGAAAACAAAAGAGCAAGAAAACATTTATCAAAAAACATCAGTCAATTTAGATTTGTGGTAAGGAGAGATATGATTACAAACAGACCGAAGGGAACCCAGGACTGGTTTGGGGAAAATATGTGGAAACGCACCAGGATAGAAGCTATAGCAAGAGAGCTTTGCTCTGCTTACAATATGGAGAGATAATTACTCCTGCATTTGAACACACGAGTGTTATTTTAACAGAAGGTGTGATACTACAGATGTAGTGCAAAAGGAAAATGTATACCTTTTAAGGACAAGGGAGACAGGGAAATAAGCCTTAAGCCTGAAGGAACAGCAGGAACTATAAGGGCTTATCTTGAAAAATAACTCTATGCGCTTCCACAGCCTATCAAGATGTTCTACTTTACTCAGGCTTTTAGATATGAGAGACCGCAGAGTGGGAAGGCTTAGTACAGCATCACCAGTTTGGGGTGGAGTTCGTAGGTTCTCCAGAGCCTATAGTTGAGGTTGAGCTTATTACCCTTATAAGCGAATTTATTAAAAAGAATTGGCTTAAAGGGACGTAAAAGCTTCATATCAACAGCATAGGTTATGGTAAATGCAGACAGGATTATAATGATGCCCTTGTAAAACTATCTAAAGGACTATGAAGCCGAGCTTATGAAGATTGTAAGGTGAGGATGAAGAAGAATCTTTAAGAGTAATTGACTGTAAGGTACCAAGTTGTAAGGCTACAGTCGAGAAGGCTCCATGACTATTGACTTCTTAGATGATGAGTGTGGGGAGCATTTTGAGAAATTAAAGACTATGTTTAGTGAGCTAGGCATCCCTTTATGAAGTAGATACAGGGATAGTAAGAGGGCTTGACTACTACACCAAGACAGTGTTTTGAATTTGTGGATAAGGATGGCTTTCACCTCTGTGGAGGCGGAAGGCATGACGGCCTTATCAAAGAAATAGACGGTAAGCAGGATATTCCTGGGTTGGATTTGGTATGGGTATCGAGCGTATACTTTATTTTTCTTGATAAAGAGGAGTAAGCCTCGGTGAAATGCCTCATCCTAAGCTATATGTAGGGGTGATGGGCGATGAAGTTAGAGCAAAAGCCTTTTGAAATAGTTACAAGGCTTTAGAAATAAGGGCATTATCGTGAAACTGACTATCTTGACCGTTCGGTAAAAGGCACAGATGAAGTATGCGAATAAGCTTGGAGTAGACTTTGCTGTAGTTATAGGTCAGAATGAGATAGAGAGGGAGTGGTAATGCTAAAAGAAATGGAGACAGGAACCCAGACGGAAGTAAATCTAAAGGATTTGGAAACAAAGATGGTTTTGGTGGATAAGGAGATAAAAAGATGATGGGCAGAGACGGAAACGTGATGGTTTGGGATTCTGAGAGGCAGATATTTAACGAGCTTACCCTCACGGAAATCCTGACATACTTACTTCCCTGACGGCAACTTAGAATGCCAGCTTTTTAGGCTGGCTGCCCCAGGTTAAGAGTGTTTTTCTTTATAGACGCAAGAGGATGGAAATAGTATTTGTGGACGGAATGACATATAATATTCCCTAATATGCCTTATTTATATGATAAATTATTTTCAATGAGTATGGATTTAAGATATATCGAAACTTAGCCGAGTAATGGGCTTAACAAAACTTTATAAAAAGAGGATGAAACAATGGCAGAATCAATGAAGGGTATGAAAAGGACCCACAGATGTACGGAGCTTAGCAAGGCTGACGTGGGCAAGATGGTTACGGTAATGGGCTGGGTCAGCTAAACTATAGGAATAAGGGAGGTCTTATTTTCATAGACCCAAGAGACCGTTCAGGTATCTTACAGCTTGTATATGAGGAGCAGGACTGCATGGAAGTGAAGTATTTGAAAAAGGCAGAAAGCTTTCGTAATGAGTATGTGGTAGCTGCTACAGGAGTAGTTACGAGAGAACTGCTGTCAATGAGAACATACCTACAGGTTATATTGAAATCAGAGTAAAAGAGACAAGAATACTCTCAGAGGCAGAGACAACACCTTTTGAGATAGTAAACGATCTTAAGACTAAGGAAGAATTGAGGCTTAAATACAGATATCTTGACCTTAGAAGACCTGATATGCAGGAGAAGCTTATGCTTAAGAGCAGGGTTTTACGCCTTATGCGTGACTTTATGGCAGATGAGGGATTTTGGAGATAGAGACGCCTATTAGTGTAACTCTACTCCTGAAGGGGCAAGAGATTATCTTGTGCCAAGCCGTGTAAATCAGGGGCACTTTTATGCTCTTCCACAGTCACCGCAGGTACTTAAGCAGCTTCTTATGCTTTCAGGTTTTGACAGATATTTCCAGATAGCAAGATGCTTTAGAGATGAGGACCTTAGAGCAGACAGACAGCCTGAATTTACTCAGGCAGACATGGAGCTTTCTTTCGTAGATGTAGACGATGTGCTTGATGTAAATGAGCGCCTCATTAAGCATATTATGAAGGAAACAAAGGGCATAGACATAGAGCTTCCTCTTCCTAGGATGAAGTGGAAGGATGCAATGAATGACTACGGCTCAGATAAGCCTGATACAAGATTTGAGATGAAGCTTGTAGACGTATCTGAGGTAGTAAGGGGCTGCGGCTTTGGAGTATTTACCTCAGCTCTTGAAATGAAAAACGGAAGTGTAAGAGGTATCAATGTAAAGGGACAGGCTAGCATGCCACGCAAGAAGATTGATGCGCTTGTAGACAAGGCTAAGGGCTTTGGAGCCAAGGGACTGTATATCTTGTAGTAAATGAAGACGGCACTTATAAGTCATCTTTCTCAAAGTTTATGACAGAAGAAGAGCTTGATAAGCTTGTTCAGGCTATGAAGGGTGAAAAGGGAGACTTACTTCTTTTTGCAGCTGATAAGACATCCCTTGTATGGAATATCTTAGGTGCACTCAGACTTGACCTTGGAGAAGAGCTTGGACTTATAGACAAGAGTAAGTTTAACTTCCTTTGGATAGTGGAATTCCCTCTTCTTAGCTGGAATGAGGATGAAAACAGGTTCCAGGCTGAGCATCATCCTTTACTGCTCCTATGGAAGAAGACTGGGTAAATGCTGACAAGGATCCGGGAAGCATAAGAGCAAAGGCTTATGATATAGTATTAAACGGCTATGAGCTTGGTGGAGGATCTGTAAGAATATACCAGGATGATGTACAGGAGAAGATGTTCGAGCCCTTGGCTTTTACTAAAGAAGAGGCTCATAACAGATTCGGCTTTCTACTTGATGCCTTCAAGTACGGAGTGCCTCCTCACGCAGGACTTGCTTATGGAGTAGACAGATTTGTAATGCTTCTTGCTGGTGCTGAAAATATAAGAGAGGTAATAGCCTTCCCTAAAAATAAGGATGCAATGGACCTTATGCTTGGTTCACCGGGCAGGGTTGATACAAAGCAGCTTGATGAACTGGGAATTGAGGTTAAAAGCAAAAGAAGATTAGCTAAAAAATATATCATATTTTTTAAGACTTTTGATTGTTTACAAGATTAAAAAAATGATGTTTCTATTGATAACATGTTAAATAAATGGTATATAGGTTATAAGGCTGTGTAGTGTCTATAGCCTATATACCAATTTTATTTTTATGGGAAATTAATTAAGGAGAAAGCTATGAAAGGTAGAAATAAGTAATTTTGGTAAAGCAAAAGACGGTTCAGATGTAAAATGCTATACACTAAGCAATGAGCGAGGGAATGACGGTTAGCCTATTAAATCTGGAGCCATAGTAAAAGATATCCTTGTTCCTGATAAAGGACGGAAAGCTTGTTGATGTTAACCTTGGCTATGACAGTGTAGAAGGTTATTATGACAATCTTGAAGCCCTAGGAAGCTTTGTAGGAGAAATGCAAACAGAATAGGCGGAGCAAGAGTAAGCATAGACGGAGTTACCTATGAACTTGAAAAGAATGACGGAGAGAATAATCTTCACAGTGGAAGCGACCGCTCTCACTATATGATGTTTGATGCTGAAGTCTTTGAGGATGAGTATGCCATAAGGGTAAGATTTATGCGTACATTTAAGGATATGGAACAGGGATTCCCTGGCAAAGGCAGAACTAGTGTAACCTATACACTTACAGAGGATAATGAACTATATTAGAATACAGGGGGTATCTGATAAGGATACTGTTATTAATCCCTACCAACCACAGCTACTTTTAATTTAGATGGAGAGGGAGATATCCTCGGACATAAACTCTATGTAAATGCGGATAGATTTACGGCTATAGGAGAGGATATGATTCCAACCGGTGAACTTGTAGATGTATCAGGCACTCCTATGGATTTAAGAGTAGCCAAAATGGTGGGAGAAGGAGTAGACTCAGACTACCACTATATTAAGCTTGCAAAGGGCTATGATCACAACTATGTATTAAACAATACTTTCGGAGAGATAGAAAAGGTGGCGGAGTTTTTCATCTGATAAAAGTGGAATATCAATGGAAGTGCTGACGGATTTGCTCGAATGCAGATATACACTGCTAATTTCCTTGAGAATAAGAAGGGAAAAGGGGGAGCTGTATATGGCAGACGGTCGGGATGTTGCTTTGAAACCCAGTATTTTCCAAATGCCTGCAATGAGGAATGCTTTGTCTCAAGCATAATAAGCGCGGGAGAGGAATATAGAAGCACTACAGTATTTAAGTTTAGTGCATAAAAATGCATCTGTTGTTAAAAACGTTTAATATTGTTTTACAACAAAGCTAAAATAGTGTAAACTGATTTGTATTAAAACAAGTACAAAAATATTAAGATAGGAGAAGAAAAATATGAAAAACCGTTATTGGAATTTCAGGAAGTCTTATCATTGACTCTTCAGGAAGCTTTGCGGGCTATAAGAGGTCTTATGTCAAACAATGATTACATTCTTTCAGTGATTAAAGAAATGGAGGTATACCATTTATTATTCCATTTAATGAGAATGAAGAGAGTTATTAAGGCTCAGATTGAGATGGTGGACGGTCTGTCTGCTTTCAGGTGGACAGGATGTTGCCCCTAAGAATTATGGAGAAGAGCCTACACCAAAACTTGGTGATATTTTTTTCCCGGAAAGAGATGATTTTGAATACGGTCTCCTTAAAGGTACGCCCTTGAGGCAAATAAGCCTGTACTGGCATTTGTAGAGGGCTCACAGATAATCAACACATACTTTTAACGGAAGCCTCTATCAGATCTTAGCTATATTGGAACTGAAGTGCTAAAAGCACAATCAGGTAAATTCTCCTTCAATGGTAACGCATTCAGTTATGATTGATAAGTCTCTCAAAAGCTCTTTGATATCTTTGGAGAGGAGAAAATTAGAGTAAATTCTTCCACCATCAGGCAGTGAAAAAGGTAGGAGACGGTCTTATCATATCTGCTAAAGCTCCTGACGGAGTTATTGAAGCCATTGAAAAAGACTGATTATCCTTTCCTTGTTGCAGTACAGTGGCATCCTGAGATGTTGCACCCTGACAGTGGAAATGATGAATAAATTATTTATACGCTTCATAAAGGAGGTCACGAATGAATAAAAATGAAATTCTGGTCTATAGTGCTTCTGCAATCAACTCAATCATCGGTACCGGAATTTTCCTTTCACCTGGAGGGTTACTAAAGCAGGCAGAAGCATGGCACCTTTATATATTTTGTGCATTGTATTTGCAGCAAGTGCTGGCAGTAACCCTTTATACAGCAAGTAAGTACGTAGTTAAAAACGGTGCTGCTTACTCCCTATGCAAGGGCACTTTGGAGCCAATACAGGTATGTTCATAGGTGTAACCAGATATGTATCTGCAAGTATTGCTCGGGGAGTTATGGCTACAGGTGTAGTAAAGAATGCACTTTTCAATAGCAGGCATGGACCCTCAAAAATATGGTTAATGTGACCGTTGGATTTTCTAGTGCTTATGCTTCTTTTTATTTATAATAAATGTGAAGGGTACAGCCTTCTAACCCTCATAAGTGATCTCTCTACGGCAGGAAAGATGGCAGACTTGCTATTACTATAATTGCAGGTATTGTAATTATTGTTACTACGGGTGAGAATCACATTTCTGATGTAGAGCTTCTTAAAAATGCAGATGGAAGTGCACTCATTCCCGCTTATGGATGCAACTGTATTTGTAACAGCCGTCATTTCAGCCTTCTATGCATTTACCGGATTTGAGAGTGTAGCCTCTGGTGCAAGCGATATGGAAAATCCTGAAAAGAATCTACCAAAGGCTATTCCTCTTGCCATCGGTATAATTGCTGTAATTTACTTCGGTATAGTACTTGTAGCAATGATGATAAACCCCTGTTGTCTTGTACAGTCAGAGGAGGTAGTGGTACTTGCTTCAGTATTTTCCAATAAGATAATTAGAGGAATTATTGTTTTAGGTGCTCTTATTTCTATGTTTGGTATCAATGTAGCCGCTTCATTCCATTCTCCTAGAGTATGTGAAGCAATGGCTAAAGATGGTATCTTGCCTGCCTTCCTTGGAAAACGTAATGCCAATAATATTCCTCTCAATGCATTCGTTCTTACAGCAGCCCTTGCGATTATAGTACCTATGTCATTTATGTATGATATGCAGGGAATAATGATAATTAGTGCAATAGCTAGATTTGCCCAGTTTATTATAGTTCCTCTTGGTGTTATTGTATTCTTTATGGGCAAGCAGAAAGAAGAGATTATCGATGCCAAGAAAAATGTAGTCACGGATGTGGTTTTCCCGGTAATTTCGGTTGTCCTCACAGTTATTCTACTATACAAGTTTAACTGGAAGGGTCAGTTCTCAGTTACAGATGATACAGGGGCTACACGTATTAACTGGTATGCAATCATTGCTATGATAATAGGATATGTAGTACTTCCTGTAGCTGTATATATTAATTCAAATTCAAAGAAAAAATAGGAACCGGAGGTAGTAACAGTGAAAGGATTAAATACAAAGATGCTTCACGGCTATCCGGTAATTGACGGATATACAGGTGCAGCCTCAATACCGAAGTATCAGACGTCTACGTTTGACCAAAAAAGCTGTTATGTAGACGGCAAGAAATACAGCTATTCAAGATTTGGAAACCCTACAGTTATGGCACTTGAGAGCGCAGTAGCTAAGCTTGAAGGTGCAAAGCATGCATTGGTTTTTTCATCAGGGATGGCAGCAATAAGCAATGTGCTTATGCTTGCAGGAGCGGGTGGTCATGTTATCTTCCCAAGCGAGGTGTATGGCGGTACCTTCCAGTTTGCTACAGAGGTTATGCCAAGGTTGAACATGGAAGTTTCTTTCCTTGATTATGACAATTTGGAATTAGTTGAAAGCACAATAAAGGAAAACACTAAGATTCTCTATATTGAGACACCATCCAATCCTCTCCTTAAGGTGACGGATATAAGGAAGCTTGTAGAGATAGCAAAGAGACATAAGCTAATTACAATAGCAGACAATACCTTTATGACTCCTTTTTATCAGCGCCCGCTTGAACTTGGGGTTGACATCGTTGTAGAAAGTATGACAAAGTTCATAAACGGCCATAGTGACGTGGTGGCAGGCATGATCGCAACCAATAGTGATGAATACATTGGCTGCTTGGGACTTTTTCAGAAAAACTTCGGTGCCATTATGGGAGTTGAGGATGCCTGGCTTGTACTTCGTGGAATGAAGACTATGGGTCTTCGAATGGAGAAGTCTGTGTCTAACGCAGCGACTATTTCAGAGTTTCTTGCTAAGCGACTAAAGATAAAGACAGTATATTATCCGGGCATACCATCCTGCAGATACTATAAGATACAGATGAGTCAGGCAACATCAGGTGGAGCTGTTCTTTCTTTCAAGTTCCACAATAAAGAAGATATGGATAAGTTTGTTGAGAGAATTAAAATACCTATTTACGCAGTAAGCCTTGGAGGTGTTGAGTCAATTATTTCTCACCCCTGCGACCATAGTCACATAAATGTATGTCTAAGGAAGACAGACTTAAAAGTATGGAGTCACAGATGAAATTCTAAGACTTTCCTGTGGTATTGAGGATATCGAAGACCTCATTGAAGACTTAGAGCAGGCACTTGCAGACTAAATATATAACTTTAAGTGATTTTGCTCAAACTAAGACCTCGCATTTCCTTTTAGAGAAGATGCAGGGGTCTTAGCTCTACCTCCTTTACTTGATTTAGCTTGGACATTAAGATTTAGCCCTGTAGAGCAGCAATTGTATCTTCAGTAAGCCCTGTAAACCTAGAAATAAAATCAAACCCGAGCCCACTGGCTTTCATATCTTTGGCAATTCTAAGTTTTTCTTCGTTTGCACCTTCAATTTTGCCTTTCAATTTTGCTTCACACCTTCAAGTATACCTTCCTTTTCGCCCGCGTTTCTCACTTTCCCTCTTTTCATCACTAATAAGCTTCTCAAGGATTTCATTCATAGTCTTACTACCTCCTTCACTTGATTTTAATCTTGACTTTAGTTCACTAGTTATAGGGAACTCATCATTACTATAAGCATCATTGTCAGTAAACAACTTCATCAGCCTTTGCAGGCTTAGAACCATCGTAATTTACGGTATTTACAAATATCTCAGTAGACCATCCTCAATCACCTGACCTGTTTCCTAACCACCTTATCTAGATGGTAGAGAGGAAGCCCACTGTCAAATATATCAAACTTCGATATAAACACACACACACATCAGGCATAAACTCAAACCTTTTACCTGTTTTAGCTATATTTGTAGTCAAAACAAGCATTATAACGAGCTCTCTTTAGATGATTATCGTCATCCTGCCTTGCACCTCTATTAATCTGCCTTCCATCACCTGCTATACACACTTAGCGTCTCAGCACCACAGAGCGACCACTTAGGTTCTTCTGCCACTGCGGTATCGCTTTCTTCGACAGTAAGTCCATCATCTTCAAGAATAACTCTTAAAATCTCTTCACAGAACTCCTTGTGTTCTGCCATCTTGCAAAACATCAAATCATCAATAGGATTCAGCAACTTTGCATACTTTTCAAAAATGCTGGCATATAGTCCTTTCTTTCATTGGGTTTGCTATAATGCCTTATAGACATTATAGCAGATGAAAGTTAAAATGTTAAATAGATTTTCCTGCTAGTAAGACTTAGATACTCAGGATATGGTAAAGTCTAGAGGTGGTTACAATAACCGAACTGCTTAATGTTAGATATCAGAGAACTGAACACTTTTTGCAGTGATTGTTTGGGGAGAAAAGGCGCAGCAATCAGTATAGGAGCACGATACTCGAACACATATCACATAATCAGATATCAGAATCGACATATATTTCACGCAAATCATAATAAGGCTAGAAATACCGCTTAGTCGACTAGCTTGGTAACTCACCCCGACAAGGAGTATTATATATGAAATTCAAATAAAAACAACGGCAAAGTGCACAAAGTTTTAGAAGAAAAAGTGCACAAATAATCAGAAACCGTCACTTTGATTAGTGAGCGCTCCCTTTATATTAAACAAATGGTATCAAAGAATTGTGACACAACATCATTTAATCTTACTTAGTTCCATAGATTCTATCACCGGCATCTCCAAGTCCCGAAGGAATATATCCACTTTTCGTTTAGCTGTCTCATCGACTGCACCAATGTAAACATATCACATCAGGGTGAGCCTTTACTAAGAGCCTCGACACCTCAGGCGCTGACTATGAGGCAGAGAAAGCGAATACTCTTTATTCCTCTTGCTTTTGAGACGGTTGATAGCGTATTATGGCTGAACCACCTGTAGCAAGCATTGGATCGACTACAAAAGATATCTCTTTCATCAGCATCCTTAGGAAGCTTGCAGAAATATTCCACAGGCTCTAAAGTCTCTTCATTTCTGTATCATGTCGATGTGGCTTCACCTTAGCGTTAGGTATGAGATTAAGTATACCGTCCGCCATATGCAGTCCCTGCACAGAAGAATTGGCACAATACAAAGCTTCTTTTCCTGCAATTTCCTTAACTATTGTCTTCTCTAAAGGTGTCTCTATTAGCTTATCTCGCAAGATGAAGATCTCTGGTTGCCTCGTAGCAAATGAGCATCGCTATTTCTGAAACCAAGTCACGGAAATTCTTTAGTTGATGTATCTTTGACACGCATAATACCGATTTTATGCTGAATTAACGGGTGATCCATTACTGTTACTTTTGACTGATATCCTCCTGAAT
>BNJU01000430.1_pt1 | contig 61238 bp, 73 predicted proteins | sample 8539281 | NCBI WGS metagenome assembly BNJU01 (sample SAMD00202456, study PRJDB9452) | human saliva metagenome | isolation source: human saliva | place: Japan
ATTTTATAAAGTAATTGTTTTTTTCTTATTTTTGTTCAATTTAAAAAAATGATATAATTTGTTAATTCTTTTTTTATTTTTTTATGATTGATGAAGAAATTGCAAATAAAAAAATTATGTGAACAAAATAAACAGGAAGTGGGAAATACCTGCATTTCTAAAGAAATAAAGAAAGTAACTGTGAAAAAAATGTGGATTATTTAGACAAATATTTTAAACGAATTATAATTATGAAGATTGAATGTGAGAAAAATATTTTTTTATTTATCTAAATTTAATAAAATTTATTAAATTTTTTTCAAAAAAATTGAAATTTTATTTTGAAAAATCGGCACACATTGTGATATAATTAGAGTTGAGAAATGTTATTAATAAATAAATTTATGGAGGTAATTAGAAATGACTAGAATTGAAGATATCTATGCAAGAGAGATACTTGATTCAAGAGGAAACCCAACTGTGGAAGTTGAAGTTTACTTAGAAGGTGGAGCAATGGGAAGAGCATCTGTACCATCAGGAGCATCTACTGGAGTGCACGAAGCAGTTGAATTAAGAGATGGTGACAAATCTAGATATTTAGGACAAGGTGTATTACAAGCAGTAGAAAACGTAAACAAAGTTATCGCTGAACACTTAATCGGATTTGACGCTTTAGACCAAGTAGCTATTGATAAAGCTATGATCGAGTTAGACGGAACACCTAACAAAGGTAAATTAGGAGCTAACGCAATCTTAGGAGTTTCATTAGCAGTAGCTAAAGCAGCAGCTAATCAATTAGGTATACCTTTATACAGATATTTAGGTGGAGTAAATGCTAAAGAATTACCAGTACCTATGATGAACATCTTAAATGGAGGATCTCATGCAGATTCAGCTGTTGACGTTCAAGAATTCATGGTACAACCAGTAGGAGCTAAAACATATAAAGAAGCTTTAAGAATGGGATCTGAAATTTTCCATCACTTAGGAAAAATCTTAAAAGCAAATGGAGATTCTACTAACGTAGGAAATGAAGGTGGATATGCACCATCTAACATTAACGGTACTGAAGGAGCTTTAGATGTAATTTCTCAAGCTGTTGAAGCTGCTGGATACAAATTAGGAGAAGATGTTACATTCGCAATGGATGCCGCTTCATCTGAATTTGCTACTCAAAATGCTGACGGATCTTACACTTATACATTCAAAAGAGAAGGTGGAGTTGTAAGAAACTCTGACGAAATGGTTGAATGGTACAAACATTTAACTTCTAAATATCCAATCATTTCAATTGAAGATGGATTAGCTGAAGATGACTGGGATGGATTCAAAAAATTAACTGATGCTATCGGAGATAAAGTACAATTAGTAGGAGACGATTTATTCGTTACTAACACTAAGAGATTAGCTGATGGAATTGCAAAAGGAATTGCAAACTCTATCTTAATCAAAGTTAACCAAATTGGTACTTTAACTGAAACATTAGACGCTATTGAAATGGCTAAAAAAGCAGGATACACTGCAGTAGTATCTCACAGATCAGGAGAAACTGAAGATGATACAATTGCTGATATCGCAGTTGCTACAAATGCAGGACAAATTAAAACAGGATCTGCTTCAAGAACAGATAGAATGGCTAAATATAACCAATTATTAAGAATCGAAGATGATTTAGCAGATGAAGCTATTTACGAAGGTAAAAAAGCATTCTATAACATTAAATTAAAATAATAGATTAATATTTAAATTATAAAAAGTTATGCTATTATAGATTTTTCAGGGTGGAGACAGACCGAAGAGCCTGGTAAATATATGTGATTTTTTTAAAATTATATACTTCCCAGGAAGTTCTCTTTTCAATATATTTTAATATAATTTTTTTAGTAATTTATAAAAAAATTGACAATTATTGTTAAATGGTATATAATATAAAAGATAATTAAAACTGATAACTTATTAGGAGGAAAAAAAATGAAAAAAGTTGGAATTTTATTTGTACTTTTAAGTGCTTTATCATTCTCAGCTAATTCTGCAAAAACTGTAAAAACTACAAAAGCTAAAACTACAAAAACAGTAGCTGCTCAAACTGTAACTGGTAGATTTAACCAATTGGAAGCAGAATATGAAAGATTGGTAAACATGGAAAACCAAGAGTACAACAAATTAAAAGCAAATGCTGATGCAGCAGCAGCTAAATTAGCTGAAAAACAAGCTCAAAAAGCTCAAATTGAAGAAAGAATCGAAAAAATTAAAGCAGCATCAGAATCAAAAGCATTTAAAGCTCAATATGCTGAATTAGCAAAACAATATGAAGCTGTAGTTAAAGCATTGGATACAGAAATCAAATCTTTAAATACAACAGTTGAAAATTTTGCAGCTATTGAAACTTTAAAAGGAAATCAACAAAATTAAAAAGTGAAAGGAGATACGAGGAGTAAAAGTTAAATTCAAATAATTTATACTTAATTCCCGTAGGTAAAATATGAAAAAGAAATTAGCAGTATTATTAGGAGTATTAGTATTAAGCAGTGTTTCATTTGCAGCTCCAAAACCAGCAGCAGGTGGATCATCAATCGAAAACAGCTTAAATAACTTAGAAAATCAATTAAACAAATTACAACAAATGGAAGATGCAAAATACAGAGAACAAGAAGCTCAAGCAAATGCAGCATCTCAAAGATTAGAAAACTATACAGCAATGCAAGCTAAAATTGACGAAAGACTTGCTGAAATTGAAGCAAATGAAGATACAAGCATCTTCGGAAAAGAATTCAAAGCTAAAGCAGCTGAATATAAAAACTTAAGAAATCAATTAGACAAAGAAATTGCTAAAGAACAACAAATTATTAGTAACTTTGAAGTAATTAAATCTTTAAGATAGTAAACATGTTTAATATAAAAAAAGATGCTTTTACAAGTTATTTGAAAGGCATTTTTTTGTATAAAAAAATTTTGAAGGGTGATTGCTATGAAAGAAAAAAATGAAATTGCAAGGAATGTTGCTAGCAGGATTAGCTTCAAAGCTTTATGGTCCATATCGGGAATTTCTGGAGAAATTTTATTTAAAAAAATATAATTTTTCGTCAGATTGGCTAGTGTCAATAAGGACATTAATTTCTGGGATATTGCTTTTTTTATGGTAGTCATTTTTTATTGAGAAAAAAATCTATTTTAAAGCCGTTGAAAAAAATAAAAAAAGGATTTTTATTGGAATAATTTTTATTTGGAACTGCAGGAATGTATTTAGTTCAATATACGTATTTTTAAAGACAATTGAATTGAGCAATGTTTCATTTTCAACAATTTTACAGTTTACAGCGCCATTTTTTATATTTATTTACGAATCTATAAAAAATAGGAAAATTCCAGCGGTTTCAACATTGCTTTTACTTTCTATGACAGTTTTAGGAGTTGTGTTTATAGCGACAAAGGGAAAGATCTCGAGTTTGTCTGTTTCGCCAGAAGCATTATTGCTTGGACTCATTTCAGCGATTATGATTGCTTTTTATTCAATTTATCCAAAAAGGCTTTTGAAAAAATATGGAAGTATAACGGTAGTTGGATGGGGAATGATTGTGGGAAGCATAATTTCAAATATTGTTCATCCAATCTGGAAAATACAAGGGGATGTAAATTCAAAATCTATCATTCAAGTAGCAATTGTTGTAATTTTAGGAACATCTATTGCATATTTAATTTACATTGCCAGTTTAAACTACATTTCTTCTTCTCTTGCGGGAATTTTTAACAGCTTTTTGAGCCCTGTACTTGCTGCAGTCTTGTCAGTAGTTATTTTTTTGGATTAAGATTCTCATTTGTTGAATTAATTGGATTTATATTGGTTTTTGCTTTCAATTTTTATTTTTGGAAAAAAAGATTGTAATATAAAGATTTGTTATGAATTTTGAATTATACTCGAATTCATTTAAAATTGAACTATTAAAAATTATATGAATTTAGAGTTTGAGCAAAATATCCATAGTTTTTTTAGTTCAGTTTTTAAATAAGTTTTGTTATATAATTAATTAAATTGAAAAATTATTTTTACAAGGAGTATTAATTAGTTTTAGTATTATAATTTAAATTATAGTTATAAATATTATTTAGCAAGGGGTCAAGACCCCTTGTTTTAAAAAAATATTATTTTTTTGAGATTTGATATTAGAAATTTAAGATAGGATAATTAGTTCCTTGTTGCTCTTATTTAATACTTCTCTTCCATCTTTTTTTAACTACTACATCATCTTCAATTCTGACTCCGCCCCATCCGTCAAAAATAAAGCCCAGGTTCAGAAGTAACGACCATATTTTTCCTTTAACTCAATTTGAGAAGCAGAAGATAAGTAAGGCAATTCGTGAATTTCAGCACCAATTCCATGTCCTAATCCGTGTCCAAAAATATTTGCCGTATCCTTTTTCATTAAAGAAATTTCTGACAACTTTATCAACTTCATCTGACATTACACCTCTTTTATTGTTTCTATTCCCAGTAATTGAGCTTCTAGAACAGTATTGTAAATTTCTTATGTCTATCTGTAATATTATTTCCATAATAAATAGTTCTTGTTATATCTGACACATATCCTTCATAATATGCTCCAAAATCCATTGTAATAAATTCTTCCTTTTGAATTTTTTTGTCAGAAGCAACTCCATGGGGCATAGCTGAACGGTAACCGCTGGCAAAAAAATTGTTGTAAATGAACGGTCATCAGCTCCTAATTTTTCTTTTGAATGTATTCCATATATGAAGAAACTTCCTTTTCAGAAACACCTTCCTTTATAATTTTTAAGGCTTCTGAAAATGCCACATCACTAATTTCTACAGCTTTTTTAATAAGAGCAATTTCTTCATCAGATTTTACCATTCTTTCCATTATAAGTTTATTTCCAACAGGAACTAATTCCACTTTGAAAATATCTTTAATTGTCTGATAAAGCGAGAATGAAACGTTAATATCTTCAAATCCGACATTTTTTAGTCCAAATTTCTTTATATATTCTCCAACTGTCTGAAGCGAACCACGAGAAACTTCCACAAATTCAAATCCCATTTCAGTAACTTGCTTAGTGGCTTGTGCTTTATATCTAAAATCTGAAAAGAAAAAGTTTCCATTTTTTGTCGCAAGAGCAACTCCAGTAGTCCCTGTAAATCCAGTAAAATATCGAATATTATACAAATCTGTAATAAATAATCCGTCAATATTCAGTTCATTTAAAAATTCTTGATAATTTTTTTCAGTTCTTTTTTTCCATATTTTTTTCCCTCTTTTTTATTAAAAATTTTTTTACTTTTTAAAGTGTAACATAAATTAGAAGTTTTTTTCTATTTATTTTTTTACTTTTTTTCTTTTTTTATTCACATTTAAATAGTGAATTAATTATGAATTTTTGGCAAAAAGTTCAAAAATAGCAAGCAGTCTAAAAATATAATTTTTGTTTTTTTAAATGAGATTTAGTAGTTTATAATTTATCTGAATTTGTGAAAATAATTTAAAGTAAAAAAATAAAAAAATAGCCAAAAAGATCTGTTCAATAACTTAATTTTTACTTAACAAAAGGTCAAGATCCCTTGCTTTTAGAATATTTATTTTGTTAAATTCTAAATTGAACAAGTCTAATGACTAATTTTTTTATTTTTATAATAGATTATGATTTTTGCGATTATTATCATAAAAATTAGAGAAGTTTAAATTCTAAAATTTATGTGTATATCCAACTGTGAATACATTTACATTTTTATCATATTTTACTTTTGATTTATCAATAGTAATTCCTGGAAGTGAAGTTTTTTCACGTTTTCCGTTGGCAGAATTGAAATTTACGTGCGCTAGTCCAAATTTCCATTCTGAAGATTCTGTTGGCTTGTAGGTAAGTCCAGTTGCATAAATTTGTGAATTTATTGCATATTCCACGTCAGAGAATGATTCTTTTTGGCTCCAGTATCTGCATAGTTGAATCCAGCATGCCAAGTAAATTTGTCATTAATTCTGTAATCTGCTCCAAAATTTACTTCATATCCGTCATTATATTTAAATCTGTCTATTTTTGCAGCTTTGTTGAAGTAATGTGTGTATCCGCCAGAAAAAGTCCATTTGTTTACATCTTTTGAAACTCCTAATGCCAGAACTCCTGGCAAATCACGTCTTGAATGAACTCCATCTGCATATTCCGGATAAAAGAATGAAATTCCCAAAGGTCGTCCTGCAAGCAGCATTTTATTATTTTCCTGAGCTTTTGACTTAAATTTTAATTTTACAGGTGTTTCATATTTTACTGCAAAATTCAAAGTATCAGTAGGTTTATAGTCAAATCCAATAATTCCTCCAATTCCTTCGGCATTACGTTTTGAATTCATTGATAAATAATTTTTTTATTAAGACCAATAGCTGCTCCCACAAGCGGATTATAATCATATTGAGCTTCTCCATCTAATTTTCTGTGGGCATAAACGTATTTAAGACCACCTGACATTGAGAAAGTATCATTGAATTTATAGGCACTTCCAAGCATTAGCTGATAGTAACGGTTTTGTCCTGTAAAACGGTTTTTTGTAACTTTTGCTCCAAGCCTTCCTCCTGTAATATTGTTAAAAGTTTCTCCAGCCAGTTCAATTCCAGCAACTCCATCATTATAACGAAGAGTAGCTCCACCTGCGATAACGCTTAGATTCCCAAAAAGTGAGTAATTATTCTTTTTGTATAAAAGGTTAAATGAAGGCGCTCCTGCATATCTATGTGATTTTAATTTTTTTCCATTTAATGTCATTGATTCATCAATCATTGAATTTTGTAAATTTGCATTAATGTAAGTTCCATCATCTAAAAAAGCGGTTCCTGCTGGATTATAAAAGGCACCTTCTACAGAAATTTTTCCTGTTTGAGATGGGTTTTGAAAGTATGAGGCTGAATTATTTGACAAATAGTCAATACTTGCTGCATTTGCAAAAATTGCAGTTAAAACTGATAAAATGGCTATTTTTAATTTCATAATTTTCTCCTTATCTTTTTTTATAGTTATTTATAAAATTTAAATAATATACATTTCTAAATTTTCAATTTTTTTCTCATTTTTTTATAAATAATCTATAAATGTTATTATTTTTGTTTTTATAATTTTTACTTTTTAAAAATTTTTAAGTATAGATAATATAACATGTGTTATATAAAAAGTCAATAGATTTATTTTTGGAAATAAAAAGTTTTTTTCTTAAAAATAGCAAATATATTTAATATTTATTTTTTTATAATTGAGTTAGAAAAAAATAGGCTATATTGGCAAAGTTTAGTTTTTTTCTAAGTGAAAAAAATCGTATATAATAATAGATTTTTTTATGCAAATTTATGCTAAAATAAAAAAAGATGTTTTTCCTTTGAACATAAAAATTTGAACATAAGAAAAAAATAAAGAAAACGTAAATGGAAATTAGGACAATGAAAATAATTATCCTTTTCAAAAAAAATAAAGAGAAGAGGAGGTAAAAAACGTGAGATGAAATACATAAAGAGATCTTTGATTGTATTTATTTTTCTTCTAATGTCTTTATTTGCACTAAAGTTTTATATTTCAACTAAAAACTTTAGGGGCGTGCTGACTTCGATTTTGAAGAGCAGCGGACTGAATGTGGAATTTAGGAATGTCAAGTTGATTGGATTTAATAAAATTCAGATTGACAACTTAAAAGTTAAAGATCTTGCAGGAAATGTAGTTATTGATGCTAAAAAGACTACGGCTGGAATTAGTCTTCTTATGCCGACTAGGCTTAATAGAATTGATGTGTATAATGGAACTGTAAATTTGGAACGTAGAAAAAATGAAGATTTTAATATTTTTCACGTAATAAAAAAAGATCCAAAGAAACCTAAGACATTTGACACGACAAGCAGAATTGGGAAAATGCATATTCATAATTCAATTTTAAATTTTACAGATACAACTTATAGCAAGAAAATAAGAAAAACATTGAAAAAAGTAAGTGGAAGGCTAGAAGTAGCGAAAATCACGTGGTTTTTCACTTTTTGCGAAAGGGTTCTGGAAATAAGAATGAAGATGGAACGACTGAAATTCTAAAGGTTGAATTAAAGCAATTGATAAAGTCTAAGCAATCGATTTACTCAATGTTTGATAAAATAAAAAATAGTGATATAAGAAGGAAGGATGCACGTCTTAATTTTGGTTTTGAGAATGTCAGAATAACTGAGGAGCTGGGACAATATGCACAGGTTGATATGATAAAGGCAAAAGGCGGAATACTTACAGGTGCATTGAAAATGGAGCAGAATAAAATTGAAAAGAAAATACATGCTCTAGGAAGCCTGAAAATTAAAAATGGAAAGTTGTCTTATGTTGATTTTGACGGTGATATTGAAGGCGTTAATGCTGTAGTTGATATGAAAAAAAGGACAAAATTACAGTTAATGCAAATACTAAATTGAGTGAAAGTCCAGTAACTTTGACAATGGCATATTTCATACAGACTCAAAAAATGAATTTGAAATTAGTTGCAGATAAACTTCCATTTGATCAAGTTGCACGTTACAAAATAATTAAAGATGCAAAAATTGAAGCTGAAGGTGCAGTTTCAGGAAATCTTGAATTAAATATCGATACAAAGAGTAAAAAGGGAACGCTTGACGGTAAGTTTTCTTCAGATAATATAAGAATTTCAAACTCTGATTTTTCAAAATGTAAAGACTAATATGAAAATTACAAATGAAAAAGCTGACTTTAAGTGATACATCATTTATATTTAATCAAGAGTTTTCAGGGTTCAAAGTAAATGAGGATGTTAAAATTGGAAAATTTGTGTATGACCTGAAAAAGAAAACTGGGTCAGGAGATTATGTATTAAATAATCTTGGGTCTGATTTTGACATCAAAAAGATCACAGGAAGTGCAAAAAAATTTCTCCCAAAAAAATATTATAACAGGTACAGTAAGATCTAATGTCCTGAGAGGAAATTATACAGTAAATCCAAAAAAACTCAGACAGTTGTAGTTAATACAAGAAGCAGAGGATACTTCAATGTAAATTATGGTGGAAAATCTTATAAAATTAGTCCTGATGTTGACAATTTAGTTGCGAAGTTTAACAGTAAAAATGTACTTCGTTCTGGAATAATTAAGGCAAGAGTAAAGGATCTGTCAGTTCCTTTTATAAAAGCTATAAAGGTCAAGGTAAGAATTCGTAATGGAAATTACAGAATAAGCGGGACAGCAGGAATGAATGGCGGAGGAGTATTGAATATAAACGGGACAACAACTTCCGATATGAAACATTCATACTCCCTTAATCTGCCAAAAGAAGTTGATATTGCAAAGTTATTAAGGGCTAATGGATATAACTTTAACGGGCTTGACAAGGCAAAATTGCCTGCAACTGCAGAAGCCAGGGTTCATGGTGTAAATAATAAGTTTTCTGGAACTTATGAAATCCATAGCCCTTATGGCGAATATATGGGAAAGTATAAAAATTTGCATGCTAACGGTAAAATTAATGACTTGGCAAATTTGGATATGACAGTTAATGCAAAAGCAAGTGAATTACAATTTGAAAATCAGCGTTTGAGAAATGTAACAGGGAATCTTGAAATAAAAGATAATGTTGTTAATATTGCAAGTATAAGAAGTGAAAATTTGAATGCAAGTGGTAGATATGACATTAAATCTGGTAAAATGGATATAAATGCAAGATTAAAAATTACATGTTTACTGATAATAATTTGCCATCTAAAATGAATGTAAAAATTGGAACATTAAATGCCAATTTGACAGGAACGGCAGATAAACTTTCTGGAAATTATGAACTTTATAGTCCTTATGGAGAATACGTAGTGGAATACGAGAAATTACATGCCAATGGTAAAATTAATAATTTATCAAAGCTGGATTTGACAGCCAATGCAAAAATGGATGAATTATGGCTTAATTATCAACGTTTAAAGGATGTAACGGCTAATCTTGAAGTAAAGGACAATGTTGTGAATATTTTAAGCATTAAAAATGAGAATCTGAATGCAAGCGGTAATTACAATCTTAAAACCGGCAATATGAATATAAATGCAGGGTTAAAGGATTATATGCTTTATGACACTTCTCCATATAAAGTCAATTTAAAAGTTAAGAATTTGGATGCAAACTTAAAAGGAACAGTGAATAAACTTTCTGGAAATATAACAATACCATCTGCACCTACAACAATAAAATCAACTTATGTAGGGGATACAAATGCACATATCAGCATAAAAAGATGGAATTATGAGATTTGATGATGTAACTTTGCGTGATAATAGATTAAGCGGAACTTATAATTTGGCTACAGGAATTTCAGATATTGGACTTGCTTTAAATGAGCCGGATATTCCAAAACTTTTAGAAATGAAGGATTTAACTTTCGGAACAAAATCAAATCTTAATCTTAAAGGAGATCTAAATAACTTTAATCTTGAAGGACAAATAGCTTTTGGAAATATGAGCTTTAAGACTTACAAGATACCGCATATTGTTGCAGATATTAAATATTCTAACGGAAATATTGACAAGCTGTTTAAATATGGGACATTTGATTTGCAAAAATTAAGATTTATTGGAGATAATCAGGAAACTTTGTTTGAAACGCAGACTAAATTCGATTTGGCAAATGTAAATATAGATTATCAGCTGGAAAAACAGAAATTTTCGCTTGATTCAATACAAGATCTGAAGGACAAGGGATACAGCGGAGATATAGACTTTGGATTTATGTATCGTGGAAGTTTTGATAAATTTATATCTGGAGTTAAAATAAAGGCGGATTCGATTAAACTTAGCGGATTTCCAGTGAAAAATGTGGATATTGATTTGCAGGCTAATGAGAAGTCTTTGAATATTGGGCAGTTTTATCTGGAATATGAAAATAATCCACTTCTTTTAAATGGATATGTTCAATTTACACCAGTAAAATATAATGTTTCTATGCTTGCCAAGGATTTTAACCTGGATTTTCTGGGAATTGATAAATATAGCGCAGGCAGGAGGAATTGCGAATGTAGATGCGATTTTCTCTAATGAGGCTACAACAGGTCATATTCTGCTTAATAACTTTAATTATAAGACAAAAGACCAGTTGACGCTTGTAGATAATGTAAATGCCAATATCGATCTGAAAAATAGTAAACTTATAGTAAACCGTTTGGATGGAGGATATAACGGAGGAACTTTTAAAGTGACTGGAGATCTGGATGTTCCGACAATTCCTGCAGATTTTATGAAAACTAAACGATTAGAACTTGGAAAATTTGAATTAAATGCGGATCTTAATAATGTTGGACTTCATTATGGAACTGGAATAGATTTTGCGCTTAGCGGAAATGCAATATTTACAGAAAATAGATTATTTGGAGATCTTGTGGTAAATAATGCTCAAATACGTGAAATTCCAGATTTTAATTCATCAAAAGCTAATACAACGGAATCGCAAAAGGCTAAGAAGGAACAAGACAAGTCAATTGTAGAAGGAATTGTAGAAGAGGTAATTGACAAAATAATGAAGCAGTATACGATTAATATAGGTGTACAAGCTGGAAATAATGTAAAAATTAATATTCCAAATGTAAGTCTTGTAAAAAATATAAAGGGTACAGTAAAAGGTTCATCTGAAATTACTTATGATGATGGTCAAATTGGGATAGATGGAGAGTATGGAATTACAAAAGGGTCATTTTCAGTAAATGGAAATGATTTTAAGATTGATGGGGCAGAAATAAGATTTGTACCGTCAATTAATGGTGTTACAGCTTCTGTATCAGATCCATTTGTAGTTTTTGATGCCAGTACAAAAGTAGATGGCGACAGAATAGAGATAAATGTAAGTGGAAATGTAAGCAATCCTGAAATAAGATTTTCATCTTCTTCTGGAAAAACAAGAGAGGAAATAATATCAATGCTTGCACTTAATACTTTAGTTGGAAATAGTGGAAAACCTGGTGAAAATGGAGATAATTCAGTAGATGGGCTGGTAGTGGCAGGATCTTTGGTTAATACTGCATTAAACGAGCTTTTTCTTTCATCAGTGACTGGAAAGATCAAGGATGCATTGGGAATGTCCAAGTTTGCTGTTTCTACAAATGTTGACCGTTCTAATAAGACAGGAGAATATAGTGCCGCAACTACGCTTACATTACAGGATAATTTATACAAGGATAAGCTATTTTGGAATGCCGCATTTAAATTTCCATATCAGACTTCTAAAAGTGATGAAAAAAATCCAATTGGATATAATGCATGGCTAAGTTACAGTGTTTCAAATGGACTAGACTTGAGAGCTGGAGGAGAAAGCTTTAAAAGATCCAGTTCTAGTGCAAGCATGGGTAACGGTTCAAGGATAAACTATTACTTTGGAGTTGATTTTTCAACAAAAGCTGATACATTCGGAGATATCCTGAAAAAGATATTCAAGAAGAAAAAATTAGATACACTAAAAAAATAGGAGGAAAAATGTCAAAACGAAAGGTAAAAAATAAAATTTATGCTTTGATTATTGTGGTAACGTTGTTTGCGTCTGTAAATAACTTATCGCAAGCTGAAGAAAAAAGCACAGTAGCTGGAATGATGCTGGCGGATAATGCAGGTAGAATATCTACTAAGCAGGAACTGGATGACGAAGGGCTTTCAGATATTAAGAGCAGATATTCTGCTGAAGAAGTGGAAATAGGTAATGAACCTGGAAGCAAAAGAGTTAAAAGAAACAGAAAAAATGCAGCACGTCAAGCAGCAAAAGGAAAAGGTAAAACAAATAATGTATTTGAAGCTGACAGAGAAACAAGAGATGATTTAAAAGTTGGTTCAATTGAATTTTCAAACTTAAAGGAATTATCTCCAGACTATCTGCTATCAAAAATAACTGTAAAATCAGGAGATAAATATACAAATAAAGATCTTAGTGATATTTATCTTGAATTAAAGAGAACAGGATATGTGGCAGATGCGAATGTTTATCCGAAAATTCGAGGAAATACTGTAAATATTACGGTTGAAGTTTCAGAAGTTGAAAATGCCGCAGCGCTTATGCAAAGAAAACAAATACAGGAAGAAATGAAAAAGGAAACAGACTTTACTATATCAAGTGTTGATATTGAAGGGTTGCAAGCTCGTAGTAAAGATAAGGAAAAATATTTAAAGAGTTTGCCAATTAAGCCGGGAGATATTTTCATACCGCAAAAAGCAGTTGATGGAGGGCAAAAAATATTTGACACCGGGTATTTCTCATCAGTTGAACCAAAAACTGACAGAAAAGCTGATAATACTATTTCAATAGTTTATGAAGTAAAGGAAAATCCAGTTGTTCAAAACATAACTTTTGAAGGAAATACACTTTACAAGGATGCAGAGCTGGAAAAAGCCTTAGGTGTAAAAAGAGGTGAAATCTTAAACGGTAACTTGTTAAATCCTGATGAAAATGGAATATTAAAATTATATAACAAAAATGGATATACTGTCGCAAGGATTGAATCAATAAATGTTTCAAATGAAGGGAATATAAAAATAGGATTATCGGAAGGAGTTGTAGATTCTGTAGAATTTGAAAAAGCTTCTACTAGAAAAGACAATGAAAGACAATCTGAAAGACGTTCTGTTTTAAGAACAAAACCTTATATATTTGAAAGAGTTCAAAAAATAAAACCTGGACAAATTTTCCAAACTAAAAATATAAAGGAAACAGTGGAAGAACTTTATAGAACAGGAATGTTCACTTCAATAGAGCCAGTTCTTGAAGGAAAAGAAGATGATCCAAATGCAAGAGTTGTAAAATTGCTTGTTGAAGAACGTCCAACTACAACAATCAATGGAAGTATTTCTTACGGAACTTCAGTTGGTCTAGTAGGAGAACTTAAATTATCAGATTCAAACTTCTTGGGAAGAGGACAAGATGCCGCAATTACTTTATCAGCATCAAATAAAGGAGATAAAACATTTGATATTAGCTGGTTTGATCCTTGGTTAAGAGGAACTGAACGTGTTCAATTGGGAGGAACAGCCTACTGGAATGTGTCAGTTGATGATAATGCTGATCCAGATGAAGTGGAAAAAGTTAAGAAGATTGGAACTCGTTGGACAATTGGTAAAGGGCTTAACAGTGACCTTTATGTAAGAATGGCAGCAAGATATGACCATTATGAAGAATTGTTTGCAAATAAAAAAGTAAATGATAAGTATAACTTATTTGCAATAGGACCATCATTAATTTATGATACAAGAAATAATCAATATAGTCCTACAAAAGGAATCTATACTACACTTTCTTACGAAAGAGGAGAACTTCTAAGAGATCCTAGAAGTTATGACCAGTTTGAAGCAGATTTAAGAGCTTACCATAAAACATTCTTTGGTGATAAAAACGTAATGGCATATAGAGTAGCTTGGGGATCAACAGGAAGTGGAACTCCAGAAGCTCTAAGATTTAGCATTGGTGGAGCAGAATCAGTTCGTGGATATGATTATGGAGCATTTGATGGATATGACAAATTCCATGCAACTATTGAAAATAGAACTAAAATTAATGATACATTACAGTTAGTGGCATTCTTTGATATTGGTAACGCTTGGCAGAATGAGTCAAGAGATCCGATTACTGGTAAAAAAATCTATAAGCCAAACAGAAAGGCGGCACATGACTTTAAAGATCTTAAAAAAGGTTATGGAGTTGGGGTAAGATTGAATACGCCAATTGGACCGTTAAGATTTGATTATGGTTGGCCTATGGATCCTGAGAAAAAAGGTGAGAAAAAAGATAAGGGTAAATTCTACTTTAGTTTCGGGACAATCATTCTAATTTTTTCAGACAAGTAAAAATAGATCTATTCGATAACTATGCAAACTTCAGGTTTAATAAAATAAATATCCTGAAGCAAAGAGTCTTACCCTTGTGTGAGAAAAAAAAATTTAAAAAAATAATTATGTGGGATGATTGATTTTCATCCCTATAATTTTATAAAAATTTTATAAATTTTTGTAAATGGCTATATAGGAGGTATTCAAAATGTATAATATAAAAGAAGTTGCGGAATTAATTAGTGGAAAAAAATAGTTGGAAATGAAAATTTAATTTTTTAAAAGATTAGCTCCATTTTTTTATGCGACAGAAGATGAGTTGACTTTTGCAGCAGATGAAAAAAATGTTGAAAAGTATTGATAAAGTGTACTGCCGGTGCAATAATTGTTCCACCGTTGGAAAATTTGCCGAAAGATAGAACGTATATTGTAGTTGAAAAAAATCCGAGAGAATTGATGCCAATTTTGCTTAACTTTTTTAAACCGAAAGTGAAAACCTTTTGAAAAACCGATAGAAGATTCAGCAATAATTGATGAAACAGCGAGTGTCTCAGAAAATTAATACATACATTGGACATAATGTAAAAATTGGGAAAAAAATGTTGTAATTTATCCAAATGTTTCGATTTTTGAAGGGACAGAAATTGGAGATGGGACAATTATTTACTCGAATGTTACGATTAGAGAATTTTCTAAGATTGGGAAAAAATGTATTTTTCAGCCAGGTGCAGTTATTGGGTCTGATGGATTTGGATACATAAAAGTGAAAGGCGATAATGTGAAAATCGAGCAAATTGGACATGTTATCTTGGAAGATGAAGTGGAAATAGGAGCAAATACTTGCGTTGATAGAGGAGCGATTGGAGATACGATTATAAAAAAAGGTACGAAAATTGATAATTTGGTTCATATTGCTCATAATGATGTGATTGGTTCTAATTGCTTTATTATCGCACAAGTGGGAATTTCTGGAAGCGTGGAAGTTGGAGATAATACGACTCTTGCAGGACAAGTTGGAGTGGCTGGACACTTGAAAATTGGAAATAATGTTGTAATTGCTGCAAAATCAGGTGTTACAAATGATGTTCCTGATGGAAAACAAATGTCAGGATATCCTTTGAGAGACCACATGGACGATTTGAGAGTGAAAATGTCGATGGGAAAAGTGCCTGAACTTGTAAAAAGAGTTAAAAAATTAGAAAAAAAATTAGAAAATCAGGAAAAATAAAAAATAATAATGAATTTCTGTCACTATTCACTAAAATTTCAAAACTCCCTTGACTTATTAATTCAAATGATGTAGAATAAATAATAAAGAACAAAAGTAATATTATAAATAGAAAGAGAAGGGAGTTATAGATGAAAAAAATTACTGTTAGGGATGCTTATGCTTTTATGTTTAGTTAGTTGCGGATCAGGGCCTAATGACACAGTTTCAAAAATTTATTAATAACATAAAGGCTGGTAAGCCAAAAAGAGGCGGCAAAATATGCTATTGATGATGGTTTTGAAGGAAATTTGGAAATGACTTATACTAATAAGACTCAAGAATTGCTTTTTAAAACATTATTGAAAAAAATCTTGAATATAAAATAATCGGAACAGAAAAAAACAGGATAATGATACTACTATCGTAACTGTAGAAGTAACAAATTTAGATGTACAAAAAGGTATTTTTACAAGTTTTTTTCAAAAAAATGTCACAAGAAGTTTTTACAAACAAAGATTCTAAACCACTTTCAGCTGAAGAAAGATTTAAACAGGAACTTGAAGCAAAAAGATAAGCCAAAAAAACAAAAAAATACAACTAAATTTGTAGTTAAGAAGACTCCGCAAGGGGAAAAAAAGTAGTTGTTACAGCTGAAAATATTGATGTATTGCTTTGGTAAACTTAACACAACATTATTAAATCTGGGAAATCTTGGGAAAAACTGAAAATGAAACAGCAGTAGAATTACCAGAAACAGGACCTTCAACAGGAGTATCACAAAAAGCCTGAAGAACTTAGAAATCAAAACAAATAATTAAAAAAACAATCTTTCTTTTACTGTTTAAAAAGTTAGGTTGTTTTTTTGTTTTTCAAAGATAAAAAAATAAATATATATAAACTTGTTTATAAGAACTGTAATGTATAATAAGTTATCATTTAAGGTTAGAAGATTTATAAAATGATGCATACTGTAGTTTTTAAAAAAAGTTTCATCATAAACTTAAAAAAAGTTTTTTTGTCTTTTATAAATAGAAAGTAAAATAAAAAAAGATTGATGAAATGATAAAAATATAGTATAATGTTATCACAGGTTAATAATTATCTGTGAGATCTGCTGAAATGTATAAAATAGTTTACATTCACAGGAAATTCCTATTTTTTTATAAGTAGGAGCAATTTAGAGGAGATTTTTAGGAAAAAAATTTTTTAGAAAAGAAAGGTGATTAATTATGAAAAAAACATTAATTGGTTTATTTCTAGTTTTAGGAGCAGCTTCATTTGCAGATGCAGGAAAAGTAGAAGTTAAAGGTGGAATAGATTTTTGGTGGAAAATACCATTATGAAAAAAAGATTGGAGAACTCAAAAAAACTAAAAAAACAGTTCAGGAGAAATTGAGTTGAATACAGAAACGAAGTAGTTCCTGGATTAGAAGTTGGAGGAGGTACAGCTTTCCAATTCCACAAAGACTTAAAAGATAAAGTAAAAGGACAAAATGAAAAAAACTATAACTCTGTTCCAGTGTATGCAACAGCTAAATATACTTTTGACACACAAACAGTTGTAAAACCTTATGTTAAAGGTGATTTAGGATATTCATTCAACAGTGGAAACCATGACTATGGTGTTTTAGGAAAATTCAAAGCTAAAAATGGATTATACTACGGAGTAGGTGGAGGAATCAACTACAACAACGTAAACGTAGAACTTATGTATAAAGAAAACCAAGGTGAATACAAATACGAAGGACCTGTAAGAGTTAATTCTAAATATGATGCTAATTACAGAAGAGTATCTCTTGGTGTAGGTTATAATTTCAACTTAGGAAATTAATAAGAGTTTAGTATTTTAATAATAATAAAAATAATTTTTTTGCTACTACGAAATGTAGTAGCTTTTTTGTATAAATTTTTTTAAAAAAATAATTTCAATTCTTTATTTTTTTGTGATATAATAATAAACATAAATAAGTGTATAAATAATTTTTTTGCTATTTTCCATTTGGATAGCGGGTTTGTTATAAATTTCTTTTAAAGAATTAAAATTTTTCTAGAAAACAAATAAAATATATTTAGATGGAGTTTAGCATTAAAATAGAAAGGAAGATGACAATATGAAAAAAAGTATTTTTTTAATGATGCTGTTAGCCACGGTGTTTATTGTTGGATGCGGTAAAAAGGCTAATGATGGCAATGTTATAAAAATTGGAGTTATTGCGCCGCTTACTGGGAATTATGCACAATATGGAGTAGCAGTAAAAAGAAGGTGTGGAACTGAAGGTTGATGCTATTAATAATGCAGGTGGAATCAATGGTAAAAAAAATTGAGCTTTATAACTGCAGATAGTAAGGGAGATGTTCAGGAAGCAGTAAATGCCTTTAAAAAGATGGTTTCACAAGATAAAGTTAATGTTGTGATTGGAGAAGTTGTATCGGCTACTTCACAAGCTATTTCAGGACTTGCGCAACAGGCAAAAAGTACCTTTTAATTTCAGCAACAGCTACAAGCCTTGATGTTACAAAAAGGAAAAAGATTTTGTATTTAGAACAACATTTACAGATCCTTATCAAGGAACTGCCACTGCGAAATATGCAAAATCTAAAGGCATAAAATCAATTGCAATATTGACAAACTCTTCAAATGACTATTCTGTAGGAATTGCAAATGCATTTAAGGCACAAGCTGCAAAAGATGGAATAACTATTACTGAAGAAAAAAATATACAAATGATGATAAAGACTTTAAAGCAATTTTGACAAAAGTAAAAGGACAAAATCCACAAGCTATTTTTATACCTGATTATTACAATACAATTGGGCTTATTATCTCACAAGCTAAAGATTTGGGAATTAATGCACAGTATCTTGGTGGAGATGGATGGGATGGAATCCAGACTAACTTTGGAAAGGTTGCAGAAGGAGCAATTTTTGCAAGTCAATTTGCACCAGATGACAAGGCTGAAAATGTTCAGAAATTTATGAAGGCTTATAGGCTAAATATAACAAAGAGCCAATAATGTTTGCGGCACTTGGTTATGATACTGTAGAAATTGTAGAAACTGCTTTTAAAATCTACAAAGGATTTATCAGGAACATCTATAAGGGAAGCTATGAATAATGTAAGCGGTATTGACCTGGTAACTGGTAAATTAAAATTTGACGCTGATAGAAATCCTGAAAAGGCGGTTACATTTATCCAAGTAAAAGGTGGAAAACTTACATTAAAGGAAAAATTCTAAAAGTAAAAGAATTTAAGGAAATAAGAAACTGAAACGAAAAAAATTTTTAAGTAAATTATTTTTAAATATAAAAATAAATTTTTATAAAGGAGAACAATTATGAAAAAGATATTATGTTTAATTTCATTATTGGCATTGTTTGTACTTAGCTGCGGAGCTAAAACTGCAAAAGATAAAAATGTTATAAAAGTTGGTGTTATTGGAGCTTTGACTGGAAATGTAGCGCAATATGGAACAAGTACAATTAATGGATTTAAGTTAAGAGTAAAGGAAATAAATGCCGCTGGTGGAATTAACGGTAAAAAAATCGAACTTGTTGTGGCAGATAGTAAGGGAGATGCACAGGAAGCAATCAATGCATTTAAAAAAATGGTTTCACAAGATAAAATTGATATTTTTATGGGAGAAGTTACATCTGGACCATCTCTTGCAATTGCACCGCTTGCACAACAAGCAAAAATTCCTATGATTACAGCAACTGGAACTGCATTTGATATTACAAAAGATAAAGATTTTATATTTAGAACAACATTTACAGATCCTTATCAAGGTGTTATCGTTGCAAAATATGCAAAAGCAAAAGGTTATAAAAATATTACAGTATTGACTAATACAGGTAGTGATTATTCTGTTGGACTTGCAAATGCATTTAAGGAACAAGCTAAAAAAGAAGGAATCCAAGTTAAAGAAGAACAATATACTGCTGATGACAAAGACTTTAGAGCATTGCTTACAAAAAGTAAAAAGGATATAATCCTGAAGTAATTTTTTTGTACCTGATTATTATAATACAATTGGATTAATTTTGACACAATCAAAAGAACTTGGAATAAACGCTCAATTTATGGGTGGAGATGGATGGGATGGAATCCAAACTAACTTTGGAAAAGTTGCTAATGGAGCAATTTTTGCAAGTCAATTTGCACCAGATGATCCTGACCAACATGTTCAAAAAAATTCATTGCTGAATATAAAAAGGAATATAAAGCTGATCCAATTATTTTTGCGGCTTTAGGATACGATACTGGAACAATTTTAGAAACTGCATTGAAAAATGTAAAAGATCTTTCTTCAAAAGATGAAATTAAAGATGCAATTAAGAACTTTACTGGAACAAATCTTGTTACAGGTTCATTAAAATATGATTCAGAAAGAAACCCTGAAAAGAAAGTTACATTTATTGAAGTAAAAGATGGAAAACTTACATTAAAAAGAAAAAAATTCTAAAATAATAGAATTATTCATAAATTAGAGAAATTTAAAAATTTAACAAAACAGATATTTTTGAAGCAAGGGGTTAAAAACCCCTTGTTGAAATAAAAAAAATTCAGATTGTCGAATACATCTAAATATGGAAAGTAATAATTATTATAAAGTTCGGTTGTTGGGGATTTTTTTCTTTCTTCTAGCAATCGAGAACTTTTTTTATCAAGATTTTTTTATTTAATAATTTAGAATTTAATAAAATGAATATACGTAAGCAGCTTTTAAGATTATATGGAAATTTGAGTAAAATTGAATATAGTTTTTTTAGGTTGCCTAAGTATTAAAATATAAAATAAAAATAAACTGTATAAGTGGAAAGTATAGGAGTTTTAAATATGTTAAAGAGTTTTATTGAACAAACTATTAACGGACTGCAAACTGGAAGTATTTATGCCCTGATTGCTTTGGGATATACAATGGTTTACGGAATCGTTAAACTTATAAATTTTGCACACGGTGATATACTTATGGTAGGAGCTTATGTTACGCTTATCGCTGTGTCAAATGGGATGCCATTAATACTGGCTATTTTTTTGTCAATCATTTTTTGTGCGATCTTAGGAGTTGTAATCGACTTTTTTGCGTATCGTCCGATTAGGAATGCGCCTAAGATTTCAGCATTGATTACAGCAATTGGAATGAGTTTCTTGCTGGAAAGTCTGGCACTTATAATATTTGGAGCAAATCCGAGAGTTATTGATCCAAAATATATACCGGCATTTTTATCAAATGATAATAAAATGAAGCTAGGATTTTTGGAAATTAGTACGCTTACAATATTTGTAATTGTAATCACAATAATATGCATGGTAGCTTTAAATTTATTTATTAAAAAGACAAAATTGGGAAAAGCTACAAGAGCGGTTTCACAAGATACAGGAGCGGCACAGCTTATGGGAATTAATGTAAATAGAACTATTGCCATAACATTTGCTATTGGTTCTGGACTTGGTGCATTGGGTGGAGCATTATATGCGATTGTTTATCCGCAAATTGAGCCATATATGGGAATGCTGCCAGGACTGAAGGCATTTATTGCGGCTGTATTTGGAGGAATTGGAAGTATTCCTGGAGCTATGGTTGGAGGATATGTTTTAGGACTGCTTGAAGCATATGTAAAAGGATCATCGCTTACAACTTGGGCAAATCCGATTGTATTTAGAGTGCTTATATTAATATTGATTTTTTTAGACCAAATGGATTGTTTGGAAAAAAATATGAAGGAAAAAGTATAATTGGAAGGGAGGAAAATGGAAAATGGAAAAAAATAATAAAGAAGAAAAAATAAAAAATATAGCTAGTTTAGAAAAAAAACAAGATGAACAGCCTAAAAAAAGTAAAGAAGCAAAAAATTATAAATGGAAAGACTTGAATTATTTTAACAAGTTAAACGTGAAAAATTATGTTGCTACATTTCTTTTGATAGTTGTATTTTATTTTGTTCTAAGTTTTACTTTTTAATCCAAATGACCCTTTCAGCTATACAAAGGGAATTTATATAAATATCCTAATTTACGTGTTATTTTCAGTAAGTTTAAACATAACAGTCGGACTTATGGGACAGCTTAACTTGGGACAAGCTGGATTTATCGCAATAGGTGGATATTCAGCGGCATTTATTTCTAAAATATTGGCAAGCTATAATTTACCGCCATTTTTACAATTAATTTTAGTATCATTGTTTGGTGGATTAGTTGCAGCTGTATTTGGATTTTTAGTTGGTGGAAGTACACTTAGACTAAGGGGAGATTATCTTGCAATTATCACGCTTGCATTTGGAGAAATTGTAAAATATATTATTCAAAATTTGGACTTTTTAGGTGGAGCGACTGGACTTAGCAATATTCCACCACTTTTGAGTTTTTCAAATACATATTTCATTGTAGTTATTTCAATTGTTATAATTGCGATGGCTATGACTTCTCGAAAGGGGAAAGAAGTTCTGTCAATTAGGGAAGATGAAATTGCAGCTGAAAATATTGGAATTGGATTAAATCGTGTAAAACTTTATGGATTTGCATTTTCAGCATTTTTTGCTGGAGTTGGAGGGTCACTGTTTGCACATAATGTGGGAATTTTGACACCTGATAAATTTGGATTTTTATTCTCGATAGAAATTCTTGTTATGGTAGTGCTTGGAGGACTTGGAAGTATTACGGGAGCGATTGTTGCTGCAGTAATTTTGACATTATTAAATGAAAAATTAAGAGATGTTTCACAGTTTAGATACTTAGTTTACGCAATTATATTGATTTCATTGATGATTTTCCGTCCAAAGGGAATTTTTGGAACAAAAGAATTTACATTTGCAGGAACAAAAAAAGAAGAATTAAGCGGATTAGAGATTATAAAAAAATAGCAAAAAAATGAAAGTGATGAAAATTAAAATTAAGTATTTTTAATAAAAATAAAAAAAGAAGTAAAATAGAGATATAAATATGTCATTATTAAAAACGACAGATTTGGGAATATCTTTTGGAGGGCTAAGAGCAGTTGATGATGTAAATGTTGAAATAAAAAGAAGGCGAGCTAGTTGGGCTGATTGGACCGAATGGAGCTGGAAAAACAACAATATTTAACTTGCTTACAGGTGTTTATAAACCCTACAGACGGGGATATTTCTATAAATCAGATTAGTATAAATAAGAAAAACTACTCCACAAATAGTTGCTTTTAGGAGTTGCCAGAACATTTCAAAAATATTAGGCTGTTTAAGGAACTAAGCGTATTAGATAATGTAAAACTGGCATTTAACAACAGTATGAGTTATAATACTTTTGAAGCGATTTTTAGACTTCCTAGATTTTTGGAAGGAAGAAAAGGAAGTGACAGATAAGGCGCTTGATTTGCTGGATATTTTTTTGACATGGCTGAAATGGCGAATATTACTGCTGGAAACTTGTCTTATGGACAGCAAAGAAAAACTGGAAATAGCAAGAGCTTTGGCTACAAATCCTAAATTGCTGCTGCTAGATGAGCCGGCGGCTGGAATGAATCCGAATGAAACGAAGGAATTAATGAATACAATTAGCTTTTATAAGAAATAAGTTTAAAATTGCAATTTTGTTAATTGAACATGATATGGATCTGGTAATGGGAATTTGTGAAAGATTATATGTGCTAAACTTTGGAAGAATCATTGCTTCAGGGCTTCCGGATGAAATTCAAAATAATAAGGAAGTTATCACAGCTTATTTAGGAGAATAAAATGAATTTGAGCTGCAAAAATTAATAAAAATTAGCAAAAAGGAGGAAATGTGAATATTTTAAATGTAAATGACTTAAATGTTTACTATGGCGGAATTCACGCTATAAAAAACATTTCATTTCAAATAAAAAAAGGTGAAATCGTTTCCCTAATTGGTGCAAATGGAGCTGGAAAAACATCCACACTTCACGCTATTTCAGGGCTTGTACCAATAAAATCAGGAGAAATTTCCTTGAGCGGAGAAAATATAACCAATGCTGATGCTTATAAGCTTGTCAGCCGTGGAATGGCACATGTTCCAGAAGGCCGTAGAATCTTTACAGAGCTGACTGTGCTGGAAAACTTGGAAATGGGAGCGTACACAAGAAATGATGTGGATCAGATAAAAAAAGACATGGAACACATGTTCTCGCTATTCCCAAGACTTGCTGAACGTAAAAAGCAATTGGCAGGAACAATGAGTGGAGGAGAACAGCAAATGCTGGCAATGGCAAGAGCTTTGATGTCAAATCCTTCGTTATTATTACTGGATGAGCCGTCAATGGGGCTAGCGCCACTATTAGTGCAGGAAATCTTCAACATCATTGAAAAAATCAACAAGGAGGAAAATGTAACTGTATTGTTGGTAGAACAAAATGCCAATATGGCGCTTTCAATCGCAGATAGAGGATATGTTCTGGAAACTGGGAAAATCATTTTGGAAGGAACAGGGAAGGAACTACTTACAAATCCTGAAATTAAGAAGGCTTATCTGGGAGGATAAAATTAAGAAATTAGAATATTTGTTTTTGAAAACTGTCTTGAAAAGTTTTTTGGCTTTTTGAGATGGTTTTTATTTGGAAGAGTTTAAAAAAAGAAAAATTAAGATTCCTCCTAGTCTTATAAGATTTATTTAGAATGATGTTTTATAATTTTTTTAATAAATCTTTCAATAACGGTTAATTTAAAAATACTATACATATTTTTTTGCTTTCTTTAGTTTGATAATTCGCTAGTTTTTATTATAAACTTTGTTTTTTAAAATTAATTAAAAATAAATTTTTTTATAATCAAAATAAAACAGATGGAGGGTATAATATTAAAGATATAGTTTTCAAATATTGAAAAATTTTATAAAATTATTTATTTATTGAAGGAAAAATAATATGAATAAAAAGATTACTGCAATTATAATTGCAGCCTGTGTTGCAATATTTACATTTTTTTCTAGGAGGAGCTTTTCTGATATACAATTCTTTTATAAAAACACAAGAATTACAGGCAAAAGTAAAGATAGAGCAGGAAAAAACAAAACAAGAAATGTTAAAAACTCAAAATGACCAGCAAATGGTACAAGTAACTACTTCACAAGAAACATCGGTACCAGTAGTTGCTAAAAAAAGGACAAATTATGAGGCTGAGTTGATGAGTAGAATGAGTTCAGTTCCAGAAAACAATATGGTAAACGCAGGTGAAGTATTTATGGCTTGGGATAAGGAATTGAATAAAGTTTATAAACTTCTTATGTCAGAATTACCAGAAAGTCAAAAAACAAAACTGCGAAATGAAGAAAGAGCTTGGCTAAAAAGAAAAGACAAAGAGATGGATAGAGCAGCAGAAGAAATGGCGGCGGGAAGAGATGAAAATGGAAATTTAATAGGCTGTGGAACAGGTTGTGGACATGCTGAAAGAGCGATGAATATCGAAATGACAAAAGAAAGAACTATAGAACTTGCTAGAATGTATGACGATTTGCATAGGTAAATATGATTGGAGAAATTTGTTATGAAAAAAAGTTATTGATTTTAATTTTTTTATGTTGGGAATAATTTCATTCGGAGAAAGTGTGAGTCAAACTGTTGCTCGAATTAGAAAAAGATTATAATGAAACGAATAATTATAAGAATTATCGAGTTGAAACAGAAGAATTTGATATGAGTGAAGGAGCTGTTGAGAAAAAAAATATTATAGAAATGGTGATTTAAGAAAAAGTTGTTACTGAAATGTATACAGGTTGGGGAAATGTTATAACGGAATATTATTTAAAAAAAATGGAAAAACATATTTTTAAATATCGTACACAATATGTAGATCCGACAAACAGTACTTCAAAAGAAAGATTTTATTACAACGAAGATGAAGTTTTAGTAAGATATATTGATGAAACTGGAAGAACTTATGATGATGAAGATGGGTTATATGGAATTGATAATAGTGAGACTTATTAATATATCGTAAAAAAATCGAATATTGAAAAAAAGAGGTTGTTTTTGAAAGTAATATTTTTAAAAAAATTATCCTTTTTTTATGTTTTTAAAAATTTTGGATTTAAGATATTTTTTTATTTTTAAAAAGCGTTTTAGATTAGGCTGTGTCTGAAAACTCAAAAATCTATGTTATTTTTTTAATATTTTTTTGATTTTATAAATTATACAAATCACGATAAAATCAGTGTTTATTATTTTTTTGATTTTTGGAAAAATTTGTTAAAAAAATTCATCATTTGGAGAGTTTTCAGACACGCCCTATAAAAATATGATTTTATTTAGAATTTTGTTTTAGAAAATTTGAAAAAAATGTAATTAGAGTTCAGTTTTTTTATTATAATTAATTTATATTTTATTAAAATAAAAAAATCAAAGGTGGGGTACAATATCAGTATCTTAATTTTTTTAAATATTAAAAAAATTTTAAAGGAGTGATCAATTTATGAAAAAAAGTTATTACTAGGAGCATTTTTGCTAGTAGGAATCTTATCGTTTTTCAGAAAGGAGGATAACGATAAAATCTGGAAGTTACTGTACAGGATATTTGGGAGCAACTGGGTATGATGATGAACAGCAAACGACAGAAGGTGGAACGCTTTGGGAATATTATATGTTTAAAAAATGTGTAATTAATGGGAAAGCATATTATGGAAATGCAAAAGATGATGGGGGGATTAGAGCGGCTTTAAGAGTGTATTTTAATGATTTTTTTCACAGAGAAATTATACAACAGGCTTAATTGAAAAATAGCAGAAGAGTTAATTTGAAAGGTGGAGTAACAGCAGTTGATGAAGGGGAAGGAAACTGGGGAATAAATGTTAATAAAATTGAAATAAAATAAAAAAATTTAAACTATAAAATGAAAAGAGAGGTAAAGAAAATGAAAAAAGTATTTTTAGTAATGGTAGGAATTATGTTGTCAATCAGTATTAACAGTTTTTTTCGGCAACTAAAAAAAGAGCGATAGGAAAAAAACACAACAAACTCCACAAAGTGTGGCAGTGAATTTTATAAATAATTATTTTTAAAGCATACACATCGGGAGAAATAGACATAGACCAATGGGTATATGATAATAGTTTAGTAACTCAAAGATATAGAGATGAATATAGAAATGAAGTACTTGAAAATGAAAATTGTTCTGCTGATGGAACTATAGATGAGTGTTCATTCCCTATTAGAGGTGAAGGTGGAGATTTGTATACAGGGAAATTTAAAGCTACAAATTATAACTCATCAACTGGTTATGTTACAGTAAAACCATTACAATCAGTGTTTAATGATTCATATAAAATAAAAAGTAATTAAAGTAAACAGTAAATGGATGATAGATGATGTTGTACCATGGTGGAAAGAATTTTTAAAAAAATATTATGGAGTGGATTTTTATGAGAATTAAAACAAATAAGAATTTTTGTTGTATTATTTATACTTTTATCAGGATTTATCTTAAGTTGTAATAATAGTGGTAATGATGATAGTGGATTTGTTGAAAGAAATGAGACTATGAAATTATCATTTAAAAGGAAAAAAATGGGGAAAAATATATTAGTAGTAAAAGGGATGTCAGATACAAATGAAAAGTTTGAAGAATTTGGAGATAAAGAATGTTCACAAATTTATAAATATGCATTGTTTGACAGAGCGGCAGAAGAAAAATTCTGATTTTCCGTCAAATTTAAAAAAATGGAAATAAAAAAATGAATTATTTAATGCGGGGAGGCTGTTTGCAATTCATAAAAAAATCCAGATTTGATGGAGAATTCTTTTGCACAACCAAATGAAGTTCCAAAAGCTATAGAAAAAAATATTGTAAATATGGTAAAAAAATATTGTCAAAACAAGTCCTTTTTTTAAAAAAATTTAAAATCAGGTGATTTGGGGTTATTTAAAGAATATTTAAAATCAAAGGAATAAAAATTTAAAAATTAAGAAAGAGAAGATTTTTTTATGAAAAAGATAATAACATTATTAGTTATGCTGATTTTTATCAGTAATTTCTTATTCATATCAACATAAATTATCAGAACCACTTGATAATTTTGGATATACAATGTGTACTTCGGTAAAAACCATATGGACAGTTTGAAAACAGGGATTTTTAAATGTAGGTTCAGAAAAATTGTAGCGGAGATAAAGATTCTTATTTTGATAATGATTTTTTTCAGATTACAAATATCTAACTGTCGGTATAAGAGCAGATAATATACCAGAATTAAGAAAAATATCTTAATAACAACAATGCAGTTTTTAATGTTTAAATGCGGAATTAAAGGATATGTGCAAGATTATAGGGGAACATATGTTGAAGTACAAAGAAAAGATATTGTAATTACTGATTATAATAATTTTTTTAGAGAAATATAAAAGACAGTATGATGATTATGGATGTATTCCAAATAATTCTATTTAAATAAATAAAAGATTTTTAAAAAGGCTGTTTTTGGTTATTAGCAGCCTTATTTATTTATAAGGAAATTAAATTCATATTTTTTTAAGGCATTTACTGGTATATTTGATAATTTTTAAAAGGGGCTGTCTCAAAATGATTAAAAATTTTTGAGTTCAGCTTCTATTTTTTTGTTTTGAAATATACTTGAATTCGAGTTTTTGATTATTTGTACACGTATTAAGTATTCTAAGTTTTACTTGACATTAACCTCTTGCCCATTAATAAAAAAATTTCAGTTCCAGGATTTTTGTGAATCGAAATAAGGATATTTAGAATCATAGAAAGGAGATTGAGTTTTAGCAACTTTTTCCATTTTTCATAGCTAGTGTTTGTACTGTTAATTGATTATCCCAAATATACATTGCTAAATTATGATCAAAATAAATGTCTCTTTGAATTTCTTGTTCCTTTCCTGATTTATCTCTTTCAAAGCATCCTAAAAATATTAGAACCATGAGTCCAATATACTGGAAATTTAACATATCCATAAAAAGTTTCACTTCCAATTTCATATAAGAATCCTCCTGGTTTCATTCTACATTCTACATAATTTACTTTTTCTGATATTCCTTGTAAATCTCTATGAGTGTATATAGAATTTCTTTCTGCAGCATATATATCATCTTCATTTCTATAATGATTTTTTTATCAAAAGGATTTACAATTTTATTTTTCCCAATCATCTTTTACTAAATATCCCCTAGTTCCTCCAGTTTTTTTCCAGAACTATTTGATGAAGATGCAGTATCTGTTCCGATTACAGCGTTCTTTAATTTTTTTCCAGAAATCTGCTTTTGGCTGGAATTGTGAATGTTAAGCATAGCATTGATACTAAGAATAATTTTTTTCATGGCTTTCTCCTTTAATTTTTTTAAATTGTTTTGCTTATATTATATATCAGAAGCCTTATGCTTAGAAAATAATTTTTAAAAAAATATGGATATTAATAAAGGGTTATTAAGTTGGACTTTTTTTCTATATTTCCTGTATAATATTTATGATAAATATGATTTGAAAAAAATTAATAAAGTAATTATAAATAAAGAAAGTGGGAGGATTTTTATGGATTATAAATTAATTGCAACTGACATGGATGGAACGTTGCTGGATGAAGAACATGGGATAACAAGGGAGAATGTTGAGGCGATTGTGAAAGTTCAAAGGGAAAAGGGTGTTAAATTTGTGCTTGCAAGCGGTAGACCTAGTTATGCGATGCTTGAGTATGCGAAGGAGCTTCAGATGGATGAGTATGAAGGTTACGTGCTGGCATTTAACGGTGGCGAATTAATTGATATGAAGACAAATGAAGTGATTTTTCACGAAGGGCTGGAAAAAAAAGGATATTGAAAATGTTTATAAGGTTTCAAAGGAAATAAATGTTCCGATGATTTTTGTATGTTGGAGATACGATTTATGGGACAGAGGCAACAGAAGGAGTAATGTACGAAGCAGATCAATGTAAAATGAAATTCCAAAAATTTGATTCGCTTGAAGAGTTAGAAAAAAAAGGAATTGATAAAACTACAAAATGCATGATTATTGGAACGCCTGAAGAAGTATTAATAGCCGAAGAGCATATGAATAAAGTTCATGGAAATGACTACTTTATTGCCATTTCAAAGCCAATATTTTTAGAAATTGCCAATAAAAATGTGGATAAAGGGAAGACATTGAAAAAATTGGGAGAAATCGAAAATATAAAGCCTGAGGAAATGATAGCGGTTGGAGATAGTGCAAATGATAAGCCGTTATTGAAACTTGTGGGAATGCCTGTGGCTGTGGAAAATGCTATTCCTGAAATTAAAAGTATTTCTAAATTTATTTCAACTTCAAATGTGGAACATGGATTAAAAAAACAGTAATTGAAAAAAATTTTTTTGAAATATAATACTATTTCCATTAGAATAAGAGATTTGTTATAAATTCTGTTCGCCAAGGAGTCTCAATTCTTGCCAGAAATAGATAAAACTTTTTCAAATTCAAATGGGATTTAGTATAAATAAAGAGGAAAGGAAATTATTATGTTCATAGACATTATTAAAGTATTTATTTTAAGCCTTGTGGAAGGGCTTACAGAGTTTATACCTGTCAGCAGCACAGGACATATGATCATTGTGGATCAATTTTTGCAATTGTCGAAAAATGAGGAATTTGCAAATGCGTTTAAGATAATTATACAGCTAGGGGCAATTTTGTCGGTAGTTGTGTATTACTGGAAAAGAATTTTTCCGTTTGCAAAAGGGCTTAGTCAAAGTCAGCGGATGGATATTGTTCAAATGTGGATAAAAATAGTGATTGCAGTGCTTCCGGCAGTTGTTTTGGGACTTTTGTTCGATGATGTTATTGATAAAGTGCTGTTTAATTCAGTAGTTGTGGCAATAACGCTGATTATTTACGGAGTTGTACTTATTTGGCTGGAATCTGGCGAAAAAAAGGAAGGTAAAATTACTTCAATTACTCAAATGCCTATAAAAACTGCAATTGGAGTAGGGCTATTTCAATGCCTTGCGATGATTCCAGGTACTTCAAGATCCGCTGCCACTATTATTGGAGGAGTTTTGCTTGGATTAAATAGGATTTTAGCGACAGAATTTTCATTTTTTCTTGCAATTCCGACAATGCTTGGAGCGACACTTTTGAAGCTGGTAAAACTGGGAACAGCATTAAGCGGATATGAATGGTTTTTAATTGCATTAGGTTTTGTGCTTTCATTTATATTTGCCTATGCTGTTATTAAAGTCTTTATGAGCTACATTAAAAAGCATGATTTCAAGGTATTTGGATATTATCGGATCATTCTTGGAATAATTGTACTGGCACTTTATTTTGTAGGAGTTATAAAATAGATGATAAGAGCAAATATTGAGATTAATCAGAATAAACTTGAGGAATTTGTGCGTGTACTTCTGCCTGAAAATTATGGTGTTATTTCTGAAAACAGTGAAAATAATGTAGAAATTAATGTAAATTTTGAAAAAGGGTAAAAAAATGTGGAAAACTTTTTCAAAAGATTGTGGAAAAACTAGAAAATAATGAAAATAAAAAAATGCTGAATTAATTACTGTAAATACAGCATTGATTGACAAAAATAGTGGCAAAATCTTAAAAAAAGTGACATTTTCACATAAGAAGATAAATGATGAATATTTTGATCAGGCGGAAGTTATGGCAAAGGCCTCATTAATGGAATTATTTGATAAAAAAAATAAATATAAATGGGGAATCTTAATAGGTGTGCGTCCTACAAAGATTATTGGGCGATTTTTAAAAATGGGATTGTCTTATGAAGAAATTGATAAAATATTGGAAAAAATATATTTTGTAAGTGATGAAAAGCGGAAACTTCTGCTAGACATTGTAAAACGTCAAGAACCATATTTAGACAAGGAAACAATAGGAATTTATATCGGTATTGCCTTTTGTCCTACAAAATGTTCATACTGCTCATTTCCAGCCTACCTGCTACGTGGAAAATATGCTGAAAGATATGATGAATATATAGGCTCAATTTATCATGAAATCCGTGAAATTGGGCAATTAACACAGGAACTGGATTTAAAAATTAACACAATTTACATTGGCGGAGGAACGCCTTCGATTTTAACGGCAGAAGAAATTGACAAACTTTTAAAAACAGTAAAGGAAAATTACAATTTAGATTATTTAAAGGAATTTACATTTGAAGCTGGAAGAATTGACACAATGGATGAGGAAAAATTATCAGTTATTAAAAGTTATGGAGTAAATAAAATCAGCATAAATCCCCAGTCTTTTAATGAAAAGACACTAAAACTCGTAAATCGCTACCATAATAGGGAACAGTTTGACAACGTTTACAAAATTGCTAAAAAAATCTTGGATTGGAAATAAATATGGATTTGATTTTTGGGACTGCCACGTGAAAATACAGAAGATATTCTGTATACGATGGATGAGATTTCAAAGTATAACATGGAAAATCTGACAATTCATAATTTGGCAATAAAAAATGCAAGCCGTCTTAATAAGGAGAATTATGCCCATAAAGATGTGCTGGATTATGGGAAAATTTATGAAAAAATTGGAAATGTTACTAAAAATAAAGGGCTTTTTCCATATTATATGTATCGCCAGAAAAACAGCTTTCAATGGGGAGAAAATCTTGGGTATTCATTAAATGGATGTGAATCGATTTACAATATTGAAATGATTGAGGAAAATAAGACAATTATTGGAATTGGGGCTGGGGCGATTACGAAACTTATCTGGTTTGATGAAGAGAAAAAGCGGGATAATATAAAAAGGCTTGTAAATCCTAAAGATCCGCTAGTTTGGATAAATGAGCTGGAAGATCGGCTGGAACGGAAAAAGTTTGAAATTAAAAGAGTGTTTAAAAAAAGATTTTTTTAGAATTATAACAGTAAACTTATGTTTTTTTGGAACTGTAAATCAGATGTAATAAGCGGCAAAATATAAAATATATGAAAAAAACTATATTAATTATGTAAAATATATGATAAAAATAAAGTGTATAGTAAAATAAAAGATATGTAAAAATAAGGAGGTATTTTGATGAATTATCAAAATTTAGTGAATGGAGAGTGGAAAGACTCTAAAAATACAATAACTATTTATTCACCAATAAATGGGGAAGAACTTGGAACAGTTCCAGCTATGTCAAGAGAAGATGTTGATTATGCTATGGAATCTGCCAGAAAGGCTTTGCCTGCTTGGAGAGCATTGTCAGCCGTAGAAAGAGCCGCATATTTGAATAAGGCTGCTGATATTCTTGAAAGAGACAAGGATAAAATTGGGGAAAACTTGGCAAAGGAAGTAGCCAAAGGAATTAAAGCCGCTATTTCAGAAGTTGTGAGAACTGCTGATTTAATTAGATACGCTGCAGAAGAAGGGCTTAGAATCACTGGAGAATTTGTAAATGGTGGTGGATTTGAAGCTGGAAGCAAGAGAAAATATGGAGCTGTAAAAAGAGAGCCAGTTGGAGTTGTACTTGCAATTGCGCCATTTAACTATCCTGTAAACTTATCAGCATCTAAAATAGTGCCAGCTTTAATCGGAGGAAATGTAGTAATTTTCAAACCGCCTACACAAGGTTCAATAAGTGGATTATTATTGACAAAAGTGTTTGCAGAAGCTGGAATTCCAGCGGGAGTGCTTAACTCTGTAACTGGAAAAGGTTCTGAAATTGGAGATTACTTAATTGAACACAAAGAAGTAAACTTTATAAACTTTACAGGAAGTACACCAATTGGGGAAAAAATTGGAAAACTTGCCGGAATGCGTCCAATTATGCTTGAATTAGGTGGAAAAGATGCTGGAATCGTATTAGAAGATGCTGATTTGGAAAATGCCGCTAAAAATATCGTAGCAGGGGCATTTAGTTATTCTGGACAAAGATGTACTGCTATTAAAAGAGTGCTTGTAATGAATTCAGTTGCAGATAAATTAGCAGAATTGATAAAAGAAAAAGTTGAAAAATTAACTGTAGGAGATCCTTTTGACAATGCTGATATTACAACAGTAATCGACACTCCATCAGCAGATTTTATCGAAGGATTAATAAAAGATGCACAAGAAAAAGGTGCAAAAGCATTAACAACAGTAAAAAGAGAAAAAAATCTAATCTGGCCAGTAGTTTTTGACAATGTAACAACTGATATGAGAATCGCCTGGGAAGAACCATTTGGACCAGTATTGCCAATTATCAGAGTAAAATCTGCAGATGAAGCAGTAGAAATTGCAAATAAATCAGAATACGGACTTCAATCAGCAGTATTTACAAAAAATTTCCCATTAGCATTTGAAATCGCTGAAAAGTTGGAAGTAGGAACAGTACATATAAATAACAAGACTCAAAGAGGGCCTGACAGTTTCCCGTTCTTAGGAATTAAAGGTTCAGGAGCAGGAGTTCAAGGGATAAAATACAGTATAGAAAGCATGACAAGAGTTAAATCTATCGTATTTGATATATAAAATTAAGGGATGTTTTCTTTCGGGAAAGCATCTTTTTTTTACATTTAATTTTTAAAATTACAAATGGAAATTATTTTAGAGGAGGATTTTCCTATGAAAAAGGTAACAATGCTTCTAACATTAGCTTTAGCAGTATTATCATCTAGCTGCTCTTATTTCAAGATTCCTAAAGGTGATGGAAGAGAAAAAGCAGGAAATTTGTGTACTTATACGGCAAAGGGAGAATTTATAGGCTGTGAGCCTATAAGATAGTAAAAAATTTGTAAAAAAATATAGGAGGAAATGTTATGAAAAAGGCATTATTATTTTTATTTGCTGCATCTGTAATATTTGCAGCAGGACCAAAAGTTCCTTATACTCACGAAGGATTTTATTCGACAGATAAAGTTCAGAAGGCTGTTCATTTTGTATCTGTTGATGACATTAAGAAAAGTTTAGAAGGGAAAGGGCCTATTAATGTAAGTTTTGATATTGATGATACATTGGTGCATTCAAGCGGTTACTTTAATTATGGGCAATATCATTTCCAAATTCCAGGAGATAAAAGAGGAGCTGTAAGTTATTTGTACAATCAAAAATTTTGGGATTATGTTGCTGAAAACGGAGATGAACATTCAATTCCAAAACAATCTGCAAAAGATTTAATTAAAATGCATTTGGAAAGAGGAGATCACATATTTTTCATTACAGGAAGAACAAAACATTCAAAAGATAAAAACTATACTTCAACAAAATTATCAAAAACATTGCAAAGATACTTTGATTTGCCAGAAGAAGTTTATGTAGAATACACAGCTGATACTCCGACAGGTGGCTACAAATATGACAAATCATATTATATGAAAAAACATAATGTTTCAATCCACTATGGTGACAGCGACGATGATATTTTAGCTGCAAGAGAATTAGGAATTCGTGGAATAAGAGTTCAAAGAGCTTACAATTCTACAAATCCTCAAAAAATGAATGGTGGATACGGAGAAGAAGTATTAATAAATTCAGCTTGGTAGAAAAAAAGTAAAGATTTCCGTTTTCTCATTTTTTTCTTTAACAAATATATGTTATTCTTTAGTTAAGAAGGAAATAAAATTAAGAAAAAAATTAGGAAAGAGGTATTTAAAATGAAAAAAATGTCTATTTTAATTGGAATTTTTTTACAGTCTTTTTGTTAAATTGCTTTGTTTTTAAGTGCATATTCTAAAAAGAAAAAAACATCTATAACTTAAATGAAACTTCGTGGGAATTGGTGCAAAATTAATCGAAATGGAAAAAAATGTTGAAATTCAGAAGGTGGTAAAGTTACAATTAATTTTTTTCAGGCGACAAAAATTAATGGATTTTTCTGGGATAAATAATTATTTTTGGAAATTATAAAATTAAAAAAATAACTCGACTTTATCAGCTGGCGTTGCTACAACTTTGATGGCAGGTCCAGAAGAATTAATGAGCATTGAACAAAAATTTCTTTGATATTTTTACAATCTTCTCCAAAAATCAGCTATAATGCCAGCACTTTAACTTTGAGCAAGAATAAAAAGGAAATCTGGACTTTTAAAGTCTTGACATTGAATAAACAGTTGCAAGATACAAGCTGGAAACTTTTGAACATGGATGGAAAAGATGTCAGCAAATTAATTTCAGAAAGCGAAGAGGGTATTACCATTTCATTTAGTGAAAAACAGAATAAATGGAAATTCAGGAATAAACAATTATTTTTGGAAATTGTGAAATAACTGATAATAATATTAAAATTGGTCCTCTTGGTTCAACAAGAATGGCAGGCCCTGAAAATCTTATGAAAGTTGAAAGGGAATTTTTAGAACTTTTAGGAAATTCTAAAAAAGTTAAGCTGTCTGATCAAAAAACTTTGGTTTTGACAACAGATAAGGGAAAAAAACTTTGACATTTGAAAAAGTTAATAAATAAAAATTTTTGAATTATAGTTAGGCAAATTTATTTAATAAGGGAGTTTTGACTCCCTTTTTATAGTTTAGTAAGTTAATTAATTTAATTTTTTTAAATTTATTTTTAGTGTACTTTTTTTGTAAAAAAATTGAAAAAAAGTATATATCTATGATACAATTTTTGTATAAAACATTGAAGAAAAGTTATAAATGTGAATGTTGGAGTAATTCACTAAAATGATAAAATTAATGTGATAAAAAAATATTATAAAAAAACTAATTTTTGAAAAGGAATAAAAAAATATATGAAAAAAATAAATTTTTTTGACTACGATATGTATGTTATCAACTTTTGTAGGAACAAATCTTCATGCAAAAAAACATCAGAAGGGGAAAAAAACTGTAAAATCTAAAACTTCCCATAAGCCTTTAAACGTAAAAAAAGCTTATAGTAGTGGAAATAGCGGAATCTATGGAGTTTCTGCAAAAAATAAAAGTGATCTTGTTGAGACAAAAATGGCAGAATTAAGACAAAGACATAGAAAGGCGATGACTTCGGGATCAACTCAAGAAAGAAAAAGAGCGGCTGTAGAAAAAAAACTTTTAACTTCCTATAGCAAGTGGCGTGGAACAAGATATGTATTAGGAGGAGATTCTAGAAAGGGTATAGATTGTTCAGCATTGACACGTAGAGTCTATCGTGAAGTTTTTAATAAGGAACTTCCGAGAGTTTCAACACAGCAAGTAAAGCAAGGGACAAGAGTCTCAGCCAAAAACTTGAGATCGGGAGATATTGTTTTCTTTAAGCCTGGAAATAGAACAAATCATACAGCAGTTTATGTTGGTAACACACTTTTTATTAATGCTTCATCTTCAAAAGGAGTTGTAATGTCATCGTTAAAGAGTCCATACTGGAGAAAATATTTCAGATATGGAGTAAGAGTTCATAATGTTTAATATTTTAACTTTATTGAAAAATAAAAAAAGGGAAAGGGAATTTTTTTATGAAAATATCAAAGAAATTAACAATAATGTTATTTGGGATATTATTAATAGGATGTGTTTTAAATGGAGCTGTTAAAAGAAAAAAATCCTGTTATAAATGATAAACGCAGGGAAGTTGTATTTAAAAAAATTTAACTGCAATAAAAAAATATATACTGTAAATTATATTACAGATGAAACAGTTCAGCTTTTTGGATATGAAAACATATAAAAAAATGGCAGTTGAATAGGGTTGAATCTTCAAATGGAGAAAAAAATATAGCGATGAAAATGTCAAAAATCCATATAAAGGGAAATCACATGACGCTTAAACAAAATGGAAGAAATACTTCTTGTCTTTTAGTCAAGTAATGCAGTTTTTTTATTCAAAAAAAATAGCAATAAATCAATTCAGCAGTTTAAATTTATAAATTTAAAATTAATTTTATTATTAACAAGGATTCTAATCCCCTTGCCAAAAAAATTCAAGACAAATCAATCATTTCAATTTATGTTACTTCAAAAAAATCAACTAAAATTTAAATAATTAAAAAAATGGATAAGCATATTTAAGGCAAGGAATACAAGGATTGATGAGTAAATCATAAGAATATGACATTTAAACTAAAATTGTTATAATTGTATTTTTTTAAAAAAATTATATGGTATAATATTAATAAAATAAACAGGGAGGAAGATTTGTATGAAAAAAATGCTATTAATGGCAATACTGCTAATAGGAGCAATAAGTTATGGAGCGGCAGGACTTGATTTAAAATTTAATACAGATGGGAAATTACATGAAGAAAAACTGTTAAATAGAAGCATAGTTTCGGAAGATACAGAGTTAGAAATAAGAAAAACAGGAAATGGAGAGTATGAAATCGTACGTTCTTCTGAGGATCCTGACAGTGAAGCATCTGTTGAAAAAGCAACAGTGAAAAAAAATTCTATTTGTGATGAAACTATCTGCATTGGATATGATGTGGAATTGAAAAAGGCAGTATTCATAGATCCTGAAGATATGAGAGTTATTTATCCTGAATGGTAAAATTCGTACATTTAACAAGGAGAGAGAAATAGGCAAAAAGAACAAAAAAATAATTGTATAGCAATAGATGTTGTTGTTTGTGACTCTCATTTTTTTCTTTAATAAATTTACGATATAATAATTAATGAAAAAAATTGAATAATAAAAAAATGGAGAAAAAAACTTATGAAAAAAACTATTTTTTTACATTAACAGTACTATTAATGGGAGTTGTCGCATGTTCAAAATCTGGAAAAGATGAAAAAAAGGAAACGAAAGAAACGGAAATAAAGCAAGAAGTTAATAAAACAACGGCAGTTTCTTCAAGCAGCATAAAATCAGAAAGCAGTTATGAAACTCAAATATTGGAAAGAATGGAAGCAGTAAAAAAGGAAATTCAGCCAGTTTTGGATTCTGGAGTGATAGCAGACATGAATAATGCAATTCAAAAATTAGGAGATTCATGGGAAACAGAAATGAAAAAGGTTTATGAATTGCTATTATCAAAAATTATCAGAAAATGAAAAGGCAAAATTGCAAAAAGAGCAGGAAGAATGGTTAAAAAAAGTTAAGGAAGATGTTGAAAAAAGTACTGAAGAGTCAGAAGGTGGAACAATATCAGGAACTCTAGGAGGAAATGCCTGGGCAAGTGGAATAGAGAAAAGAACTTTAGAATTGGCAAAAAGATATGATTTATTAAATAATAAATAATATTTACAGATTAAAAAAATAATGAAGGAGAAACATTAGTTATGAAAAAAATAAAGTTTTTTAAAAATATTTGTAATTATGATTTTATCAGTAAATATAAGTTATGCAGGAAGTAATCCAAAAAAATAGATAAAGCAACATTTCAGGAAATAGATGCTGTATATGCAAAAGATAAAAATGGAGTTTATGTCTGGGAAAATAGAGGGTGGAAAAAATTAGAAGGAATAGATCCGATTACTTTTCAAATTATAAATATTAGCGGGAGTGCGCGTCGATATCTAAAAGATAAAAATGGAATTTACAATATTGATGGAGATAGTGATAATTTGGTACTGGAAAAAAATTACCGTATGATCCTCAGACGTATGAAGTGATAAATCAATTGTATTCAAAAGATAAAAAAACAATATTTATTATTCAAATAGAAAAAAATAATAGGAGCAGATTTACCTACATTCCAAATAGGAAGTGATGGTTTTTCAAAAAGATAAAAAAATAATATTTATTTTTGGGGGTAAGAAAATATTGGGTGTTGATAGAGACACTATTAAGATAATAGAACTTCCTTATATAAAGGATAAAAAAATAATGTTTACTATGGAAATAAAAAAAATAGAAGGAGCAGATAAAAACACATTTGAATTAACATATGATTTTGGATCTGTAGTAAATGGATATTATTCAAAAAGATAAAAACAATGTCTATTATGAAAATAAGAAATTAAAAAGGTATAGATGTAAAAAAACATTTAAGAAAAATAAGCAGATTAGTTGACAATTTTTCTTATAGAAGATAAAAAAATGGATTTTTACATTGTTGAGAAAGACGGAAGTATAGTTCCGATAGACGGTAAGGAAGTGGATATTGAAAATCTTTCACAGTTAGCAATCAAAACTAACTTGTATCACGATAAGGACAGTATGTATTTTGTAAAAAAATCATAAACTTGTAAAAATAAAAAGATGCTCCTAAGGTTGATCCATATAATTTATCGACATATAATGACAAATATATAAATAAGTATAATGTAGTTTATTACTTAGATACAGATGAAGTGCATTTAAAAAAACTTGAAAAAAAGCAGAAAGCCATCAGTTTAGTGCATATGGCGATACTGAATATGCAAAAAGGAAGAAGAAATGTTTATTTTTAAAGGTAAAAATTTTAGCGGGTGCTGATTATGAAAGTTTTGGCATGAAATATAATCATGAAAAAGGATGTATATGAAATAAGAGATAAAAAAATAAAGTTTATGAAACAGTAAAAAGCAGACTAGAAAAAAATAATAAGTAAAATAAAAACTCTCATTTTTTTCTTTAATAAAGTTATGATATATTATTAGTGAAAAAAATAAACAAAGAAGAAAAAATAGAAAGCGGAGGGAACGAAAATGAAAAAAATTATTATGGCATTATTGCTATTGATGGGAGTCATTGGGTTTTCAGAAGAAGAATTTAGTTACAAAGGTTATGATTTGCCTTTCACAAGCGATGGAAAACTGCATGAGGAAATATTGCTGAAAAGAGAGATATCAGCAGATGATACTTCAATAGAAATCAAAAAATTGAAAAACGGGAATTATCAGTTCTGGGATTACGCTTCTGATACTGGAGATGAAAATGAGTCGCCACGAATTACAAATGCAGTTAAGGAAAAAAATGTGCTTTGTGATGAATATATCTGTGTTGGATACGATACAAAATTAAAAGATCCAGTAATTTTGAATAGAAAAACGAAAAGAATAATTAGTATTGTACGAGAAAATCATGATAAAATTGATGATCCTGAACATTTGAAAGATTTCCCTGAAGATAATCCTGAAATGTATAAATTATACCGTGATTATTATAAACTGTATAAATAAGTTGTGATTAAGAAATGATAAATTTAAACAGAAAGAGCAGGGAATAATTATTAAAAAAAGTATTGTTTTTTTAACAAAAAGATAGCAAGAAGTTTCCGGCTTCTAAAAGCGGGAGTAGTTCACCGCAAAATACAAAAAATAGGAGTTGATAAAAAATGAGAAAATTATTAATAGCAGGATTATTACTTTTAGGAGCTGTTGCATTTGCAGGAAATATGAAAATGAATTGACAAAAAGAATGAAAACTTTAGAAGAAAAAGCACAGGCTGGATGGGATAGTGGAGTAAGAGCTGATATGATAAATGCTTCACTAGATTTGGATACTGAATGGGAAAAAGAAATGAATAAAGTCTATGATTTGATTCTAAAAAAACTGCCAGCAAAGGAAAAAGTAAAATTTAAAGCTGAACAGCAAAAATGGAAAAAGGATAGAGAAACTAAAGTTCAGAAGGCGTACGATAAATATGAGGCAGAAGAAGGACCAAGAATGGCTGGGGAACTTGCCGCTAGTGATAGATTATCAATAACAAAAAGACAGAGCATTGCAATTGGCAAAAAAAGATACGATAAATTAAATAAATAAGAAATCCTAATAAATTTAGGGCTTGAGTAAAAATAATTATAGTTTTTTTGAGTTCTATTTTTTTAATAAGTTTTTACTATAAAAAGGAAATAGTGTAAAATTTCAGCTATTTCCTTATTTTTTTATCAGATCTTTTAATTCTGCTGCATGCAGTCTTATTTTTTTATTATTTTTTTAAATAAAAAAACGCCATTCATCAAATGTCTAAAAAAAGAAATTTTTTAAAAACATAGATTTCTTGGCGTAATTTTTAAATGAATTTATTAGTCTCTAATAGTTGCTAACAATTCTCCTAATACTTCAACTGCTTTGTTCAGCATCAGGCCCTTCAGCGTGAACTGTAACTTCTGAACCGTTTTTTTAATTCCAATTGATAATAATTTCAATAAAGATTTTCCGTTTACTTTTTTTCCCTTCATTTTCAACTTCTACTTTACTTTCAAATTCTTTTTGCTTTAGCAACAAATACTCCACCTGGTCTTGTATGTAATCCTGTAGGATTTGTCATAGTAACTGTTTTACTTGCCATTATTAGTCCTCCTTAAATATCATTACTTTAATTTTACAACAGTTTTTTTGGCATTTGTCAATAAGCAGTAAAAAAACATTTTTTTGATTAAAAGGAAAGATACATAATAATCTAATTTTTAGAAAATATTTTTTTAAAGAGATTTTTTTCTGTAACATTAACTAATAATGAATGAAAATTAGTATAAGTCACATTTCCAGGCTTACTATTCTTTATTTTTCTTGACAAATTTTTCTTTCACAGTAATCAACTGTAACTTTATCGCCTTTTTTTGCTTTTAGAATATTCACAAGCGAGATTTGCGGCATAAATTAAAAGCATCTTCAGGAAGTTCTTGATTATTTCGTAAAATAAGAACATGGCTTCCAGGAATATCCTTTATATGCATCCATATATCGTTTGGCTGCCCTTTAGAAAAAGGATATTTCCTCATTCTCTTTATTATTTCTTCCAACAAAGATTTGAAAACCTTTATAGTCAAATGACAATAATTCACGTTTTTTTGTTTTTATTCAATTTAATTTTATTTTTTTATTTTATTTCCATTATCTGATAAATTCAGTTCATTTTCAATTTCTTCAATCCCAATAAAATCATTTTTCCTTTTCAATGAACATTTTTTTATTTCTTCAAAATATTTTATTTCATCCTGAATGTCGGAAAAATCTTATATTTAAGGCTGAAATAGTACGTTTTCCTTTATTATACTTATTATAATAAAAAAATTTAAATTATCATTTGGAGATAAAAAGCGGATCAAGATTTATCGTAATTTCCTGATTATTATAAAAAAATCAAAAAAACTGTAACTTTTTTTCATTCCATATTTTTATCTGGTGCATATTTGCCGCCAAAATATCTCCGATATTTTTTTATAATTTTCAAAATTTTTCATTTTTTTCAAGTCAACTTTTATATTTTTTTCTATTTTTTTGAATTTTTTTATTTGCGAATCAACATATTTTAACAAACTTTTTCTTTTTTTCACTAATGACATTGGAAGTAATTGTTGTTTTTAAAAATAAGCATTTAAGCCTTCATTCAAAGTTTCAAAATATTTTTCTGTTATTTTTTTATTTTTCTGGATTAGTATTTTTCCTTCTGACTAAATTCTGAAAACTCATTATAAGTCAGCACTTTTCTGAATTTTTTTCCACGATTTAATATTTCATACATTACAGGTTTGTAACTAGACAAATACTTTTTCAAAAAAACATCGTAATCTTGTGAACACTGTACCGCAAAAAGCACGCCCAGCACCTTCAATCTTTTTCCAAAAAAAGTTTCTGTTTCAAATGGAAAAATTTTCCTTTTCCAAATAAATTGGCGAAATCTTTTTTTCCTCAAAAGGCAATGTGTATTTTGCTCCAGTCATAATAACACGGTTTCCAACATCAATCGAAGTAAAAAAAGTGCAGACAGAATTTTTATCTTTACAAGTCAGGAAAAATATTACTTGCCTTTTCCCATAATTTCAATAATTAACGTATACTTTTTCCACATCTCCAAATTGATTTAACTTTTTCAAAGTCAAAATATACAATCCTGTCAAAAGCCTTCCTGTCTAATATTAATTAAAATAGAATTTTGCAGGTGCTTTTTTTAATGAAAAGCAGAAATTTTGACTGGAAGTCAGTATTTGGATCTTTTTCATCTTTTAAATAAAAAAAATAGTTGAATTATCCTTTACTTGAAAAAAAGCAGGTTATTTTTTTCCAAAAAAAGAGTGAAAATGACACTCTGTCATATTGAAAAATTTTTTTGTCAATTTATATCGTAATATTTTTTTCCTTTATTTCCTTTACAAGAAATGAAATTCCAATTCCATCTAAATAGAGCATATTTCCCTCCTTTTTTTATTTTTTTATATTTTTTTCAGTTATTTTTTTAAAGTGCATTTTTTTCTAACCATGATATTTTTCAGCATCCTCAACATTTAGTACCTTTTTCATCTCCATCAACAATCATGTTTATTAAATATTTATCAATATTTAAAATTTTTGATTAGCGATTTTTATTACAACGCCTTTTTTTCGTTCAAATATTTTTCTAATGGCTGTGCTTCCCTTGATTGAAGATACTTGAACTAAATCGCCCTTTTCAAAATTCAAGATTGATTCAGGCTGGATGTCCTTTTTGACTTTATTAAGATTTCTCATAATTGTTTCAAAAACTTCAACAAATGTATCTAATTTTTCCTTTGGAATATCCTCTGTTATTTTTTCTAAGATAGTCGAATGGAAATTACCATGATAATTTAAGGCAACCTCTCCCTTTTGAGTCAGTTTAACAAAAAAACTTTACGTCTGTCGGTATTCGACCGAGAACGTTCTAGAAATTGCTTTTCAGTTAATTTGTTTACAGCAACAGAAGCTGTTCCCATTGTAATGCCCAATTTATCAGAAAGTTCATTCATTGTAATTTCATTTTCTCCAATTGCTTCAATGATATGCAGTTCCGATGTTGTCAAGCACTTTATTACCTGATTTAAGTTAATTTCTTCAATTTTATAGTATGTTTTATAAAAAGTTGTCTAATAGATTTTCAATTTTCTCATACATTTTGATTTTTCCCCTTTCTTAATTTTTGTTTTTTTCTTTATTTTTAAAGATTCAATTTTTTTCCTTGTAATTTCCGCTAAAAATATATGAACCTGCAACTAAAAATATTTGCTCCAGCTTCCTTCACAAGTTTTTGCAGTTTCATTGTTTATTCCGCCATCCACTTCAATGTCAATATTTTTTTATCAATTTCTCGCAAGTCCTTTATTTTTCTGAACCATTTCGGGAATAAATTTTTTGACCGCCAAAGCCAGGATTTACAGTCATAATTAGCACCATGTCAATATTTTTTAATTCATATTTTAAAATATCTAGCGGAGTAGAAGGATTTAGTGCAACTCCTACTTTTTTCCCAAAAGATTTTATCAGCTGAATTGTTCTGTTCAAGTGTTTTACAGCTTCAGCATGAACTGTGATAATATCAGAAAACTGTGCAAAATCCTTTATCAGATAATCAGGCTCATTTACCATTAAATGAACATCAAATACAAGATTGCTATGCTTTCTTAAAGATGAAATAACAGGAGCTCCATAACTGATATTCGGCACAAAGTTCCCATCCATAACATCCAAATGCAGATATTCTGCTCCAAATTTTTCCACTTCTGCGATTTCTTCCCTTAATTTACTGAAATCCGCAGCAAGCAGAGAAGGCGATATTATAACCTTTTTATCCATAAAAATCAACTCTTTTCTTTAGTAATATTTGTTCAAATGAAAATTATTTAAGTATACTTTAAAAATTTTATATTTTCTAGCGAATACAAGTAAAAATCGTATCGTTTACTTGAAATATTTCCATTTTCTACATTTTTCCTTTATTGCACAATTTGGCTCATTTACGTGAATACAATCACGGAATTTACAGTTGGGAATAAATTCCAGAAATTCTGGAAATAATTTTTTTCCAATTCTTTTTTATTTTTCCAGCTTTGGAAAGTCCAGCGTTGAAAATCCAGGCGTATCTATTAGATAAGAGTGGGGAGCTGTCATAAAAAAATCGGCTCTCTATTGTTGTGTGCCGTCCTTTTCCAGTTTTTCCGCTGACATCATTTGTAGTTAATACTTCTTCTCCAATTAAAGTGTTAATAAGCGTTGATTTTCCAGCTCCAGATGGTCCTGAAACTACGACGGATTTTTTTCATTTATGTATTGCTTTTAATTCTGAAAGTCCAGTTTTTTTGTTTCGGTAGAAATTGGAAAAAAATGGAAATTGCCTCTTTAAAAAATTTTTGAATTTATTAAAAAAATCTTCCAGTTCTTCTTGTGAAGCCAAGTCAATTTTTAGATAAGATTAGCACAACTGGAATATTTTTGAGAATTTGCATTCAAAAAGCATTTTCTGAAAATTTGTAAAAATCAAAGTCTGGACTTTTTATTGCAAATAAAATACCAATAAAAATCAATATTTGCAATAAGCGGGCGATATAAAAAGTTTTTTTCCTTTTTCTCAATTTTTTTCAATAACTTTTTTTCTTTTTCATCAAATTCTACCATATCACCGATTATACAATTCATTTTGTTATTTTTTTCACTTTTAGCGTTCCACGTAATTTACATTCATAAATATTTTTCTTCACTTAAATTTTTTTGGAATTTTTCATCTAGAACATAGTAAAATCCCTTTATTTTTTTCTAATAACTTTTCCTTTTATAAAAAAATATTTGGGAGAAATTTTTAAAATCTGCAGTTTATAGAATAACTATATAGTAACAAGGGCCTTGACCCCTTGATAATTAAATTACATAGTTATTGAACCAAGTTTAATAAAGCCTTAAAATAACTCCCGTCTCCTTTCTTTATTTTTTTCTATATTTAATTTATAATTTAGATAAAAAAATCTAATTTTTTTATATTTCTAGTCGTCATCATCTCCGCCGCCAGTATTTGGTTCGCTGGAAGTTCCTCCGCTATTTGAATTATTAGGTGGAGAAGCAGGTGTGTTACCATTATTTTGCTGCTTGTCATTTTTGTTGAGGAGCTTTTTGAGAATTATTGTCTATTTGATTTATTGTATCATCAATAGTTTTTTTCAATTTCTTTTTTTCATTTATATTATCTTGAGAACGGTTAATAATTTCTTCATTTGATTTAGCACGTTTTTTTGCACTCGCTCCATTATTTATTACAACAGATACTTTCTGTCCACGCTGTATTTTCGTTCCAGCTGCAGGATTTGTAGAAATAATTGTATTTACCGGCAATGTTGGATCATTTGTTTGAGATATTGAGCTAATTTCAAGTCCAATTTGCTTTAATACTTCTCTTGCATCATTTAAATCAAGTCCTGTTATATTTGGCATAACTGATGGATCTATCATTTGCTGTGAAGAAACAAGTATTGATATTTTCTGGTTAATTTCCAGTTTTGTACCTGGTTTTGGATAAACTCCCAAAATAGTGTTGTATTTTTGGTTAGACGGATAATAATCAATTGTTTCAATTTGAATATTTAACCCTTTTAGCCGAGATCTTGCCTCAAGCAGTTCCAATCCAATAATATTAGGGACTTTTACATCTTCTCCATTATTAACCCAAATTCTTACAACTCTGTTTACTTTTACTTCCTTTCCAGATCGTGGATCCTGATTATACACCGTATCTAGCGGCACCTTTTCTGTTTTGGAATTAATAACCTTGACTTTTAATCCAGCTTCCTTCAAGTATTTTATCGCTTCTTTCTTGTCAAGCCCCGTAACATCAGGAATAACAGTAAGTCTAGTGTTAAAAAAATGACGTTCAAAAACATCTTTTCCAAATATTGCTAGTGTAACTAGACAAATCACTACAATAACAGTTTTTAAAAAGTTTTAGCATAGCTAAATTTATATTGTGTGGCCATTTTTTTCACCTCGTTATTTTTTTATTTATAATTCTTTATTTTTATATAATACCATAAATATTGAAAAAAATGATATATTATTTTTTTCTAAAAAAATCTTAAAATAAAAAAATAAAAATTTCTCATTTACTTTTTAACTTTATCGTGTTATACTTAATTTAGAAAATAAAAAAATTTGGAAAATAAATAATCAAGTGAAATTATGGAGGGAAAAATGAAAAAAAGTAGCAATTGCGCTATTTTTCTCTGTTAAGTGTATTTTCATTTGGAGCGAATGAAAATCTTGTGAGAAAAAAATTAGTGTTACGGGAAATGCAGAAAGGGAAATTATGCCAGATTTAGCAAAAAAATTAATTTCAAAGTTGAAGTGAAGGGAAAAAAACTTAAATCAGGCAACAAATGAGGTAAATAAAAAAAGTTGAGAAATTTAAGAATGATTTGAAAGCTAGAAGAATATCACTGGAAAAATCTGGAAACAACTGCATTTTATAATAGAAAAGGGACAGAATATGAAGATGATGAGGATATTTTTGGATGTAAAGACAGTTCCAGGCAAGAATGTGAAAAAAAAGCTGAGAAAAAGCCTACTTCTTATGATGTGAAAATGGAGATGCTTGTGAAAAAAATACAGATTTTTAACAAGATTTCAGCATTAATTGATTTGGAAGATGGAGATAATTTACAAAGTATTCAGAAAAAAATTTTGATGAAAAATACATTTGCATTTAATATAAATGAAAATGGAACAACAGTTGACCAGGCTTTTAAATAAAGTATTTAACAAACTTAATACTTCCAGAAGAAAGCTAATTTCAGCTGGAATCCCTGAAAGTGATATTATTTTGAGTGATTATGCAATAAGAGAAAACTATACAGAAAATAAAGGCACAAAAAAAGATGTTTACTATGTTACAGATGAATTTGTGCTTACAACAAAAAATATAAAGGAACTTAATACAATAATTTCAATTGCCGATGACAACGGAATAAACATAAACGGTTCAATTAATTTTGACTTGTCAGATAAAGACAGAATTGAGTCAGAAATGTATAAAGATGCTTATAATCAGACAAAACAGAAAGCAGAAAGCATCTTACGTTCGAGCAAGATGAAACTGGGAGAACCTATTATTGTGAGTGAAGATGTGGAATTTCAGCAAAAGATGATTGACAGGATTGATCAGGACTGGAGTGTGGCTTATGATGGACCAACACTAGGACTTGAAGATACAAGTGCTAGATTTATGGCTAAGGAAATGGCATCTGCACCTATGGCAATGAAAGCTGGTAAATCTAGAGTTGATTATACTCCAAAACCGTTAAAATTGACACAGAATATATCGGTTATGTATGAGATGAAATAATTTAAAGTAAAAATAAAAATGTTCAGTTTTATATGTGAATAATTATAAAGCCAGTAAATATAATATTTTAATTTTTGTAAAAATTGAAATTGAGAAAGGAATTTTAAAATGAAAAGAATAATAGCATTACTTATGATAGTTTTTTCAGTATTATCATTTTCAGATAGTGAAATTACTGGAAAAAGAATACAGGTTAGAGGTGTTTCAAAAAAAGAAATTGCACCAAATTCAGCAAAAATTGTTCTTACGATTCGGACAGAAAATGAAAATTTAGATAAGGCGAGTGCTGAAAATTCGCAAATTTTGGAAAGATACAAAAGATTGCTTGCTCAGACTGGGACAAAGTACAGCAAGATTAATTCAACAGGATATTCCACTTATGAAACTTATAATTGGGATACTGTAATTGAAAATAAGGGGAAAAAAGAGTATCAGACTAAACTTTCCGTAGAAGTTGATAGAATCTCGCTTGATACATTGAAAAACTCTATGAATGTACTTGCAAATGAAAAAATTTATTCTTTAAATAGAAGTAAGAACGGTACATACATTTTTACTATTGAATCACAAAATGCAACAAATAAGCAGGCATATCAAAATGCAATGGCAAAATTTAACGATATTCAGCAAAAATTAGGAAGAGCTGGAATTCCTGCAAATACAGTAAAAATTTCAGGTTATGACAACAAGGAAATCAACCTTGAAAAACGGACAAGCAAGAGAAAAGATATTCAAGTAGTTTCACACGACATTGAAGTTGAAACAAGAGATCTGAAAAACCTTGGGAATATAATAAGTGTGGCAAATGCTCTTGGTATTGGAACAAATGGAAGCATTGAATATGATATTGACAATAAACAGCAATTGGAAAATGAACTTTATGAAAATGCCTACAAGGAAGCCTTGAAGAAAGCACAAGTTATTTTGGGAAAAACAGACTTAAACTTAAAAAACCCAGTTACAATAACTGATAAATCAAATGGAGTAATTCATCCTTACAGGGATTATAACTATAGTTATAACATGAGTGCCGATTATGATGAAGAAGATTTAAAAAAGTCAGACAGAGAACTTTTAGATGAATCATCAAGAAGAAAACATTGTAATTTCTCCAAAAAAACTAAATATTTCAAAAAAACTGTTTATATTGAATTTGAAATGAACTAAAAAAATTTAACTCTCTTTAAGAACTGCTTTTATTTTTATAATATTGCAGTTTTTTTATTTACCAAAAATTCTTAATAAATTTGGAAATAATATAACTTTTTGATATAAAGAAGTTAATAGTTATATTATAAATATAAAATTAATATTTATTAATTTTAAAATTAAAGTTATAGTTTTTTTCTAAAATAGTGTTGACTTTGTGTAAAAAAATAAGTTATAATAAATAACGTTATAAAAAAATATCTTATTATAATTTATATTATGGGAGGAATCTTTTATGAGCAAGTATCATAATGATGCCGTTAAGTTGCTGGAACTTATCGGTGGAAAAGAAAATGTTGTGGCAGTTACTCACTGTGCAACTAGAATGAGATTTTCCCTTGCAGATGAAGGAAAAGCAAGTCCAAAAGAAATTGGGCAGCTTGATTCTGTTAAGGGAACGTTTACAAATGCGGGACAATTTCAAGTAATTGTTGGAAACGATGTTGGTGACTTTTATAAAGAATTTATAAATGTTTCTGGTATTCAAGCAGCTTCAAAAGAAGATGTAAAAAAAGCCGCTATGCAAAAACAGCCATTATTGCAAAGAATGGTTGCGCACTTGGCAGAAATTTTTGTGCCATTAATTCCAGCATTGGTAGCTGGAGGGCTTATGCTTGGGATCGGAAACTTTTTACAAGCTAATTTACCATTTTTAGGTGGAAAATCATTTAAAGATGTTTCAGAATTGGCAAGAGTTATTTTATTCTTTACGGACTGGATTGGTGGAGCTGTATTCGGAATGCTGCCAGTATTAGTTTGCTGGTCTACTGTTAGAAAGTTCAAAGGGAACGAAGCCCTTGGTATTGTGCTAGGATTGATGTTAGTAGCAGGAACTATGTTAAATGCTTATGTTTACGGTGATATTTCTTCAAGTAAGGAATTGGCAGGTGCAGGAGTTCACTTAAAAGATTTTTAATTAATGGTTCAGCTAAATATGCTCATTTATTTGGTGGTAAAGATCCATTTAATATTGAAGCAGGTAAACATGTATTAAATTTAGGATTTACGCAATTAATGCTAGTTGGATATCAAGCACAGGTATTGCCGGCAATGTTTGCAGGAATTGCATTATGCTACATTGAAAGCTTCTTTAACAAGAGAACACCAGAAGTATTAAAATTAGTATGGGTTCCATTTATTACATTGACAGTTACAGGATTCTTAACAATTTTATTCATTGGACCATTTGCAAGAACATTGGGAGAATGGCTAGTTGCAATATTTGCATTCTTATTTAAGACACCAGGATTAAAATATGTTGGAGCGCTTTTATTTGGTTCAACTTATGCGCCGTTAGTAATAACAGGACTACATCACACATTTATAGCAGTTGATTTACAATTGGCGGCAGCTTCAGGCGGAACATTTATCTGGCCATTGATTGCTTTGTCAAATATGGCTCAGTCAGGTGCAGTTTTTGCAACATACTTTATTTATAAACAAGATAAAAAACAAGAATCAGTTTCATTATCTTCAACTGTATCAGCTTGTTTTGGAATTACAGAACCAGCATTATTTGGAGCAAACTTAAAATATATGTATCCATTCTATGCGGCAATAACAGCTTCAGCATTAGCGGCAGTTATTTCTACAGGATTTAATGTATTGGCAAATGGAATCGGAGTTGGAGGAATCGCATTGGCATTCTTATCAATTAAATTTGAAGGTGCTCATCAATTAGGATTCTGGCTGGCTTCTATAGTTGCTTTTGGATTGGCATTTGTATTAACATTTGTATTCTCAAAAAATCCAAAATTAAATAAAGGAAGTTTGACAAAATAAAAATATGGTTTAAGTTTTGCAGTATATCATTGATATAGAACTTAAAAAAATAATAAATTTGGCGGGAGTTTTTGACTCCTGCCTTTTTTTGAAAAATTTTATTATACAATAATTTATTAAAAGAAGGAGAATTTAATTATGAGAAAAAAATTAATGATTGCATTATTTTCTGTATTAGCGATAGGAATAACTGGAAATAGTTCAACACGTGAAAGTAAGAGAAAAGTAAATATAAAGAAAGTTGATAATAGGAAGGTTAGTGAAAAGGCTGTGAAATTAGAAAATTATAACGGAATAAAAAAAATCAGTATTTTTTTATAAAAGGTTTTGAGAGTGGGCCTACTGTGAGTAAAATTATTATGAAAATGGATGATTATCGAATTACGGGGCTTGATAAAAATGACTGGAAAGTTAAGACTAATGGAGTTGATAGAAAGGTAACTAATGTGTATGTTTCGGATGATAAAGGGGAAAAAGCCTTTGATACTGGAATTGTTACGCTTGAATTGGAAAATGTATTTAATCAGAAGACTTTGAAATATGAAGGATCTCCATTTTCTTATAACATGAAGAAATTTTTTAATGAATGGGCGAAAGAATATGTTGTAGAAATTGATGGGAAAGTTACTGTTGATGGGAAAAATTATGCAGTTAATAAAAAGGAGGATGTGATTAATAATCGAGTTTCGACTGATACAGAATTATTTAATTATAGAAGTTCGTTTAGTGGAAATTACAAAAATCCGATTACGAAAAAAGTGGAAAATTTGAAATTGGAAATGGCGGCTTATGAGCCAGAAAATTTGAAAAACGGAGAGAAAAAACCATTAATTATTTGGCTTCATGGACAAGGTGAAGGTGGAACAGATCCTGATATTGATATTTTGGGTACAGAAACTTCGGCACTTGCGAAAGAGGAAATTCAAAAATATTTTACTACGAAAGGAACTGATACAAAAGGAGCTTTTGTATTAGCTGTTCAATCGCCTACTTATTGGATGGACGAAGGTGATGGGACAAATGGTAATGGAAGTGGAATTTCACGATATACGCAAATTTTGATGGATACAATTAAAGAATATGTGAAACATAATCCATCTGTTGATACAGAAAGAATTTATCTTGCTGGAGATTCAAATGGTGGATATATGACAGTAAACATGATAATCACTTATCCAGACTATTTTGCAGCAGCTGTACCAATTTGTGAGGCATATGCTTACCATGAATATGCTAAAAATGCAGATGGAACTTACAAAGCAAAAGATATTGAAGTTTCTGCAGGTGGAGAAAATAGTGCAGTTTCAAAATTTGAGGAAACTAAAAAATTATGGGTAACAAAAGAAAAAATTCAAAAAATGAAAAAAACACCAGTCTGGTTTATTGCAGCGGCGGATGACGGGATTGTTACACCGCAGAAATTCTCGCTTCCAACATATAGAGATTTGTTGAAGGCTGGAGCTGACAATGCTTGGTATTCATATTATGAAAATGTGACTGGAATAGATGAACCAAACTCTAGATTTCCAGGACATTTCTCATGGATATATTTTTTGAATAATCAAGTAGAAGGTGTACAAAATCGAGATAAAATAAAAAATTCTAAAGATGAGACAACTTTTTGGGTTTGAACCGAGTAATGCTAGAAAAGGTGGAAGTGAAAAAGGCTAATTTAAAAAGGGAAAAACATTTGAAAATGTGTTTGAGTGGATGAATTTTCAGAAGAAAGTTAAAAAGAAAATAATTTGAATTGTATAAAATAAAAAAATTGTATGAAATAAAAAAATAGGGAGTGTTTAAGAGTTTGTATAGTTACGTGGATAAATATGCCAATTCAAAGGACTATTACTATTATGATTATACAAAAAAAATTTACACTCTCAAATTTTTTTATTTCAAAGATAATAAAAGTGTGTACAGAATTTTGTGTAAATGGATAGATGAAGCTAGTAAATTCATTACTTTTGCTATTTTTATTTACGCAAAAATTTTTTTACACTTTCTAGAATGATAAAGAAATCCCTCGATATTTTTTTCTAAAAAAACTAATTTTTAAGAATATATTCCTTAACTTTTTTTCAATCAATTCTTCTTTAGAATTTTTCAATATTCCCTTCTAAAAGTTCATTTAATAAATATTTTTTTCGCTTTCTGAATTTCTTTATTATAAATTCCAAGTTCCATTAAGTCGTAACCGTTGATATTTAAAGAATTTATCGTAGGAACTTTCATGTTTTCCACAATATGATAAAAAGTTTTTCCACAAATTATCATTTCTGTCATTTTTCGTGACCTTTTTCCACCATCATCAGAAATTGCTAAATCAATTAATCTTTTAGTATTTAATTCACCGTAGTTGCTAATCAATGTTTTTTTATTGTTTTTTTCACTTTGGCTATTATGTAATTTCATATGATTTTTTTACAATTGTGTAGACATCATCTCTTATATTGTTTGATTGACCAAGTCTAGACATAATTCGTTTTTGCAATGGAAGCTCCAATAATTTCATGCTTGTAAAAATGAAAATATCCAGTTTTTTTCATCAACAGTTTTTGCTTCAGGTTTTTCCAATATCGTGAAGAAGTGCACTCCAACGTGTTGTTAATTCAGGACTTACGCCATCAAGTACATTCATGCTATGTTCCCAAAGTGTAAATTTGTGATACGGATTATTCTGATCAAAATCATAAATCACTTTTAACTCAGGTAAAACATAATCAAGAACCTTTAATTCTTTCATTTTTTCAAAACTTTTAACAGCATATTTTTCCAACAATTAATTTATTTAATTCATTTGTAATTCGTTCTTGAGAAATTTTTTCTAACACATGAATATTTTCTTTTATCGCAATTTCTGTATTTTTCTCAAAATCAAATCCCAACTGACTCATAAATCTAAAAGCTCTCATCAATCGAAGTCCATCTTCTTGCAACCGTTTTTTCGGCTTTCCAACAAATCGGATAATCTTATTTTTAATATCTTCTTGTCCGTTAAAAATGTCAATAAGTCCGTCCTTTTCATTAAATGCCATCGCATTAAACGTAAAATCCCTTCGCAATAAATCATCTTCAATATCATTCACAAACTCAACAGAATTAGGTCTTCTCCCATCGCTCCCAATATCTGTTCTAAATTTTGCAATCTCAAAATTTTTCATCTTCATAATGAATTATCAAAATTCCAAAAAGCTTTTTCCAACTTCCTTTGTCGGATAATCAGAAAATATTTTTTTATATCATTATATTCCATATTTGTTGCAATGTCGATATCTTTTGGAGTTTTTACCTAAAAGAACATCTCGTAAACAGCCTCCAACAAAATACCCTTTATTCCCATTCGAATTTAATTTTTTTCTAAAATTTTTTTGTTGCTTTCTCATCAAAAGTATAATTTTTCTAATTTCATTTTTTTCACCTCAATTTTTTTAAAAAAATTTTTTATATTATACTATTTTTTTGTGAAAAAAATCATAGAATTTTTCCAATGATAAAATTGTTTATTTGCAAATAAAAGATGAAATTGAAGAATTTTTTTATTACAATGACAGAGAAAATTGAAAATTAAATATCAATTTATCGAAAAAAATCTAATAAAAATATGATAATAGATAATTTGTTTGATAATAAGACTGTTAAGAAATTTATTAGTTTTTTTAGATATTTGAAAATGTGTTTGAGTGGATGAATTTTTCAGAAGAAAAAGTAGAAAAAAATAAATTTTTTTAAAGATTTAAATTGGTAAGAATATGCGATAAAAAAATTGAATTTATGGGATTTTTTTCACATGTAAAAAAATAAGAAATGTGAGTGAAAAAATGCTTGCAAATTTATGTGGAATTGTAGTATTATATACAAGTAGAGAAGATCTTCGGCGGGAAAGTTGAAAATCAAATAGACTAGAAAAAAGAGAGGTAGAAAAGATGGCAAAAGAAACATTGAATCCATTTGAAATTGCGCAAAAGCAAATTAAATCAGCTTGTGATAAATTAAATGCAGATCCAGCTGTTTATGAAATTTTGAAAAATCCTATGAGAGTGTTGGAAGTGTCGTTCCCAGTAAAATTAGACAATGGAACAGTTAAGACATTTATAGGATATAGATCACAGCATAACAATGCGGTAGGACCCTTTAAAGGTGGACTTAGATTCCATCCAGGCGTAACAAGAGATGAAGTAAAAGCTCTATCAACTTGGATGACATTTAAATGTTCAGTTGCAGGAATCCCTTACGGTGGTGGAAAAGGTGGAATGGCAATTGATCCTAAAGAATATTCTAAAGATGAATTAGAAAGAATTTCTAAAGGATTTGCAAAAGCAATTTCTCCAATTATCGGAGAAAAAGTTGACATCCCAGCTCCAGATGTTAATACAAATGGACAAATTATGTCTTGGATGGTTGATGCTTATGAAGAAGTTGCAGGAAAATCAACAAAAGGTGTATTTACAGGTAAACCTTTAGAATTTGGAGGATCACTTGCAAGAACAGAAGCAACTGGTTACGGAGTTAATTTAACAGCTAAAAAAGCATTGGCAAAATTAAACATTGATGTAAAAGGTGCAACTTATGCTGTACAAGGATTTGGAAATGTTGGATTCTATACAGCTTATTACGCACACAAAGATGGTGCAAAAATTGTAGCCTTCTCAAATTCACATGTTGCAATTTATAACGAAAATGGAATTGACATGGAAGCTGTAATCAAAGATTTTGAAGCAAATGGACGTATTACAGAAAACAAAGGATATGGAAAAGATATTACAAATGCTGAATTATTAGAATTGGAAGTTGATGTTTTAGCGCCTTGTGCATTAGAAAATCAAATTACTTCTGAAAATGCTGACAGAGTTAAAGCAAAAGTAGTTGCAGAAGGAGCAAACGGACCAACAACTCCTGAAGCTGATGAAATTTTATTCAAAAAAGGAATCGTAGTTGTTCCTGATATCTTAGCAAATTCAGGTGGAGTTGTAGTTTCATACTTTGAATGGGTACAAAACTTGCAAAGTTACTATTGGCCATTTGATGAAGTTCAACAAAAAGAAGCTGCATTATTGTCAGGAGCATTTGAAGATGTATGGGCTTTAGCAGATGAATATAAAGTAGATTTAAGAAATGCCGCTTATATGAAGAGTATTGAAAGAATTTCAAAAGCAATGAAATTAAGAGGATGGTATTAATTTTTTAAGTTTTTGATAGTTTGATAGTAAGTTAAATATGAAATAAAGAACCTGTTTCTATTTTTGTTAATTATAGAGCAGGTTCTTTTTTATTGAATTAATATACTTAAAAATAATTTAAATTATGTTCTTGAACTATCTAAATTAATAATTATTTCACTTAGAATTTGTTTATTCAAATTATTTATATTAAGTCACCGGATTAAGTTAGATAATTCTAAAAAAATACTTTTTTTATTATTTATTTAGAATATTTTTTTCAAATTCCTTATCAAGCAATGCAGGTGTAAATTCAGTTATCACAGTTTCAATTAGATTATTTTTTTATAATAAGGGTCTTCCTTTAATATTTCTTCAAGTTCTTCCCTTGTTACGTTATATGCCAAGATAAGTCCTCCTGTTGGCGGATTTTGACGTCCTCCCTGCGATAAATTTTTCCAGCATCAATATTTTTTTGAATAAATGCAAAGTGATCTTGTCTAAATTTTTCCCACTTCATCTAATGGCTTTGTATAAGTTGTAGCTACAATAAAAATTTGTTTCATAATCTTAATTTTTCCTTTCTAAAATTGTCTTTTATATTTTTACAATATATTTTAGAATAATCAATAGAAATATTTCGTTTGTTAGTAAAAACTATAATGAATTTATTTATCATAATTAATTTTATAAACAAATATTTAAATAATCAAAATAATCTAAAAATTGAATTTTATCTGTGATTATGATATACTTAATTGAATTTTTGAAAAAAATGTAAAAAAAGGAGGAAAAATTATGTTTTTAGAAAGAACAGAAAGATTGGCGTTAGTTGATTTTGAGAATAAACATATTAATTATATTGACTTGATAAATAATATAAAATATTTTTCTGAATATATAGTTGATTTAGGAAGTGAAAAATTTGGGCTGATTGTTATGGAAAATCGTCCAGAATGGATTTATAGCTTTTTTTCCGTATGGGATAAAAGATCTGCTGGAATTGCTATTGATGCCAACAGTAATCCAAATGAGATTTTATACGTGCTGGAAGATTCGCATCCAAATGTGGTTTTTTGTTCAGATGAAACAGAAAAAAATGTTTTGGAAGCAGTTGACAAATATAGCTTAAAAGGTAGCATAAAATTAGTAAATGTGGATAAAATTACTATTGAACAGGAAAAAATGGATGTTATAAAAAATATGCAATTTGAGCTGGATAATCCGACTGGAGATGAAACAGCCGCTATGCTTTATACTTCAGGAACAACAGGGAATCCAAAAGGAGTAATGCTGTCGTTTAATAATTTAAATACTGAAATGGAAGGGCTTTATGAAAAGGGAATATTTGATTATAGAGATCAGATTTTAGCAATATTGCCGTTTCATCATGTTTTGCCTTTAACTGCGAGCGTGCTTTTGATGATGAAATATCAGACATCAGTCATATTTGCGAAAAAAATCGCTAGTAAGGAAATATTTGAAGCACTTGAAAAAAATAGGGTAACTGCCATAATTGGAGTGCCTAGAGTATTTAAACTGTTCTATGATGGGATAAAGCAGCAAATTGATGCAAAATTTATTACAAGATTTATTTATAAAATGATGAGCAATGTAAAATCATTGAAAATAAAAAGAAAAGTTTTTGCGAAAGTTCATAAAAAGTTTGGAGGTCACCTTGATTTTATCGTCGTTGGTGGAGCGAAAATGGATCCTGAAATTTCAAAATTTTACGAAACATTGGGATTTTATGCTTTGGAAGGTTATGGACTTACTGAAACTTCTCCAGTTATTGCTGTAAATTCAAAAAAAGAGAGAAAAATTGGAACTGTTGGGAAAAAGTTATATAATGTAGATATAAAAATTGTAGATGAAGAATTATGGGTTAAGGGACCAATTGTTATGAAGGGATATTACAATAAACCTGAAAAGACAGCAGAAGTGATTACTGAAGATGGATGGTTCAAAACAGGAGATTTAGCGACAATTGATGAAGAAGGATTTGTTACAATTCGTGGAAGAAAAAATACGATGATTGTCTTGTCAAATGGTAAGAATATTGATCCAGAAACGCTTGAAAATAGAGTAATTGCAAAAAGTAATGGCTTAATTAAGGAAATTGGAATTTTTTTAATCATCAGAATAAACTGGCTGCAATAATTGTTCCAGAATTACTAGAATTTAGAAAACGTGGAATTACAAATACAAAAGGCTTATATTAGAAATATTGTAGAAGATTATAATTTGAAGGCACATAACTATGAGAAGGTTCTTGATTATAAGTTATTTGAGGAAGAGTTGCCAAAAACTCGGGTTGGAAAAAAATACGTAGATTCATGTTGCCTGATTTATATGAAAAAAATGAAATTGTAAAAAAAGAAAAAAACACCTGAGCCAACAGATGAAGCATATAAAAATATTAAAGGAATATGTCAAGAAAAACAAAGGAATTGAGCCGCAGCCAGAAGAAAATCTGGAACTTGAAATTGGAATGGATTCCCTTGATATTGTAGAATTTTTTTGCATTTATTGAAAATAGTTTTGGAATTCAGCTGGATGAAGAAAAATTTGCTGAAATGCCGAATTTAAAATTATTATCTGAATATATTAACCAAAAAAAGCTACAAAATTTGAAGATAATGATGTAGACTGGAAGCAAATTATCAGTGAAACGAAGCCTATACAAGACAATAAAAAAAGCGTTGGGTGACAAGATTCTTAAAAGCATTACAGCCAGTCGTTGACTTGTATTTTAGAGTGAGAAAAAAATTGAAAAGAAAAAAATTAACAAATGATCCACAAATTTTTGTATCAAATCACCAAAGTTTTTGTAGATCCATTAATTTTAGGTTCATTATTTCCTGGAAAAAAATTGTTTTTAATACATTATTTTTAGCAATTGACTGGTATTTTTAAAAAGGTATAATGAAACTGCTTTGTTTTCAAATGGAAATGTTGTATTAATTGATATTAATAAAAATGTCAGAAAAAGTGTGGAAGAAATTGTAGGATATTTAAAAAAAGCGGAAAAAGTATTGTAATTTTTTTCCAGAAGGTGCGAGAACAAAAAGATGGAAAAAGTTGCCCAATTTAAAAAAAGTATTTGCTATTATAGCAAAGGAATTAAATATTGATATTCAATGTATTGGTATAAAAAGGAGCATTTGAGGCATATTCGAGATATATGAAATTTCCAAAGCCTAAAAAAAGATTGAGGTAGCAGTGCTGGAAAAAAATTTAAGCCAGAAGGAACTTATGATGAAATAGCTCAAAAGGCAGAAAAAAATTATAAGGGAATATGTTGAAAAAAATAAAGGAAAAAAAGCTAAATATTTATAGTGACTTTTTTTAAATTTATGTTATTATTATTTTACATAGTAAGAATGATCTTTTCTAATTTTGTAAGAGATTTTTAGTATATCATTTTTACTATGTTTTTTTATATATTTTTTTGTTGCATTTGATTATACAATACACTTTTAAAAAAAATGTAAAAAAATCGAAAAAAAGTGTTGACAATATAATTTAGATATGATATACTAATTGAGTAGTTGTGAGTAAGTAAAAAAATACTAAAAATAAGGTTACCAATGCCTTGGTGGCGAAATCGGTAGACGCACAGGACTTAAAATCCTGTGGGAATTTATCCCGTGCCGGTTCAAGTCCGGCCCGAGGCACCATCAATTATATTATGCGGGAGTAGCTCAGTTGGTAGAGCGTCAGCCTTCCAAGCTGAATGTCGCGAGTTCGACCCTCGTCTCCCGCTCCAAAATATGAGCCATTAGCTCAGTCGGTAGAGCACTTGACTTTTAATCAAGGTGTCACTGGTTCGATCCCAGTATGGCTCACCATCTAAATAACCATATGTGCCTGTAGCTCAGTTGGATAGAGCAACGGCCTTCTAAGCCGTGGGCCAGGAGTTCGAATCTCTTCAGGCACGCCATATGGATCCATAGCTCAGTTGGTTAGAGCACTCGGCTCATAACCGAGCGGTCGCTGGTTCAAGTCCAGCTGGATCCACCATTTGAGTTTTATGCGGCCTTCGTCTAGTGGTTAGGACTCCAGGTTTTCATCCTGGCAACAGGGGTTCGATCCCCCTAGGCCGTACCATTTATTCTTTTTAGGACCATAATTTGAAATTGTGGTATTTTTTAGAAAGTATAATGTTAATATTTTTAATAGAGTTGTGGGTGGATGTCCGAACGGCTAAGGGACCGGTCTTGAAAAACCGGCGAAATCGCAAGATGTCTGGGTTCGAATCCCAGTTCACTCGCCATTATGCCCAGATAGCTCAGTCGGTAGAGCAAGGGACTGAAAATCCCTGTGTCCGTGGTTCGATTCC
>BNJU01004797.1_pt1 | contig 61234 bp, 68 predicted proteins | sample 8539281 | NCBI WGS metagenome assembly BNJU01 (sample SAMD00202456, study PRJDB9452) | human saliva metagenome | isolation source: human saliva | place: Japan
AAAAAAATAATATATACTAAAAAGGGGCTGTCGGGAAATAAGTAATTTTACTTCCCGCAGAACGAAATAAATATCCTGACAAATACAAGGCTTTTTGGGCTTTGCAACTTTGTCAGGATATTTTTGCTTTTCTATGATGCTGTCTATTTTTGGGGCATAAAACCCCTTGGCTGAAATTTTGCTTTTGCATTTTTTTACTATGCTGTTTTCTCCTGTAGTTTTCCTTCAAATTTCTTTAGTTTGGCATAGAGAAAACGATGATATTTATTTATATTTCTTCCTATCGCAAAAAGCATAAATTCTTTATATACTTTATCTGAAGAACGATAATTGAAGCGTCGAAATCTTCATTCTCTTTAATATCTCCAAAATGACCTTCTGTTTGGATAGAGCGTGTCTGTCGTTTAAGAATGCCTTTTTCACTCTGTATATTAGCATGTGACTTCTCTCGAAGCTCTTCCCATACTTCATTGATCTTCATTACTTTATTCTTATCAACATCTTTATCAGGATTATATTTATACAGGCATTTGAGGCTTATGTTCACATCCACTACAGTCAAAACATCCATATACTTCATATGTTTGTGTATAACCATTCTGTTTTTTCTTCTCTGTGTTGATATGTCTCAGTTCACGACCGTCATGACAGATATAGACTTGCTCATCCTCAAATACCGTTGTCTTCATGTTGTAGTATTTACCTATATCTTTACTGTATGCTCGTGTTTTTCGCTTTTTCATGATCCTGTAGTTTTTATATAACTATCTATCTTATTCTCTTTCAGATATAATAGATTTTTCTCACTACAATAGCCGCTATCTGCCGTAACTTCTTCCAGTACTTCTCCAAATACTTTCTTATGCTTTTCAAGGACAGGAATCAGTGTGTTATAGTCTGTACGATCATTACTTACATAACCATGCACAATAAAATAATTCTCTACTGCTATCTGTACATTGTATGCCGGCTTTAGCTGCCCGTTCAGCATATGATCTTCTTTCATTCGCATAAAGGTTGCTTCCAAATCAGTTTTGGAGTAGCTGTTTCTATCTTTCCCCATGATTTTAAAACATTCTTTATAGCCCATTAATCGCTGTCCACAATGTTCAAGCTCTTCATAGAGTTGTTGAAGTTTCGGCTTTCTCTTGCCCTTTCCGTTAACAAATGCAATGCCTTCTCCGTCAGCAATAGCCATAAGGTTTTTCTGAAGTTTAAGCAGTTCAAGAGGCGAGCAGTTATCAATCTCTATAATACAGTTGTTAGATAACTTTTTATGTTTTTGTAATCTTTCTTTTTCTATTCTTTTTCAATAATATCTCTAACTTTATCAATTCCGTCAATTACAAACATTTGTGCATTTCCAAGCTCGTACTTCTCGCCAAATCCGTTATCTTGTAAAAAAGAATTATAGTCCGAGTAAAGCTTATCAATAGAATCCAAAAGACCTGCAAGATGATAATTAATGCTTCCACGCCATACAAAAGTATAGCGATTAGCATTTGCTTCTATTTTTGTTCCATCAATAAACAATTCTTTTAATGTTACAAGCCCTTCTTTTTGTAAACGTCTCATAAACTGATAGTTTAAATCGTCAAGAATGTCTGAAGTAAGTTTCTTGCCTTTAAATTCATAGAAAGCATCTCTTTTAGGCTTTTTGCCCCTAGTAAGCCAGATAAAAGCGATATCTCGTTCACATAAATCTACAATACGATCGATGGAACGTATTCCTCGCATATTTGCATAAGTAATAACTGCATACATCATGATCGGGTTGTACCCTGTTCTTCCCTTATCCGAACAATTGGCTAACAGTCCGGAAAAATTTAAATCCTCCATAACTTTTTTTAGGGTATAGACAGGATCGTCATCAGGTAAACTCAATTCATAGAAGCTAAAGTTGATTTTCTGTTGACCTATTTCAAAAAGTCGTTATAATAATTAACTGTAAGCATAGTTACATTATAACATGTAACGAGAAAGATGGTTATCGTTAGCCATCTTTTTTTATGTAAAAACTTAGGGAGGAGTGACTCGTTTTGAGTTACTCCTCCCTCTTTTATAGCTGCCATTTCCCGACAGCCCCTTTCTTAACGTCTTTTTATCGAGGTTTTCTTATCTCTATGCCCCTTGACTCTATATTCTTTCTTATATTAAGCATCTGTACATCTGTACCTGCTATGACATCAGCACATTCTTTAAGCTGTCTTTCCACATCCTCGGAGTCGATAAACTCCTTCTTATACTTAAGCTGATGGTCAAGGCTTGCCAAAAATCCATAGCAATTGTCCTTATCTGTACTTCCACTCTCATAGGCTGCTTTTTATCCGAGAAAAATACAGGTATTTCAATTATAAGATGATAGGAACGATATCCGTTTTCTTTAGGTTTCTTTATGTAGTCCTTGACTGCAATAAGCTTTACATCATCCTGCCTTGTAAGCATATCGGCGACTTCATAGATGTCGTCAAGAAATGAACATATAACTCTGATACCTGCCACATCGTCCAGATTTTTTACTATGGATTCAAGTGTCAGCGGAAGTCCGCGTCTTTTCAACTTTTCCACTATGCTCTTAGGCTTTTTGACTCTGGATTTTATCACCTCAATAGGATTTCTCCTGTTCTTTACCGAAAGCTCATCATTTAAAACCTCAAGCTTTGTTTTCACCTCTCTGATAGCACAGGTATACATCATCATTGCTTCCTGAAATTTCTGTGCCATTTCATGTATTTCATCCGGTATCTGCACCAAATCAGGAACCTGTACAATGGACTGTTCCAGCTCGTTATTCGGATTATTTGATATATACATAAGTTCTCCCGCCTGTATGTGGGCAAAATAAGCCTGTCCACATCAAAATTTTATTTTAAAATAGAATCGGCCGCTTCATCAAGCCAAGGTGCCTGCACATATTCTACAAGACCGGCATCAACCTGCTTTGCCACCTCAGGGTCAATCGGGATCTTTGCCAGAACTTTAAGTCCCTCTTCTTTGGCAATCTCATCAATGTGGCTCTTACCGAATATCTCATGTCTGTGTCCGCAGTCAGGGCACTCAAAATAGCTCATATTCTCAACCAGACCGAGGATAGGTACATTCATCTTCTTAGCCATATTTACAGCCTTGGTAACAATCATTGAAACCAGCTCCTGCGGACTTGTAACAATTATGATACCGTCTACAGGTATTGACTGGAATACTGTAAGCGGAACATCTCCCGTACCCGGAGGCATATCCACAAACATATAGTCGATATTATTCCATACGGTATCCTTCCAAAACTGCTTTACAACACCTGCTATTACAGGTCCTCTCCATATAACAGGGTCTGTCTCATTCTCCAAAATAAGATTTGTACTTACCACATTGATTCCTGTATTTGTAACTGCAGGAACCATAAGCTGATCGTATGTTACGCCAAGCTTTCCGCTAAGTCCGAATGCCTTAGGTATTGAAGGTCCTGTAATGTCCGCATCGATAATACCCACTCTGAATCCCTTTGTCATAGCCTTTACAGCCATAAGAGATGTTACAAGGCTCTTACCTACGCCTCCCTTTCCTGAGACAATTCCTATAACTTTATTTACACTGCTTTGAGGGTCGAGCTCTTCCCTGAATTCATTATTTGCCATATTAAAACTACATAGACCTAAGTCTATGATTTCCTTTCTTACCAAAATCTTGTACCGAAATACAGTACCATATTATTATACTAAAAGACTCTACATTTTTCCATGTATTTAATCTGCCTGTATTATATTTTCTCCACTACCTTTACATTCTCACTGCCGAGTCTCTGTGCCAAAATCTCACAGGCCTTATCTGCAGGCACGCACCATTCACCTCCAAGATCCTTTTTTGCTCTCTCTTTTTTCAAATATATGATGACGCTGTCATTGCCGTTTAATGTTCCTATATCTGCAAGCAGGTTGCCGAGGTCCTCTTCATAACTTTCCTTATCCGAATACTGTATCCAAAGTTCTTTCTTTATTCTTCCGAACTCTCTCACAGTATCTACAATAAGCTTTCCTTCTTCCTCTCCCGAGGTGTCCACTCTTCCTTTGACAAAGACTTTTCCGCCTTCAATCAGCTCGCTGCCGTATCCCTCAAAAGCCTTCGGAAATACTACAAGCTCTATTCTTCCGTACATATCTTCCAGAGTACATATGGCCATCATGTCGCCCTTTTTGGTAAACCTTTTATTCACCTCGGTAAGCAGACCTCCGACTACCACCTTCCTGCCCGACTCAAGCAAAATATTGCCGTCCTCATCGGGATAAAAGTCTATACTTCTGGCATCGGCATACTTTTCAAGCATCGGGATATACTCTTCCAAAGGATGACCGCTTACATACATTCCGAGCACTTCCATCTCATACTTTAAAAGTTCTTCTTTTTTGTACTCTTCTATATGAATCATCTCGGACACAAAACTGTCTTTATCGTCATCAGCCACCACATCAAAAAACGACATCTGTCCCGGAATTGTCGCCTTGCTCTCCTTGGACTTTTTATCACTCAAAAGCTCCGCATTCAAAATCTTTTCATGTCTGTTTCCGTCCAGACAGTCAAGCGCACCGGCCTTTATAAAACTTTCAATACTCCTCTTATTCAAATCCTTTTGCGGCAATCTGTTGATGAAATTTTCAAGTGTCAGATATTTTCCGTTCAATATCCTCTCTCTGACCAACGCATCCGCCACAGCCTTACCTACTCCCTTTATAGTGGCAAGTCCAAATCTGATTCCGTCCTTATCCACACTGAAGGCTCCTTCACCGCAGTTTACATCAGGCGGCAAAATCTTGATACCCATATCCAAAAGACTTCCCATATATTCGGACAGCTTTGCAGGATTGTCACTGACGGAAGTCAGCGATGCCGCCATAAATTCCTTAGGATAATAGTACTTAAGATAGGCTGTCTGATATGAAATCACCGCATAGCAGGCTGCATGTGACTTATTGAAGGCATAGCTTGCAAGTCAATCATTTCATCAAAGATTCGATTTGCTATTTTTTCATCTATGCCGTTTTTTATACAGCCTGAAATGTTCTTTTCTTCATTTCCGTAGATGAAATTTTTTCTTTCCATCTCCATGACATGGGCTTTTTTCTTACTCATTGCACGGCGAACCTCATCACTTCCGCCCATAGTATACCCTGCAAGGTCTCTGACTATCTGCATTACCTGCTCCTGATATACAATACAGCCGTAAGTAGGCTCAAGTATTGAAATGAGCTGTGGGGTATCATAGCTTACCTTGCCCTTTGAATTCTTTCCTTCAATGTACTTCGGTATAAAGTCCATAGGACCCGGACGGTACAAAGAGATACCTGCTATAATATCTTCCAGATTTTCAGGCTTTAACCTCTTCATAAAGCTTTGCATTCCGCCGCTTTCAAGCTGGAACACCGCGTCGGTTTTTCCGGTAGAGATAAACTCATACACCTTCTTATCCGCGTAATCTATCTTTTTAAGGTCAATATCCACACCGTGATTTTTCTTTATCATATCCAAGGCGTTTTGAAGTACCGTAAGTGTACGAAGTCCCAAAAAGTCCATCTTCAAAAGCCCCAGCTCTTCCAAGGTGGTCATGGTAAACTGTGTAGTCACCGCATCATCAATTCCAAGTGCAAGCGGTACATACTCCTCCACAGCCTTTTTTGAAATTACGACACCTGCCGCATGCATACTGGCATGTCTCGGCAAGCCCTCAAGCTTTAAGCTGTAGTCAATAAGCTCATGTACCACCTCGTCACCGTCATAGAGTTCTTTAAGCTCCTTATTTCTTTCAAGTGCCAAACTCAGTGTGATGTCCTTATCTCTCGGTATCATCTTTGCAATGCTGTCACATCTGGCATACGGAACCTCCATAGCCCTACCCACATCTCTGATAACACCTCTTGCCTGCAATGTACCGAATGTTATTATCTGACACACCCTCTCACTGCCGTATTTGTTTACCACATATTCAATAACCTCGCCACGTCTTTCATCGGCAAAGTCCACATCTATATCGGGCATGGATACTCTCTCGGGATTCAAAAACCTCTCAAAGATAAGATTGTACTTAATAGGGTCAATATCCGTAATGCCAAGGCAATACGATACCACACTTCCTGCCGCCGAGCCTCTTCCCGGTCCCACAGATATTCCCACACTTCTTGCATAATTTATATAGTCCCAAACTATCAAAAAGTAATCTATATAGCCCATTGTCTCTATGACGCCAAGCTCATAGTACATTCTTTTTTCTATCTCTTCGCGGTTTTCATAATCTTTAGGGTAGTTTCTTTCAAAACCTCTCTTACATAAGCTCTCAAGGTACTCCTTTGCGGACATATTCTCAGGCACCTGATACTCAGGCAACTTGGTCTCACCGAACTTTATATCCACATTGCACATATCTGCAATCTTTTCTGTATTTTCAATAGCCTCAGGTGCATACGGAAACAATGCTTTCATCTCATCTTCAGACTTTAAAAAGAATTGTCCGCCCTCATATCTCATCCTGTCAGGGTCCGATACCGTCTTACCGGTCTGTATGCATAAAAGTATATCATGTGCCGTAGCGTCCTCGGCATTGATATAGTGGATATCATTGGTTGCCACAAGCGGAATATCAAGTTCTTTGCCTATCCTTACAAGTGACTGATTTACAAACTTCTGCTCGGGTATGCCGTGATTTTGTAATTCCAGATAGAAATTACCTTCACCGAAGAGGTCATTATACTTTTTTGCCACCTTTTTGGCATCATCTTCTCTGCCTCTTGATATAAGCTTCGGTATCTCTCCCGCCAAACAGGCTGAAAGAGCTATTATCCCTCATGGTATTCCTGTAACAGTTCAAAAGTCTATTCTCGGCTTGTAATAAAACCCTTCAGTAAAGCCTTTTGACACTATCTTTGTCAGATTCTCATATCCTTCATTGTTTTTTGCCAATAAAATAAGATGATAGTATCTATCACCCTGCTTTGCCTGTTTTTCAAATCTTGATGAAGGGCTTACATACACCTCACATCCAAGTATCGGCTTTATACCGTTCGCCTTAGCTTCTTTATAAAAATCAATGACTCCATACATCACACCGTGGTCAGTGATAGCCAGTGAAGTCATGTTCAGTTCCTTTGCACGACTTATTATCTCTTTTATCTTACAGGACCCGTCAAGCAGTGAATACCCTGTATGTACATGTAAATGTGTAAAAGACATAGTTCTCCTTTTTTTAAGTTCATATTGAGTATATTATATCATATTTTAAGGCCAAATATACCTGATATATTAATAATAAAACGCTGTATTTATCATACAGAAAATCCAATATATAATCCTCTCCTGCCTCATCAATTACCGAATACATATCAATACATTTATCTTACCCAATAATTTCATATTTTTCTCTCATAAGGCCCTCGTTCGTCACTTTCCCCTGTATATATTCTCTCATCTTATTCCTCTCCTAACATCATATAGTAGTGACTTTTTATACATTATACATGTTCCACTAAAAATCATACCGCATACGCTAGAATACCTTTTAATTTTACTATACTCATTGCAAAGTGTGGAATCACCCCGCCTACGCGGGGAACACTATAATAAATTCAATAATATAAGAAAGGAGAAGGGATCACCCCCGCCTACGCGGGGAACACTCTTTTAAATCAGGCGTGAGAAGGACGCTACGAGGATCACCCTCGCCTACGCGGGGAACACATTCCCAAAACTTCAAATATATGTTCTATTACAGGATCACCCTCGCCTACGCAGGGAACACTAATCCGGAAGTCCTCCAGGCACACCGAACATAGGATCACCCTCGCCTACGCGGGGAACACTATATCAATAACCCATATGCTATAATCTCTTTAGGATCACCCCCGCCTACGCGGGGAACACCGCTCATACTCAACTTATTTACCCATCCGCCAAGGATCACCCCCACCTACGCGGGGAACACTACAGAATTACCGCAGTATGCAAATTATGATAGGGATCACCCTCGCCTCACGCGGGGAACACTTTATCTTCTCAGTAGGTACTTCCATAAGCTTGGGATCACCCCCGCCTACGCGGGGAACACTTATAGGCTCGTTTCGTTCAAATGCACCAATAAGGATCACCCCCGCCTACGCGGGGAACACTGCTAAGGCCTTTTAGGGCAATGCTCTGCCCTATGGGATCACCCCCGCCTACGCGGGGAACACTCTTCTACTTCTACTTCTACTTCAGGCGGTGGGGGATCACCCCCGCCTACGCGGGGAACACTTATATTCTAGCGTTTCAAGGTTATGTTCGCCGGGATCACCCCCGCCTACGCGGGGAACACGACCGCGGATATAATAATCCCGTGCGTTGGGAAGGATCACCCCCGCCTACGCGGGGAACACTATTTGCCTGATATCTTAAGAAATATACTTGAGGGATCACCCCCGCCTACGCGGGGAACACTTGTAGCCTTGCAAAGCTTCAGTTCCCGGGCCGGGATCACCCCCGCCTACGCGGGGAACACGGTATGACCTTGTACCGTGTGCACTTGGATAAGGGATCACCCCCGCCTACGCGGGGAACACGAAAACACCGTTCGCGAAACGCTTAAATCTTTGGGATCACCCCCGCCTACGCGGGGAACACTTCGCAACTCTTTACCCTCGTTATACTCTAGCGGGATCACCCCCGCCTACGCGGGGAACACCTGTCCAGTACGTCCATACATTTATCTAGCACAGGATCACCCCCGCCTACGCGGGGAACACCTGTCCAGTACGTCCATACATTTATCTAGCATAGGATCACCCTCGCCTACGCGGGGAACACGAGATTGGGCAACGTATCGAGGCGCTAGTCAAGGATCACCCCCGCCTACGCGGGGAACACCTGTCCAGTACGTCCATACATTTATCTAGCACAGGATCACCCCCGCCTACGCGGGGAACACCTGTCCAGTACGTCCATACATTTATCTAGCACAGGATCACCCCCGCCTACGCGGGGAACACTGAGTTTCGGTTTTTAGACAATTTTTCAAGCAGGGATCACCCCCGCCTACGCGGGGAACACAGGATTCTGACGATGGCGATGAGCGCGATGGCAGGATCACCCCCGCCTACGCGGGGAACACAGGCACATATTAAACCGAACAGCGTTCCGAGCGGGATCACCCCCGCCTACGCGGGGAACACAATAACAGACGCGACAAATACAGTGATAGAACGGGATCACCCCCGCCTACGCGGGGAACACAAATACTAAAGCGTAAAGAAAAAAGAGAATATAGGATCACCCCCGCCTACGCGGGGAACACTTTGCAAATAAAGGATATAATACGCAAGGTCAAGGATCACCCCCGCCTACGCGGGGAACACTTACCTACACTATTAAGCAATTTAACTGAACTAGGATCACCCCCGCCTACGCGGGGAACACCGTTCAGCTCCTCACATTTTGCGACAAGAGCCGGGATCACCCCCGCCTACGCGGGGAACACTTCGATGCTGACAATATAACCCAAACATTTATAGGATCACCCCCGCCTACGCGGGGAACACCCCAATCTCTCATAAACTCGTTGTAATTTTCTGGGATCACCCCCGCCTACGCGGGGAACACTGTACCCTTAATTCCCGGAATATTTATTCGCTGGGATCACCCCCGCCTACGCGGGGAACACCAAGATTCATATCCATACCGTACTGCTCACTTGGGATCACCCCCGCCTACGCGGGGAACACCGTTTAGCATTTGTGATGCATTTTGCATTTCTGGGATCACCCCCGCCTACGCGGGGAACACTATTGATTTGCTGAAAATATTTAAGCGGTATAGGGATCACCCCCGCCTACGCGGGGAACACTCAATCTCAACTTTTGATAATTGGATTTTCTTAGGATCACCCCCGCCTACGCGGGGAACACACCTTCGTTTATTACATATTCCCTCTTTGTCATGGATCACCCCCGCCTACGCGGGGAACACTCGAACTCATCATGATGACCTCTGTCAGTTACAGGATCACCCCCGCCTACGCGGGGAACACCCACTGAAAACAAAGATATGCATCAAATCTTTAGGATCACCCCCGCCTACGCGGGGAACACTATAGTTTTATTTTTAAATGTCGTTGTGCTTAAGGATCACCCCGCCTACGCGGGGAACACTGTACGGTGAGGACGAAAAGTATATCTATAGTGGGATCACCCCCGCCTACGCGGGGAACACTAACAAGTACTTAGGAGATGATAGCAGTTCAAAGGATCACCCCCGCCTACGCGGGGAACACTACATATAAGGTCAATACCTCTTGCTACTCTTGTGGATCACCCCCGCCTACGCGGGGAACACAAATCTTTCCTACTTCAAATTTTTTCATTTTTGGGATCACCCCCGCCTACGCGGGGAACACTCCACTGATGATATATTCATCAGCAAATCTCTGGGATCACCCCCGCCTACGCGGGGAACACAGTCGTGAAACCTGAAAGACTGTATCTCTAAAGGGATCACCCCCGCCTACGCGGGGAACACCTACTTGCTACAGTAGTGTCGGTAGTACTCTCAGGATCACCCCCGCCTACGCGGGGAACACTAACAGGAGGGGAAAATGTCTGATAAGGAAGTGGGATCACCCCCGCCTACGCGGGGAACACAACACCAGACCACGGCTTGCACGGTCGCCTTAAGGGATCACCCCCGCCTACGCGGGGAACACCGATGTAAATTCTTTATATCCTTATATCATGGAGGATCACCCCCGCCTACGCGGGGAACACTATGACTTTCGAGATGATATCAGACGAAACGCAGGATCACCCCCGCCTACGCGGGGAACACAGTAATAAGATCCCTTAAACACGTTATGTCAGACTATATAAATCCTTGAATTTATTTACTTTTACAGCAAGCTTGTATATTAACCTGCATCTTCCAATGCCCCTATGTGGTACTTCATCACCAACCCCATATTCCTTTATTACAGTTTGTAATTTATAGTTTGCCAAAAAAGTTTTTCATTTTTTACAAACTTCATTAAATCATATCGCTTATTTTTTTAATTTTTTTCAAGTTCAAGTTTTGATAGAGCAATATCTATAAACTCGATATCAAAGTTCACATTATACCCTATAATATCTATATCACCTATAAAAATCCAGGAACTCCTTTAATACAGACTTTGCGCTCTTCCCATTGTTTTTGTAACATATTAGTGGTAATACCTGTCATTGCCACTATATGTTTTTGGCAATGTACCTTCATAGCTCATCAAACTTTGAAATTCACTTATTATTCCACCTTCAGATTTTACTGCTCCCATTTCTATAATAACATCTTTCTCTTTATCCAAACCGTCAGTTTCTATATCTATTACAACAAAATCTTTAGAATCAAGCTTTACTCTTATGTGTCATATTTTTTTAGCATTTCTAAACTTTGCCGCATTGCTGAATCCATGTTTTTATTTCTATTTGTTCATTTACATTCTCATTTGGAATAAAAACTAAAGGTATACCATCAATATCAATATTTGAAAAATTTGTATTATGGGTATCAAACTGATATCCAATTTCATTTCTATATGCAAAACTTAAAGTCGCCTCTCCATCTTCGACATTCTCCTTCACCCTCTTCCAAAGCTTTTCTCTCACCTTTGTGTTGAAATTTCCAATATAGACTCCTGTAGTTATCTCCTGCATCCATTTGGTCAAATCACCTCTAAGAGCCTGTGGTACCTTTTTTAATGTAATTACTGTAAACGGCATATCACATCACCTCAGTATAACTTACACCATAACTTACAAGTTGCTCCTTATTATCCCAAAGTGCAAGAAATTCCCCTTCAAGCTTTTCGTCATCACCTATATCCAATAAATACTGTAAGTCTGATACAATCTGCTTTACAAGCTTTTTTTCCTCAAATATATCCCTTGCCTTTTTTCTGGTAATACTTCCAATATCATCTTCTTTTCCAAACTCGCTTGCTATTTCAAATGCTAATGGAATCGTTGTATCTGCTTTATACAAATCTGCAATATCATATACAAATGACAGATCATGACCTGTATGCACAAAACCAAGTCCGGGAGATATTCCAAGTGCTGATACTACACTGTATACAAGTCCATATAATGCTACATTACCTGCAGACAATGCCTGATTCACCACATCTCCATCTGTAAAATCATCAACCTTATAATCTCTGCCGGTCCATTCAATATTATATTTTTTTGATAATCCCGTATATAATCTCCTGACTCTTGTACCTTCATGGCCTCTAAGCTGCTGCATAGTATATGATGAAACATCCTCCCCTTGAAATCTCATCATATACATTTTTCTTGCAACATCCACTCTACTTCTCACATTTGTAACCAATCTTGCCTGACTTTCTAAAAATCTGGTAGAATGAGTCAATGCTCTACCATGTGCATAATGTCTTACACCTTTTTCTCCTACCCATATTATGCCTGTGCCCATATCTCCTATCAGTTCCATTGCTCTATGGGTAATGTCTGTTCCGGGCCCCAACATCAATGCTCCAATCATTGCTACCGGTATTCTGACAGTACCTCTACTGTCAGATACCACTATAGCTCCATCCTGTCTGTTTACTTTAGCATGCTCAATGTAGATAAATGTAACTCTGTCACTTATTCTGGGAAGTTCATTTATTTCGGCTTTTTCCATACTCCCACCTACTATCATATCGGTATGACTGTCATAAGTCCGAATCCATAAGCTTTTTTCTTACCGAAGCCTTTCTCCAATAGTAATTTAAACTTATCCTCATCAACTACTGTCAGCACCCCCTCAAATGTTGCCTTTACCACTTTTACCGGATTTGAACCGGATTTTCTTAGCAGCTCAAATCCCCTCTCTACAATATTCACCTCATCTTCATTTACTTCAAAACCGTTTTTTGTAGTTCTGTCCATAAAGAATTTCTTTTGAAACTCAGCAGTAATGTGTGGCTTTTCACTACCTCGCTTACCGTCTTCCATCACCGCATGTACAGGATTTGTTACAAGTCTAAAGCGTAGCTTCATACCGGTTTTTATCTTGCTTATATATGCATCATATTCCTTTGTTACTGCACTGCCGTCTACACCATATTTTTCCAGCAGTTTTAAGTCCGGCTTTTCTCCACTTACCAACAATAAATACTTCTTATCATTTATCTTATCAAGTCTCCAAAGCTTCCTGCTTCTTACTCTGTTATCTTCTCTAAAGCTTTGTTCCACCCAATTATGATAAGCTCCCAGATGTGTCAAATCTCTTATCTTCTGTCTATTGTATATATCTAACTCAACTCTTGAAATATACATATCATTCACCTACCAAATCAAAAATATTGTGGTTTGTATCTTCAGATTCAAACATACTGTTTTTTACATAAATCTTTGCATGATCTTCATATCTAAAACTGAACTGTCTGTTCTTATTTGAAAAAGATATAACCTTATCCTGCCTTAATATTTCTCTGTCAGTATTATTAAAAACTCCCTTGTCACAATATACATCCAGTGATTTCTGACTTGTATTATATCTTTTCTTATAATAATCCTTTGCCTGCCACTCACATTTTTCCAATGCAGTCCTTATATCACCATCAAAATTTCCAAGAATAAAATCTGCCAAAACAGGTATCGATCTTCTTCCTAAGAACATTTGAAAATATGGTCTTTTTAGAGCTTCATATATCTTCTCTATAAAATTATCATCCTCGTGAGATATAGCTACTACAAATACAGCATCTTCAAGATAATATCTCTCTGTTACATAGGTTCTGTCAAAATCTCCGGTTGGCTTATATTTTCTCGCAATATGGTAATCTTTCAAAAGACTGCCCTCCTGATCAACTCTCACTGCAAATTTAAGGCTGTCAAAATCGTCAATAGACTTATCACCTCTCCTTATTCCAAGTGCTGCTCCTATTAGTCCTATAGCAGCACTTTTTGACGGATAAAGATCTGTATGTCTGGTTTCAAAATGTGAGTCGGTTCCCCAAGACTGCATTGGTCCTGCAAACTTCAATAATATAGTTTTCACATTTTCACCTCTTAGCTAAATTGATAATTTTCTATTTCTACCCCAAGCTTTTCAAGTAATTCCTCAAAGGATTCCACTTCCTCACCATTTGTAATATCCACATTGTCTATCGCTAAATAAAGTGTCTTTACAGGCTTCTGTACAAACCTTTGTATCTTTTCCATCTCATCCGACATTCTTTTTATAGAACCTGCAACATACCCTTCTTCTGATTTTACAGGTGATTCAAATGCACTTACAAGGCTTACCGGTCTATCTTCTCTCAAATTAATCACCAATATACTTGGTAATGTCTGATTGGCAAATGTATTTACCTTTCCTGTAGGCAATGACTTGGCAAAAGCTTCTACAAATAGCTTTGTAGCATTTATCATACTACCCTTGTCCTTAAGTTGATGTAAAAATTCATGAAGTGCAATATTTGCATACCTATAAAGTGTTGATGAATTGTACTCAACGTTACCAATCATGCCCGCTCCTGCATTGTCCTCCGGTGAAAGGTCATCTGCTGCAGTAAAATAATCAAACTCAGTCTGTACTCCATGTGTAGAAATAGCATGAGCTACCTGTGAAGATGCATCTTCATTCAAACTTGGGTCATCCGCCACCATTCTTCCAAATAATGCTATATCTATCGCAACGTTGTCGTTTAAAACTTTTTGCAATAAATCTTTATCCAGTACCAACTTGCCCTTTGCATCTTCTTGTGCTTCTGCTGCTATTTTAGCAATATCTCTTGCCTGATTTTCTCCAAGGAAGAACAGAGCCTTAGCTTCTTTTGCACTCTTATCTTTATTATCTTTCAGTTTTATTCCGGCTTTTTCTATAGCTTCGGCCGCTCTGTCCATCGCCTCTTTCTCAAGAATGGTACTATCTATCTCTACAATCTTCTTTGCAACATAGCTTACTATATCTTTTGTTCTTACACCTACATTAGCCACTTCACCACTTTCCTTGAAGTAATTTCTCATGGCGGCCTTCCATGACTGTGAACTCACTCTTGCTCTTCTCACCCCACCATATAGAGCTGTCTTGGGACTTCCTGTATCATCTCTATTGATATTTGAAGGTGGTAATGTCTGTATAATATGCATATCCAAAAATAATCTACTGTTCATTTGATTCTCCTTTACTGTTGAACTTATAATATTCTCTTGCCCAATTTAAAATAATATTGTCTTTGTTTTTATTCTTTCTTATATAATACAAATCTTCTGCAAGCCTGCCATAGTCAATCCTTACACCCTTTTGCTTTGACTTCAATAACCTTATCAAATACCTTAAATGTACTGTCAATTCGTCAAAGTCCGTTGACGTAATCATTGCATTAAATCTTCTGTCCGGTGCTGTAGTATCATCACCTAATCTAAGTGACTTTAGACTTGTTCCTACATTACTGTATCCTTCTTCAGCAGTATTGACGCAAAAGATCTTCCCCTGTTGATGTATTGCATACAACTGTAAACAGCTCAATATACAAATTTCCTCATCAGTCATCTTCTTACTGTTTCCAAGAAAGCTTTCAGGCAATCTCTCGAAAAACAATAGGCATTATATCTGCCATATCGGCATAGTCTCTTCCGATAGAATTCCTTAGCCTTGAAAGCATTGCCTTTCCTGTGGAATATTCCTGCATAGCATACAGCTCTTTTAAGAATTCTCCCGATAACACTTTTTTTACACTCTCCATCTAACCTCCTTAATTTTGATTTAATCTATATAAAAATGAATTATATATCGTTGCAATATTCTTTACACGGTACTTGTCTCTATACCTTTATAATCTCTTAATCCGGAACTTGACACTAACTCATCCACATACTCTTTCATAGCTTTTTTTAATATTCCATTCCATTCAATCTCTTTTGTATCCTTGTCATTATCAATATCAAGGCTTTCAATCCACTTTCTAAATGATAAGTCTATTCTAAAAATAAAACTGTTCCACATATTTTGATACATCAGCCTTCTCCATATTTCTTATCTCTAATAAATCTTTTATAAACTTTTCTAATACGCTTTTGATAGTTTTCTTAGTATCTGAAATAGTTTTATTTATTCTGATTATCCAACCGGTATTTCCGGTGTCTGCCAAAACTCTTTCTTTAAGGTTAAGAGTATCTTCCACCTCATCTATAGGTGCCCATGAAGTAGCATTGCCGTCATCCAGCATACATACTGCACATAATGTAATATTTTCCTTGTTAAATCCCAATTCTTCCGACTCTGATATATCACCAAGTTTATTTAGCCATTCTATAACTCCGGGTTTTCTTGTGCCCTCACCCACTCCTGTTAACAGTCCGAAGTTTCTCCACATTGACTTATTTACATCATGCTTTCTTGGTCTATATTTATCCTTATATTCACCGGTATCATTATATTTCCAGACCGTCATAGGCTCTAAAAAGGCATCTGAGTGTTCTATCTCAGGCAACTTTGCTATAAAGCATACAAACTTATCTTCCTTTGTTCTATTCGGATCTATAAATATTTCTCTACACCAAGCAGTATAGAGTGAAGCAATATTGTCAATTCTGTTATGAAAATACGACTCTATATTTTTCTCCATTGTCTCTGCTTCCCAACATGGTTTCTGCATTTTCAATAGATTATTGTTTTCATTATGGGCAATTGCAAAATTTAACATCAATGTTTCAAACACATTATTTCCTTGAAGATATACTCCTCCCAAATCATATAACCACCCCTTAGAATATGTCTTTGCAGTTCCAACTTTTTTCTTGTCGGATGTACCTATATATCCCTGTAATGTTATAAGCCATCTTGCCAATTCATCATCAGCAATATATTCCTTATAAGATTCATCTTTAGGAGAAATATGCCTGCTTATTATTGCTCTCCGAAACAAGTCTATTTATGTTTTTTCCGTAAAACTCTCCTCCACCGGCGGCATCCTTTTCTATCACCTCTTTTGTCACTTGAAAGAAAGGGTATTTGTCATCATATAGGAAAAACCTTTCTCTCCATTTTTCCAAATACTCATACACCACTTTTGGAAACTCTTTTGCATTCCATATATCTATCCAAGTCTGATACAATGCATCTTCATAATCTTCCAAATCATTTTCTTCAAGTTCTCCAATCTGTAAAAAACTCTCCTCATCCACTTCAAAAAACTCATATGGTTCTCCGTTTGAATCAAACCTTGAAAAGACTGTATGAAGGATTGCCAACATAACTCTCATTACTGCAAAATCCTGAGTCTTCATATCTCCGGCTAATTCTTTGTACTTAGCTGCACCGGCAAAAAGTTCTTTTATGGAAACCTTTTCTACAGTGTCCTTACTTGCAACCTGAATCCACTTTTCATCCAATAAATTATACCTTGGCATCATTTTCCCCCTTTGATATCAAACCATATTTTTCGTCATATACCATATTTACTCCATTTATACTGCACTCGTTATTCTCATCAAACATTGCACATAAAGTTTCCTTTAACCATGCTGAATTATCCCATTTTTGCAAATTGTTTATGTAAAAATCTTCTAACTCTCGTATAGTCTTGTCTATATTATAGGTCTTTGAGAGCCTGTTTGGAAGTTTTATTGTACAACTTGCAAGTTTTTTTGCTGTTTTTACATCTTCTATACTCTTTGATATGTCCTCACTACTGTCAAAAGTAGTATAACCGTCTCTAATCTTCTTTAATGCAATTACTTCTATGGTATCCTGTGTATCTCTAACTTGTGAGTTACCCTCTTCCTCGCCGGAATTCCTTGATTGATTATTAAGCCATCCTATAAGATTCGGTTCCTTAGATATGCGTTTTTTTAATACGGGGCTACTTAATCTATAAGTTCCGGCTCTGCTTTCTTTACTGTTAACCAAAGCCTTATATTCTGCCTTATATTCACTATACTTCTCATTTAATTCATCAGGTAGATCCGGTTCTATATTCTCATCATAGACTTCTTGTATCAGCCTAGATATATCACTTGGAAGTCTTATGCTGTCACCTAAAAAGTAGCCTGTTCTTGCTAACAGATATCCTCCATATACTGCCTTTGAGCCGCTTTCAAATTCTAAGTTTTTGTCATTACCTAAAACATACAGTACAGGTTTTTCATGCTTCTTCGGTCTATTATCCCTTGTATGTCTATGAAGTCTTCCCATTCTTTGTATCAATAAGTCTACAGGAGCAATATCACTTATCATTACATCAAAATCAATGTCTAAAGACTGCTCTATAACCTGTGTTCCTACTACAATCAGCTTATCCGGTCTGTCTCCGTCTTTACCAAGATATTTCATCAACTTCTCTTCATTTTTCACTCTGTCCGTAGCTATAAACGAAGAATGAAGTAACATAACATTTTCATCACCAAACTTTTCTGACAGTTCTTTGGCAATATTCTGTGCTTTCTTCACTGTATTTACAATAACACCGACGTTACCTCCCCCGTCAAGCAAGGAATCCAGCAGATTAGGCAAACTCTCGGTATCGGTATATTTTATCTCGATTCTCTTATCTTCTATCGGTGCAAAATCCTTTACAGTTAATGCTTTACCATTATCAGTGTACGTGATTAAAGGGTAATCTTCTAACATCAGACTGCTCATATCCTCTTTGCTTAGCTTAACTCCCTTGCCCGTCAAATAATGTTTTATAAAATCCACTCTACTTTTCTTCGGTAATGTTGCAGACAAGAGTATTACCGGTACATTGTAAGCTCCCAGCCATTCAAGTGCCATATTCAGGTATTGATCCATATATGCATCATAAGCATGTACCTCATCAATTACGACAACCTTTTTGCTAAGTCCAAGGTGCCTTAATGCCAAATGCTTCTGTCTCAGTGCCATCATCAAAAGCTGATCTACAGTACCTACTACAAAATCATCCATTATGGCTGTCTTCTTACCACAAAACCATTGATTTACTACGAAACCTTCTCTGCCTTCATTATCTCCGTCAACATCTATATTTGAAGCACTCGTAAGATTATTATATTCTTCGTTTAAAAAAGCCTTGCCGTGTACCAGCCTTAATCCTCTTTTTTCACCTAATTCCACACTCTGCTTTTTTAGCCAACTGATTATTCTTGGGAATATACCGTTTGATGTCGCCTGTGTCGGTAATCCGAAAAACAGCCCGCTTCTTCCTGACTTTACAGCAAGCTCCTCAGCACCCACAAGTGCCGCTTCTGTTTTTCCAAGTCCCATAGGAGCTTCAAGTATTACAAGACCCGGATTTTTAGCATCACTGATTGTCTGTGCAAATATTGATTGCACATCTCTTGGTTCAAAACCGAATCTCTCCTTAAACAAGCCCTTACAATCAACATATATTTCCGGCAACCACATATCACTTTGATTTGAATATCTCCATTTTGTAAAGCCATGCTCGCATCTCTTATCCATATCAATATCATTATCATCAAAAATTCCAATTAGTGGGAAGAAATATGTATTACTGGCGATCCAATCTGCCATGGTCAAAAGTCCAAGAAGCATTGCCTGTGCAGGCTGAGAGAGTACCGGTATATCCTCACATCTTTCAAAGCCGCTATTTTTTAATGCATTATTTAAAATTTCTGTATGCACCGATAACCATTTTTTATATATATCACTGTCCTCATTTTCACTTTGGAAGAGATTTTTCTTATATGATTTAAGTACTTCAGAAATCATGCTTTTATTATCTATAGGTCTTCCATGGTGTCCACCTACAATAGAACCTATGTCATTTTCCTTTTTAAATCTGTCGCTTAATACACTTAGTATAACCTCTCCTGCCAGTCCGTGCGGTGTTTTTTCAGGTGATGAGAGCAAATCCGGTGAATCAATGCCTATAAACCCTACCCTTACCAGCTTTTCTATCAACTCCTTATCTAAGTCCTTAGAATTCGCAAAGCCTTTTTTTAGCTGAAAAGCTGGACTTGCCTTGCCGATATCATGAATTGCACCTATAAATATTGCGATCTGCTTTCCAAGATCCGTATCATCTGCAACAGTTCTCTTTTGTCCCTCACTCAGCCAATGTTCCCACAAAAGTCCCATAATTCTTCCCGTATCTTCTAAATGAACCGTGAGAGGTAACCAATATATCAATCCGTCTTTTTCTTCTTTCTTTGCCCACAAAGCCTCAAGCATATCTCCTCCTCTTCTCTTTTCTTTGATAATTTTATTTTACTATATTAGCTGTCCATTAAAAATGCCTGCTTAAACTTTTTACAATTAACGCATTTCAAATATAAAAAGTGGGCTGAAAATCAACCCACTACAACACTTAACACGGAATCATTTTATTTTCATTTATTACAATGCATTTCCACGAACTCTGAAGCTGTCATTACCCTAGGATCCTCTATACCGGACTCTAAGAAATCTTTGTCTCCGGTTAATAATATATCTGCACCGGCATTTATAGCTGCTCTAAGTATCGGTCTATCCTTAATATCTCTAACTTTTCCTTCTATATCATACTCTATTATCGGAATAGGTACAATCTCAAGTGTTGTCAATGCAAGTGATAAAAACATCTCCAATGCACTTACTTTTGTTGGAAATTTTCTGTTGAAAATCCTACGCATTTCATCTATATTCTGTTCACATATCACACCATGATTTGGATATGTAACAGCTTTTACAAATGCTTATATGGTGTACCACTATTGCTGAGTATAGCGGAAATCAATACATTGGTATCAATAAGTACCTTCATCATTCTTCACCGTCTGCTCTTACTTCTCTAACCAAATCTATAACCGACTCCTCTGAATTAAGACCTGCTTTCATGGCCTCTCCCTCCATCTGCTTTTGCAATCTCTCCATTGCATATATTGCAGAATTGGTTATTCTAACATTTCCGTTCTCTACAACGAATGTCACCCTGTCTCCGAAAGAAATCCCTAAAATATCTCTAATATCTTTTGGAATTGTAATCTGTCCTTTTGACATCACCTTGGCATTATCTATAAAAGTATTATTAGCCATAAACACCTCCCGATTAGTACCTGTTCATCTTCCCCTTATTCATAATATATCCAAGTACCGCACCTACTATGCCGCCAAGTATATGAGTCAGGTTTGAGATGTTGTCCTGTACAAAGACCCCCTGATATACCTGCTGCCCTATATATAAAAGAGCGACCACAATAAATGTGAAAGGAATCCTGCCTTCTCTGAATCCCGCAAAGGATGAAAGCAAAATAAAGGCGAATACCACGCCGCTTGCACCAAGCAAATAAACGTGCGGGAATACAAAAAAGTGAACCAAACCTGTCACAAGCGCCGTGGCAAGTATTACAAAAAGTATGTTCGCAGAACCGTACTTTTCCTCAAGCATAGGTCCTATTACAAGTATCAACATTATATTCCCTAGGAAATGATCCAAGTTTGCATGTCCAAGTACATGTCCGAAAAATCTGAAGTAGGTGAACGGGTCTATAAATGATGACCTGTAAACACTGAACAACAATCTTGTGGAAAACCCTCCTGTCAGATTGTCTACCACATATACTATAAAACTTAGAATCACAAATCCCAAAATGATTGGTGAATTAAATGAAATTTTTAATTTTTTATCCATACTCCTCCGCATACCGAATAAGAGCAGTCACCCACCCTTATTATCTACTCTGTCAACCGCTTCAACTATATGAATTCTCATTTTTGAATTAGATGCACGATCTCCCTCTATATAAAGTAAGTACTCAATGTAGACGTTTATCTCATCTTCATTCATATCGATCAAAAGGAGCTTTGTCTCCGTCTCCATATTCAATCTGCCAAAGGGAGTGTCATATATTGTTTTAAACCTACTGTTATTGGCAAATATCATCTTGGAATTCACCACACCCTCTTTGATAATTTCAACCCTGTTTTTCTTTACTATTATTGTATTAAGGATAATTTCATCAAAACCTTGGGCTTCTTCCACGTAAGTTATCTTATGTGTATCACCATCAACATAGTGATTACCTGAAATATTCACGGCAATAGGATCATTCTCATCATACCTAAGATGAGCACCGCTAATCTCAATATCTACAAATTCTTTCATAATCTTCTACCTTAAAACTATAGCAGAAGCCGCAACGCGGTCTCTACCCAACCCTAAGCTACCACCGGTTGTTTATGCAAATATCAAGTTTAAAATAAAAGAATGATAGTTTACTAGAAAAATGTATCTCCCCACTATTCTATATAAAATAACCTTAAATAAAAAACTGATAACTATGCTCAACAAAGAATGCCTGTCTGCGTCTTGTATACCTTATCTAGCCTATCTGTTTGTATGCATTCTGCAAAGCCTAATGTTTTTTAAAATTCTTCTATATTGATTACTCCCGTATTCTTCACAACACCGGGTATAATAGAAGATGCAAAATCACTAAATCTTTCTGCCATGTCACTGACATAAAACTCATGGAAAACCTCACCTTTATCGGCACATAAGTTTTCACACGTCAACAAAGATTTCAATTCCTTTGCTGTTTCGTATGCAGGATTCACAAGGGATACTCCCTCACCCATAATCCTTCTGAATGTATTATATAGTAAAGGATAATGAGTACATCCCAATACTAAACTGTCAATATGTCGGCTTTTTAAGTCGCTGACATATCTGGAAATGATTTCATCTGTAACACTGTCATTGATAAGTCCCTCCTCTACCAGCGGAACCAGCAGCGGACAGGCTTTTTGTATTACTTCAAGCTCGCTATTTATCTCATGAATAGTCTTTTCATATATACCGCTGGATATTGTCCCGCTGGTACCTACCACGCCTATCCTACCCACCTTGGTAGTCTTGGCTGCAGTTATGGCGCCTGCATGGATAACACCCATAATAGGTATATCAATCTCTGTCTTCAATATGTCAAGCGCAAAAGCACTGGCGGTATTACACGCAATAACAATAGCTTTTACATTTTTTGTCTGTAAAAATTTAACAATCTGGCCGGAATACTTGATAATTGTATCTTTGGACTTGGAGCCGTATGGAACTCTGGCCGTATCACCGAAATATACAATACTTTCATTCGGCATCTGAGCTATAATTTCCTTGGCGACCGTCAGTCCGCCTACACCGGAATCAAATACTCCTATAGGTAAATTCAAAAAATCACCCTCTCAAAAAGCTAATTCTATTAGTTTATCAACAAGAGATTTTTTGTCAATACCTGCAGCCTCAAATAACATCGGATACATACTTATTGCCGTAAATCCCGGCATGGTATTTATCTCGTTGAATACAATCTCTCCGTCTTCCTTTGCAAAGAAGTCCACTCTTGAAAGTCCGAATCCGTCCAAAGCCGTAAAAATCTTTTTTGCACACTCAGGAAGATTCTCTCTCACGCCGTCAGGAAGTTTTGAATCAAGCAAAGTCAGTGAATCAAAGCTTATATTTTTGCATCGTAATCGTAAAAGGTTGCGGCAGATTTAATCTCTCCTACACCGCTTGCCATTACATCTCCCGGTCTTCCAAGTACTCCACATTCCACCTCATGCCCTACTATCGTCTCCTCAACAAGGACCTTTCTGTCGTGCTTTAGTGCTTCAAGTATGCCCTTTTTAAGTTCTTCAGTGTTTGAAGCCTTTGAAACTCCCCTTGAAGAACCTGCATTTGAAGGCTTTATAAATACAGGATACTCAAATCTGTCTTCTATTGTTCTTATCTTCCTTGTCAAATCCTCCTTGGCTTCATAGTCAAGCACCGCCTCATATGCCGCCTGTCTTATGCCGAGTTTGTCTACTACCAGCTTTGTGTAAAGCTTGTCCATGCCTATGGCACTTGCAAGTACTCCACATCCGACATAAGGAATCTTTGCCAACTCCAACAGACCTTGAACAGTTCCGTCCTCACCGTACAGTCCGTGCAGAACAGGGAAAACAACATCTATAGGAATTTCCTGATACTCTCCCCCTGTCTCTATTATTATACACTTTTTTGTCGCATCAGGCAAAATATATGCGCCTGTTTTTGAATTCAGCCAGCTGCCGTCCTCCATTGAAGCTATACTGTCTACCTTAAGCCATTTGCCTTCCTTTGTAATACCGATAAGTATAAGCTCGTACTTATCCGTATCCACCTGCTTTGACACATTGGTGGCGGATATTACAGATATCTCATGCTCAGAGGACTGACCTCCGAATATTATTGCTAATTTCCTCATTACCTTGTAGGTGCTTCCTTAATCTGTCTGGAAACATTGACCTCCTGATTATTTATATGCTCGGCAATGATTCTTTTGGCTTCTGACTTATCCCTGCTCTCCAATGCTCTAAGTATCATCTCATGCTCATCCATAAGCTGATTTCTTGTCGCTTCCGCCTTGACATACTCAAGTCTGTAACGGTACATCTGTTCACGTAAATTATTGATCATCTGTACCAGCTTATCATTGCCTGTGCTTGTAAATATTATATCATGAAATTTCTCATCTGCACGCGCAATATCAATAATATCTTTATTTTCTATAGAATTAACAAACTCTTCCTCAGCCTGTTTCAATTCTTCTATCTCATCATCTGTAATTTTTGTGCATGAAAGCTCTATTGCAAGTTCTTCAAGTGCCCTTCTTACCTCAAGTGTATCTCTTAGACTCTTTTCAGTAATACCTGCCACTTCGGCTCCCTTCCTAGGAATCATAAGCACCAGACCTTCAAGCTCAAGCATCCTTATAGCCTCCCTGATAGGAGTTCTTGATACTCCAAGCTTCTTTGCAAGTGCTATCTCCATAAGTCGCTCGCCCGGCTGCAGCTCTCCTCTAAGTATTGCCTGCCTCAAAGTTTTAAAAACCACATCTCTTAGCGGCATATATTCATCTACATCTGCATGTGAAAAATTTGTCATTTTATCCTCCATCTATCTAAACAGTAGTTGTAGTCTCTATATAATTTATTCTGTCATCTTTTTCCAGTACGGCTTTTGTTCTAAGCATATCACTGTCGTTATCAAAGATACCGAAAATAGCGGTTCCGCTGCCGCTCATCAAGCTTCCCAAACAATTGTTGTCATACATTATCTGCTTTATCTGTCCAATAAAAGGTAAAAGCTTCAAAGACGGTACTTCCAAAATATTGTCAAGCGCTTTGGCTATCTTTACAGTCTTTATGTCATCCTTATCGTCGCTTTCAATAATTGAAACCATCTCCCTTACATCCTTATGTTTATATCCGGTCTTATTTAAAGTCTCAATATCCAAATTTTCATATACAAGCTTTGTTGAAAGCCCTGCTGCAGGCTTTGCAATCAAAAGCTTAAGCTTCGGCAATTTTTTAAGCTGTATCAACTTCTCTCCGATACCCTTTGCAAGTACCGTGCCGCCCATTATACAAAACGGAATATCCGCTCCAAGCCTTGCTCCAAGTTCAAGTAACCTTTCGGTAGTAATATCCAGATTAAAAAGCTCATTCACAGCTTTAAGTGTAGCCGCCGCATCGGCACTTCCGCCTGCCATACCGGCTTCCATAGGAATATTCTTTTCAAGCCTTACCTCTACACCGAAATCTTTTTTTGTTTCCTTTTGTAACAGTACTATCGCCTTATATATAAGATTGGTCTCATCCTTTGCCAAATCCTCATTGTTACATATCAGTGATATCTTCTTTTCTTCAAGTTCTCTTATTTCGAGTACATCCGCAATATCAACGTTTGTCATAACCATTTCTACATCATGGTATCCGTCAGCTCTTCTTGATAATACATCCAAGCATAAATTTATCTTTGCAAATGCCTTTACCTTCATCTACTAACCCCTGTTCTTTTCAGTGCCCAAAATTTTTGTATCTAAAATTATACATTAAAAAAACTGTATAAAAAAACAACAGTTAGGTTTTTTTCTAACCCTATGACATAAAAAAATACTTACAAAGTCAATTTACTATATTTACTCCCAACTTATCAGCTAATTTTATAGATGCCGTATTGGAAATATCTATTCTTGTATACACATCCCTTACTCCAATTTTTTTCTTAATATATTTCAGTAAATACTTACAAACTTTAAATGTATAGCCCTCTTCTTCGATATTTTTTTGTCTGTCATATATGAAAGAAAACATCTGTTGTCTTCGTTATAAAATCCTGCCAATCCCATCACTTCTTTCTCATTTTCAAACACGTAAAGTCCGTATCCGTAAAATCATAGTGAAAATCTATATACTCCTGCAACTCTCTTATATTCTCAAACGGAAACTCACAAAACTTTGATAAAATTTCAAAGTCGTCCGTACAAAGCTCACGAATTTTTATATTATCCGCTTTTCCTATACATACAGGTATATGCAAATATCTGCAAGCCACTTTCTCCAAATACTCTTCGTCTATATCGGCATAGTCAAGTACCGCATACTTTGAAACCGCTATATCTATATCTTCTTTGCCAAGTATAGCAACTGTGGCTCTATGGGAGTTAAACGCCTCCCAAAGAGCCACATTCTCATCTGAAATCACTATATCACAGTGCCTTCCGCCGATATTAACACTTTTCAGGCTCTGCATAATCTTCGCCGAATGTGTCAACTGTCATTGATTTTATCTTCTGCTCGGTATTCGGTCTGTCATTGTAGTCGGTATCAACTGATGCTATTTTATCTACAACGTCCATTCCCTCTATTACAGAACCGAATGCAGCATATGCTCCGTCAAGATGAGGTGCATCCTGATGCATTATAAAAAACTGTGAACCTGCTGAGTTAGGGCTCATAGCTCTTGCCATTGAGATAACTCCTCTTGTATGTGCAAGGTCGTTTTGGAACCCGTTCTGACTGAACTCACCCTTGATTTGATAATCAGGACCGCCCATACCGTTTCCCTGCGGACATCCTCCCTGTATCATAAATCCGTTTATTACTCTGTGGAAAAGTAAGTCCGTCATAGAACTTCTGATTGATAAGACTTATGAAGTTTCTTACCGTATTCGGTGCCACTTCAGGGTAAAGCTCGATTTTGATTACTGAGTCATCCGACATTGTCAATGTTACTATTGGATTTTTCATATGTTTCTCCTTTTTAATCTCAATAAAGTCACTCAGATGTAAACACCTTTGTGACTTTTATGGATTGAGTCTTTCGACCATTCATTATATATTTTATCATATCTTAGTCTGTTTTTGTACAAAAAAATATGAGACCTTTGCTAAAAAAATATGGTTTTTTTAAAGCCTATATGACAAAAACTATTTTTACAGTCTCAACCTGCATTGTATTGGTGTATCTTGCCGGTCCTCTGTCAGCCTTCTTCGGTATGATTCCTGCAGTAACGACTACCAAATCTCCCGACTTAAGATATTTTTCTTTCTTAAGAATATCTATAGATGACTCTATAAGTACATCTGTAGTATCGGCTCTCTTTGCAAATACAGGTACCACTCCGTATAAAAGCTGCATCTGACGAATTGTTGTGATGCTTGGGCTCATTCCGTAAACCGGAATAGTTGATCTCCACTTTGAAAGCATTCTTGTAGTAAATCCGCTGATGGAAGGAGCGATAATCGCCTTTGCCTCAAGCTGATCCGCTGTAGAAACTGCAGCATATCCTACCTGATTTGAAATATTCTTCTTATCCATTTTGTTTACTTTTCTGTTTCTGTACTGTGTATGATCAAGGTGTATCTCTGTCTCCTTTGCAATCTTAACCATCATCTTAAGTGCCTCAAGCGGATATTTACCCATTGCGGACTCTCCTGAAAGCATTATTGCATCCGTACCGTCATAGATAGCATTTGCCACATCTGAAACCTCGGCTCTTGTAGGTCTCGGGTTTCTGATCATGGAATCAAGCATCTGTGTAGCTGTGATTACAGGCTTTCCTGCCACTGAACACTTCTCGATAAGTTTCTTCTGAATGAAAGGAAGTCTTGCGGCGTCTATCTCAACACCCATATCTCCTCTTGCTACCATGATACCGTCACTTGCTTCAATGATATCGTCCATATTGTCGATACCCTCCTGGTTCTCAATCTTTGAGATAACCTGGATGTTTGCATGCTTTTCTGCAAGAATTTCTTTAATCTGACGAACCGCATCACCGTTTCTGATAAAAGATGCCGCTATAAACTCAAATCCGTTGTCACAGGCAAACTTTATATCCTCTATATCTTTTTGTGTAAGTGCAGGAAGCTTTATTGAAACTCCCGGTACATTAACACCCTTCTTTTCTCCAAGTTCACCGCCGTTTAAAACTTTGGTGTGGATATCAGGTCCGTCCACATTTATAACTTCAAGTGCGATAAGACCGTCATCTATAAGTATTTTATCGCCTGCCTTTACATCTTCGTTAAGCCCGCTGTAGTTGATAAAGCCTTTTTTGCCATTTCCTACACACTCGTTTATTGTAAGTGTATATTCATTTCCGGCAACAAGAGTAACCTTGTTTCCGCCCTCAAGTAAACCTGTTCTTATCTCAGGTCCCTTTGTATCAAGAAGTGCAGCCACCTCTTTTCCGGTTTCTTCTCTTACTTCTCTTAATATATTCAATCTGCCCAAATGCTCTTCATAATCACCATGTGAAAAGTTGAATCTGGCAACGTCCATTCCTGCGATTGCCATATCTTTCATAAGCTTTTTGTCGTTTGTATTCGGACCCATAGTACATATAATTTTTGTTCTTTTCATTTTCCTTTTCCTCTTTATCTTTCTACAAGCTAAAATACTACCACTCATCCATAAATGTATCAAGATACATTTATAAAATGTTACATCATTACAGGGTATCTCATTTATTCCACATGAGTATGTGTATATAAGTGGTCTGAACAGTACTCAAGATTACCTTTACATTTTGAGCAATATCTAAACTCAAGTGTATCGTCATCTTTTTCGGTTCTTCCGCATACTGCACATCTGTGTATAGGCTCACCTGCCGGTCTCATCTTTACCGCCTTTTTAAACTTTACCTGTCTGACTACATTCTTCGGTGATATTCTGTTCCAATTTCTTGTCATCAGATAGAATATAACAAAGTTTAACAAGCTAAGCCCTATAGATACCTTTGTTATGACGCCTCCTATTATAAAACTATAAACTTCAATAAGCAAATATACAAACGCCAAATATTTCGCTTTTATAGGCAGTACAAAATACAGATAAAATGTCATATCGGGGTATGTAAGTGCAAATGCCAAAAATATGGACATATTCAGGCTGTCGGGTGTAAGTAAAAAGACGCTTGCCGCTTCACCGTATACCGCATATAAGATAAATGCTCCTATTATAAGGAATATATACCCCATGAACATATACACGTTAAATCTGAAACTGCCCCAAACTCTCTCAAGATTTGTTCCGAGGCTGTAATACAGTACAAGCATTATTGCCGCAAACAGCACATTCTGCTCGGGTACATACATAATCCATGTGATAAGTCTCCAAACCTGCCCTGAAAGTATCTTTGCCACATCAAGAGACATATATTCATAATATATCTGTATATTCACCAAGGATATCACAAAACCTACAGCATACAGTGCAGTCAGATACATCATCAGATTTCTGATTGCGTATCTTCCAAATTTCCTCTCCAGTTTTTCAAAAAAAGCCATCATTCTCCTTTCTTTGTGACGCTTTAATGATTTACTTGCAGTATTAAGACTGCCAAGCACAATCTTAGGTAGCATTATATCATTTATAAGGCTTTTATGTAAATGACCGGAAAAGCACCTCGGTGAGGAATAAATATTTTCTATTTTCCTTTTTTATTTTTTCAATATTTTTATCCACTACTAAGTTGTAATTCTTTTTGAGTTATCCAATTTTTTTATGGGTATATCATTCCAATTTTGAAATTTTTGTGGATAACTTCCTGTTTTTAATATTGCATCTTCCTTCAATCACATCCTGCCTGTATTAATTCTTCAAAGCTTCCTACGCTATCTTGATATTCCCTATAAGAAACTATATTGTGAAAACGCTCCGTCAACTCTTCAAACTGTTTAGTTTGATCATATGAAATCACTCCATTTATAAATTTATTATATATAACTGTTACGCCTTCATAATTCTCTTTGTTTTTAAATAACTTTATTAATCCCTTTATATGATCTTGGTCTATATGTGTAAGTAGCACATAGTGCGATTCTTCAATTCAAATTCTTCCATTTTAGTTATAAAGTCTATATTTCCATTTCCACCATCGACTAAAAGATTAGTTTTTTCCTGTTCTCCAATACTGATACAAAAGACATCCTCTTGTCCTTCTGAAAAATTATAAATTGTTATCACTTTTATACTACATCCTACTTCACTTTATTAACCAAATCCTGAACTATTTTTCCATCTTCAATCTTTGTTATCGCAAAACTCTTCTTGCCGGCATCTTTTTATAGATGCACCAATCAAATAGACTTCTTGGTCATCTATAACCAAAAAAACGATCATGAAAATCCGTGGTAGTTTTCACACTTAATCTTGGGTATTGAGCATTAAACTTATTGATATCTTTTTGTTGACAATCTCCCTTTTCCTGCTGTTGCAATCAGTACATCCACACCCGTTTTTTTCTTACAGAGTAAGTTAAGTGTATTTACATCCACATAATTATCAATCAAAAATTAGCTTTTTTTCTGTGCTTTTTCCAATTAGGTCTGCAATAAAACTGAAGGCATCATAGATTTGACCATCAAAAAAATCTTTTGTTTTACCTCTGTATTGCTCTCAATATAATTGAATACTTCTTCGAGTTTCTTGTCCGTTTCCAGCTGTTTTAGCTCTACTCTATCAAGGCGAGCGAACATTTCACTATTGGAAAGAACGAATTTCCTCATCTCAACGAAAGCTCTCATTATATTTACGCTTACTTTCGTTGCGACATCACTTTTAAGAACTGAAGAAAGCATCGCAATTCCTTGTTCAGTAAACATATATGGCATATATCTTCTACCGCCTGAACCTTCTCCATTTTTTGAGGTGACATTTTGGCACCTCAAAAAATCATATTCTTCTTTCGTCAATTGAAAACAAAAATCCTCCGGAAATCTGTCAGAATTTCTGCCTCGCTGCCTATTTAAATACTTCGTTTCAACTTGGTACAAAGCCGCCAAGTCACTATCAAGCATCACCTGTTTACCACGAATGGTATAGATCAGATTTGTAATACTTGTTTCATCTATAGATATTAAAGTATTCTCATCTTTCATGCTCTAATCCTCCACAAATTCCAACTTTTCACTTTTGAGTCAGCTTGATTAGGTCTGTTCTTTTCATATTCTTTTTAAATGGATCCTTGATTTTTTTATAAGAAACATTCATATAGCACCTCCAAAATTATTTTAATTATACCACATAAAATAACGAAAAATATAACTTAATATAAAGTTATACGGCTTATCAAAAGTTATACAACTTATAATATTTTTGTTGACAGTCTCATGATTTTATATTACAATCGTGAAATCAAGCAAACCGTTGATATGGAGATAAAGTCGGTTATGACTTCACAGAGAGTCCGGGTGGCTGAGAGCCGGATAAGAAACAGTCTGACAAATGGACCATGGAGGGCGTAGTCAAATGCGTAAGCAGAGTATTCTACGACGTTCGCATACGTTAGTTGCAAGGGATATGTAGGTATCTTAAAGTGCACAGGTCATACTGTGAATCAAGGTGGCACCGCGATTTTTTTTGTTGAAATTTCGTCCTTGTTAAATAAAACCGCTAAGGTTTTACTTAACAAGGACTTTTTTGCGTGATACTAGGATATCAAGGCTAAAGCACTCGTCAAGCTTGCTTGTCAGAGGGCTTGCAGCTTTGATATCCGTACAGACATGAGTACGTAGCCATTTTCCGCAAGGAAAATGCGCGGAGTACGAATGCCTGAAGGATTGCGGGAGCACGCAGTGCGGAGCAATGCAGTATCACGCAAGTAAAAAGCACCACCTAACTTACTACTTTTATATCACTTATATAACACACTATTATTAGGAGGACATATGGTATTTATTTTAAAAGCCGGCGTCAGCGAAGAGGCAATAAAAAACTTTAGACAAGAATTTGAAAATATAGGATTTGATACAATATACGCTCCGGGCACGGAGCATACGGCAGTCTGCCTTATAGGCAATACCGCAAAGATAGATATGGACACAATAGTAGCCACACATCCGATAGTGGACTACGGCAAAAGAGTAACAGAAACATATAAAGCCGCCGGAAGAACAGTTCACCCTGACGATACAATCGTAAAAGTCGGAGATGTGAATATAGGCAGCGGCACATTCACAGTTATTGCAGGACCATGCAGTGTAGAGACAAGAGAACAGATCACAATGGTGGCGGACAGCGTGAAAAAAAGCGGCGCCGTAATCCTTCGAGGAGGTGCATTTAAGCCGAGAACGTCACCATATGCCTTCCAAGGTCTCGGCAAAGAAGGACTTGACTACCTTGAGTCTGCCAAAGAAGCCGTAAATATTCCGATTATCTCCGAAGTAATGAATCAGACACAGATACCTCTTTTTGAAAATGTAGATATCATACAAATCGGAGCCAGAAATATGCAAAACTTCGACCTGTTAAAAGAAGTCGGCAAATTGAAAAAGCCTATACTTCTAAAGAGAGGACTTTGCAATACTATAGAAGAATTCCTTATGAGTGCCGAATATATAATGGCATCAGGAAACGAAAATGTAATACTCTGTGAAAGAGGCATAAGAACCTTTGAAACCGCTACAAGAAACACACTTGACCTTGGAGCTGTTGCACTGTTAAAAGAAAAAACACATCTTCCTATACTGGTGGACCCAAGCCATGCGGTAGGTATCAGATCACTTGTACCGCCTCTTGCAAAGGCCGCACTTGCCGTAGGTGCCGACGGCATCATGGTGGAGGTACACAACAATCCGGCAAAAGCTCTTTGTGACGGAGCACAGTCACTTGACCTTGACCAATTTGATCATTTGATGCAGGACATCAAAAAAAGAGTTGTACTTGAAGGAAAGACATTGTAAGGAGAATATATGTTAGCCAACTTAAAAAAACTGAAAGAAAATAAAGAATACACACTGGCACCGGTAAGTATGGAAATTTTATCGGATTTTATCACACCGATTGAAGCTGTAAGAATTCTGAAAGCCGCATCCACTCATACTTACTTGCTTGAATCCGCCAAGGCCAATGAAAACTGGGGCAGATACACCTTCTTGGGATTTAAACCTGAACTCTCAATCAGCTGTATTGACGGTAAGATGAATGTGGACGGAAAAGAATTTACCTGCAGCGACCCGACAAACTATCTCAGAGAACTTCTGAAAAAAATACAAAAAGTCCGAGAATATCTTCTCTCCCACCTTTTACAGGCGGTCTGGTAGGATACTTTTCCTTTGACTTTATAAACTACAAAGAGCCGAGTACAAAAATGAATATTGACGACAGTGAAGGCTTTAAAGATATAGACCTGATGCTGTTTAAAGACGTTATTGCATTTGACAATGTCAAGCAAAAAATAATCCTTATAACAAATATCGAACTTGATAAAGACATCCGTGTTGAATATGAGAAAGCATTACAAAGGCTCAATTCAATTAAAGAACTTTTATATACCGGCAAAAAGTCCTTTGAAGGCGGAAAGCTGCTTGGAGAAGTAACACCGTTATTTTCAAAAGACGAGTTCTCAGATATGATCGGTAAAGCAAAACATCATATCAAGGAGGGCGATATTTTCCAAATCGTACTTTCAAACAGACTGCAGGCAAACTTTGAAGGAAGCCTCTTTGATACCTACAGAGTGCTTAGAACCGTCAATCCTTCCCCATATATGTTCTATTTTTCAGGAACCGATGTAGAAGTTGCAGGTGCTTCTCCTGAAACCTTGGTAAAACTTGAAGACGGCATATTACACACCTTCCCTCTTGCAGGTACAAGACCGAGAGGTAAGAGCGAAAAAGAGGATAAGGAACTTGAAACCGAGCTTTTGGCTGATGAAAAGGAACTTGCGGAACACAACATGCTTGTAGACCTTGGCAGAAACGACCTTGGAAAGATAAGTAAATTCGGCAGCGTGGTTGTGGAAAAATTCCACTCTATTGAGAGATACTCTCATGTAATGCATATAGGTTCCACCGTTCGCGGCGAGATAAGACCTGAATACGATGCGCTCAACGCTCTTGAGGCCGTACTTCCTGCAGGTACTCTCTCAGGCGCTCCGAAGATTCGTGCCTGTCAGCTTATAGAAGAACTTGAAAACAACAAAAGAGGTATATACGGAGGTGCGATAGGTTATATCGACTTTACCGGAAATATGGATACCTGCATCGCCATAAGACTTGCCTATAAGAAAAACGGTAAAGTATTTATAAGAAGCGGAGCCGGCATTGTGGCGGACTCGGACCCCGATAAGGAATATATGGAGAGTATCAATAAGGCCGGAGCCGTAGTGGACGCACTGAAAAAAGCACAGGAGATGAACAAATGATTCTATTGATTGATAATTATGACAGTTTTTCCTATAACCTCTTTCAGATGGTAGGAGAAATAAATCCTGATATAAAAGTTATAAGAAATGATGAGATGAGCGTAGATGATATAAAAGCTCTTTCACCTGAAAAAATCATTATTTCTCCCGGGTCCCGCAGACCTGAAGATGCCGGAGTCATTATAGATGTGGTAAAAGAACTCGGACAAAGTATTCCGATACTTGGAGTATGTCTCGGACATCAGGCCATATGTATGGCTTTCGGTGCAACAGTCACCTATGCCAAGGAACTGATGCACGGAAAAGACTCCACAACTCACTTTGATACGAACTGCCCTATATTTAAAGACATACCTGCTACAAGCAAGGTTGCAAGGTACCACTCTCTTGCCGCTCTTGAAAATACACTCCCCGATACTCTTAAGGTAGTTGCAAAAACGGATGACGGTGAGGTAATGGCTGTAAAGCATATCTCCTTTCCGATATACGGTGTGCAGTTCCATCCGGAATCCATTATGACAACCTATGGTAAAGAGATGCTTAGAAACTTTATAGGAGAAAAATTATGATTAAGGAAGCTATTATAAAGATTGTAAATAAAGAAGATTTAAGTTTTGACGAAGCTTACGCCGTAATGAATGAAATAATGAACGGCGAGACCACACCTACTCAAAACGCCGCATTTCTTGCAGCTCTGTCTACAAAGAGTGCCAAGGCGGAGACTACAGGCGAGATTGCCGGTTGTGCCAAGGCAATGAGAGAACACGCCACACCCGTTGACACCGACTTTGACCTTTTTGAAATAGTCGGAACCGGCGGCGACAACGCGGGAAGCTTCAATATCTCCACGACATCTGCAATAGTTGCCGCTGCAGGCGGTATGAAAGTCAGCAAGCACGGCAACAGAGCCGCATCTTCAAAATGCGGTACGGCAGACTGCCTTGAAGCCTTAGGTGTAAATATTGACGAAGACCCTGCTAAGTGCAGAGAACTTCTTGAAAAAGTGGGCATTTGCTTCTTCTTTTGCACAAAAAAATATCACAACTCAATGAAATATGTCGGTGCAATCAGAAAAGAACTTGGATTCAGAACGGTTTTCAATATCCTGGGGCCATTGACAAACCCTGCACATCCAAAAGCGCCAGCTTTTAGGAGTATATGATGAATACCTGATAGAGCCGCTTGCAAAAGTTCTCATGGAACTTGGAGTAAAAAGAGGTATGGTAGTCTACGGCATGGACAAGCTTGATGAGATCTCACTCTCAGCACCTACAAAAGTATGTGAGATAAAGGACGGCTCACTGCATACATATGAGATAAAACCTGAGGACTTTGGCCTTTCCCGCTGCAAAAAGAGGACTTGTCAGGTGGCGACCCGAAAGAAAATGCCGCCATCACACTCTCTATATTAAACGGGTGAAAAAAGTGCCAAAAGAGATGCCGTACTTTCTAAATGCGGGTGCGGCACTCTATATCGGCGAAAAAGCAAAAAGTATGCAGGAAGGAATAAACCTTGCAGCAAGACTTATTGACAGCAAAAAAGCATTAAAGGTATTGGAAGACTTTATCAAGGTGAGCAATGAGTAGTACAATTTTAGATATAATAGCAAATTATACAAGAGAAAGAATAGAAGAAAAAAAGAAAAAAATACCTTTACAAAAGGTAAGACTTGAAGCCGATAAGATAATATCCGACAGATTTTCCTTTGAAACCGCGTTAAGAAAACCTGAGCTTTCCTTTATATGTGAGTGCAAGAAGGCTTCACCTTCAAAAGGTATTATTGCGGAGAATTTCCCATATCAAAGAATTGCAAAGGAATACGAAAGGGCCGGTGCCGACTGCATATCCGTACTTACAGAGCCTAAGTGGTTTTTGGGAAGCGATGAATATCTAAGGGAAATAGCAAAGATTACCGAAATTCCGCTTCTTAGAAAAGATTTCACAGTTGACGAATATATGATATATGAAGCCAAGGCAATGGGCGCCTCATGTGTACTGCTTATATGTTCCATACTCTCAGTTCCAGAGCTTAAATACTATAAGGATATATGTGACGGACTTGGACTTTCCGCTTTGGTGGAATGTCATGACGAAGCTGAAATAGAGATGGCAAAAGAAATAAATGCGCGCATTATCGGAGTAAACAACAGAAATCTGAAAGATTTTTCCGTAGACACAAACAACAGCAAAAGATTGCGCGACCTTGTACCGAAAGATATATTATTTGTATCGGAAAGCGGTGTAAGTTCTCCTGAGGATATCAAAAACATAAAAGATATGGGAGCGGATGCAGCCCTTGTCGGTGAAATACTTATGCGTTCAACAGATAAAAAAGCCACATTGGATTGGTTAAAGGGTAAGCATGACAAAGATTAAATTATGCGGCATACAAAGATATGAAGATATAGATGTAGTCAATGAATTATTGCCTGACTATATAGGGTTTGTTTTTGCCAAAAAGAGTAAAAGATTTATATCCTATGACATGGCAAAATCATTAAAAAAAAGACTTGATAAAAGGGTGAAGGCTGTCGGTGTATTTGTAAATGAGAGCATTGAAAATATCATCTATTTGGTAAGAAATGATATCATTGACCTCATCCAACTGCATGGAGATGAAGACAGCGAATATATAAGTAAGCTGAAAAACTATGTAAATACACCTGTTATAAAAGCCTTCAGAATAAAGTCAAAATCCGATATAAATAACTTATATAAAGAAGGAAGTGACTTTATCCTGCTTGATGCAGGTGCCGGTGACGGCAAAACATTGGATGAGTCGATATTAAAGGAATTTTAAAGACGATTACTTTTTAGCCGGCGGACTTTCTCCCGACAATATATGTGAAAAGATAAATACCCTGCATCCTTTCGGTGTGGATGTAAGCTCCGGAATAGAAACAGGCGGTCAAAAAGATGCAGATAAAATGAGAAAATTTGTAAAATTAGTGAGAGAGGTAGAAAATGAAAGAAACTAAGGGAAGATTTGGAATTCACGGCGGTCAGTACATACCTGAGACCCTTGATGAATGCGGTAATAGAGCTTGAAAATGCGTACAATCATTATAAAAACGATCCTGAATTCAATAAGGAACTTAATTATCTTTTGAATGACTATGCAGGCAGGCCTTCAAAGCTTTACTTTGCAAAGAAAATGACTGAGGACCTGGGCGGTGCAAAAATTTATCTCAAGCGTGAAGACCTCACACATACAGGCGCACATAAGATAAACAATGTACTCGGTCAGGCACTGCTTGCAAAAAAAGATGGGCAAGAGGAGACTTATCGCGGAAACAGGTGCCGGACAACACGGTGTGGCAACCGCTACAGCAGCGGCTCTTATGGGCATGGAATGTGTAGTGTTTATGGGTGAAGAAGACACAATTCGTCAGGCACTTAATGTATACAAGATGAGACTTTTAGGTGCAACCGTTATCCCTGTAACAAGCGGTACAAAGACTCTAAAAGATGCCGTTTCAGAGGCTATGAGGGAGTGGACCAGCAGAATTGACGATACACATTACTGCCTCGGCTCCGTAATGGGACCTCATCCTTTCCCTACAATAGTAAGAGATTTTCAGGCGGTCATATCAAAGGAAATAAAAGAGCAGATCTTGGAAAAAGAAGGCAGACTTCCTGATGCCGTGCTTGCCTGTGTAGGCGGAGGCTCAAATGCCATCGGAAGTTTCTACAACTTTATAGAGGACAAGGAAGTGGCTCTTATCGGATGTGAAGCCGCAGGAAAAGGTATACACACCTTTGAAACAGCAGCCACTATCAATACAGGCAGCCTCGGTATATTCCACGGTATGAAGTCCTACTTCTGTCAGGATGAATACGGCCAGATTGCCCCTGTTTATTCTATTTCCGCAGGACTTGACTATCCGGGAGTAGGACCTGAACACGCCTACTTAAACGACATAAAAAGAGCAAGCTATGTACCCGTAACTGACGATGAAGCCGTAGAGGCATTTGAGTACCTCTCAAGAACGGAAGGAATTATTCCGGCTGTTGAATCAGCTCATGCAGTAGCCTATGCAAAGAAAATAGCACCTTCTATGGGCAAGGACAAAATAATTGTAATAACAATCTCCGGAAGAGGTGACAAAGATTGTGCAGCCATTGCAAGATATAAAGGAGAAGACCTATATGAATAAGATATATGAAGCATTCAAAAATAAAAAAGCATTTATTCCGTTTATCACCTGTGGCGACCCTGATGTGGCCACTACAAAAGCCACTATATTGGAGATGGTAAAAAACGGTGCCGACCTCATAGAGATAGGCATTCCGTTTTCAGACCCGACAGCAGAGGGTGTCGTAATACAGGGTGCCAATATCAGAGCACTTGCAGGCGGCATCACAACAGACAAGGTCTTTGATATGGTTGCGGATGTCAGAAAAGAAGTAAGTATCCCTCTTGTGTTTATGACCTACGCCAATGTGGTATTCTCATACGGTGCCGAGAAATTTTTTACAAGATGTAATGAAGTCGGCATTGACGGAATAATACTTCCTGATATCCCGTTTTGAGGAAAAGAAAGAGTTTCTTGATGTGGCGGACAGACATAATGTTGACCTTATATCTCTCATTGCTCCGACCTCTGACGACCGAATCGCTATGATTGCAAAAGAGGCAAAGGGATTTTTATATATCGTATCAAGTCTCGGTGTAACAGGTACAAGAAGTGAGATAACCACAGACCTTGACTCCATAGTAAAGATAGTAAAAGGAAAATACATCCGTCCCATGTGCTATAGGCTTCGGTATATCCACACCGCAGCAGGCAAATGAGATGAGCCAAATTGCTGACGGAGTCATAGTAGGTTCCGCAATAATAAAACTGCTCAAAAAATATAAAACTGAAGCCCCGAAACATATCGGAGAGTATGTAAAAGAGATGAAAGAAGCAATGAACTAGGCTGCCAAAAATAATATATACAAAAACTTTTGTGCCATAACTACAATATGCCCCACTACGATGTATTTGAATTATTATATCGGATGTACTTATATTGCAAATTTCAATCTGCTATAATGGCAAAGTAACCAAATTACTTAAAAGTCTTTACACACAGGCTTTTACTGTAAAGTATTTTACATTGCTTTAGATATGAGAGGTATAAAAAAATATGAGTGAAAAACAACTGACAATTATGGGATGGATAGGAACTGCCCTTTTCCGTAATAATGTATATATCATATGTTCCTCAGATAATGGGTAATCTACACGGACATAAGACATTTTTCTTACAGCCCTTGGCAGCCGCCGTCAACTGCTCTATTTGGACAGCCTACGGCTTATTAAAAGAAAAAAGAGATTATCCGGTTTCAGCTGCAAACTTTCCGGGAGTAGTTTTTCGGATTGATTGCCACAATAACAGCATTCTAAATAATATCAAAAGTGCCAATTCCTATGAAAGTAGGTTTTGGCACTTTTTATTTCTTTAACACTCTTTTAATTTCTTATCCATTGCCTTATTCCTAGCAATGTGCTATGATATAAAAATCATGTTTTTTTACATGTTGTTTTTTTGTACGCAATTATATTTGATGCAGAAAATAAAAGTTTGAAATACCTGTTAAAAGATATTTCAAATATAAAAGACACTAAATTTGATTTTAAGCTTATTTAAGAGGTTATTATATGCAAAACACAGAAAAAACCTATGTACTTGGAATAGATATAGGTTCTACTACAGTAAAAATTGCTATACTTGACAGCAATCACGATGTAGTATTCTCAGATTATCGCAGACATTATGCAAATATTCAGGGGACTTTGGCGGCACAGCTCTCAGATGCCTTTGAGAAAATAGGAGAAGTAAACATCATTCCGATGATCACCGGCTCAGGCGGTCTCACACTTTCAAAACATCTGAAATCAACCTTCGTACAGGAGGTTGTAGCCGTAGCTACCGCACTTAAGGCGGTTGCACCTCAAACAGATGTGGCAATAGAGCTTGGCGGCGAGGATGCCAAGATTATCTACTTCACAGGCGGTATCGACCAGAGAATGAACGGTATCTGTGCCGGAGGTACAGGAAGCTTTATCGACCAGATGGCTTCACTACTTCAAACAGATGCTATCGGACTTAACGAGTACGCCAAAAACTATAAGTCAATCTATCCTATAGCTGCCAGATGTGGAGTTTTTGCAAAGACTGACGTACAGCCGCTTATCAATGAGGGCGCAACCAGAGAGGACCTTTCAGCTTCTATTTTCCAGGCTGTGGTAAATCAGACTATCTCAGGTCTTGCCTGCGGTAAGCCTATAAGAGGTCATGTGGCATTCCTTGGAGGTCCGCTGCACTTCCTTTCAGAACTTAAGCAGGCCTTTATAAGAACACTCAACCTTACAGGCGAATACATCGTAGACCCGCCAAATTCACATCTTTTTGCAGCCATCGGTTCCGCACTGAACTGTGAAAGCAAGGATTCTATGATCGGTATCTCAGACCTTATCAAAAAACTTCGTGAGGGTATCAAGATGGAACATGAGGTTGCCAGACTTGAGCCTTTATTTAAGGACGAAGCCGACTATGAAGAGTTTTCACAAAGACATTTCGGCCACAGCGTAAAGACCGGAAAACTTGAGGATTACAGCGGAAATATCTTCCTAGGTATAGATGCAGGTTCAACCACCACAAAGATTGCGCTTGTAGGTGAAGACGGAAGCCTGCTTTGGAACTTCTATTCAAACAACCACGGTTCACCTTTGGCTACAGCTATCAAAGCTATAAAAGAAGTAAAGGATAAGATTCGCCCTGATGCAAAGATAGTATATTCATGCTCCACCGGTTACGGCGAGGCACTACTGAAGGCCGCATTTATGCTTGATGAGGGCGAAGTGGAGACTATAGCACATTACTATGCGGCGGCATTCTTTGAACCTAATGTTGACTGTATACTTGATATCGGCGGTCAAGATATGAAATGTATCCGCATCAAAGATGGTACTGTAGATTCGGTACAGCTGAATGAGGCTTGTTCAGCCGGTTGCGGTTCATTTATCGAGACCTTTGCAGGTTCATTAAACTTCTCCGTTCAAAACTTTGCCAAGGAAGCTCTCTTTGCAAAGAGTCCTGTAGACCTCGGTACAAGATGTACGGTTTTCATGAACTCAAATGTAAAACAGGCACAAAAAGAAGGTGCTACAGTCGCAGACATTTCAGCAGGACTTGCATACTCGGTTATTAAAAATGCACTATTTAAGGTTATAAAGATTTCAAATGCGGCAGACCTCGGAAAGCACATAGTAGTACAGGGCGGTACATTCTACAATGACGCAGTACTTCGTGCATTTGAAAAGATTTCAGGCGGATTTGTTACAAGACCGGACATTGCCGGTATAATGGGAGCTTTCGGTGCGGCTCTTATTGCAAGAGAAAGATATGAAAACAAAAAGACTACTATGCTTCCACTTGATGAAATCATAAGCTTACAGTATGACACATCTATGACAAGATGTCGCGGATGTAACAACAACTGTGTAATGACTGTAAACAAGTTTGAAGGCGGAAGAAACTTCATATCAGGAAACAGATGTGAAAGAGGTCTTGGAAAAGACAGAGTAAAAAAGGACGTTCCAAATCTCTATGATTATAAATATCACCGTATGTTTGACTATGAGCCGCTTACAGCCGACAAGGCATTCAGAGGCACTGTCGGTATACCGAGAGTTTTAAATATGTATGAGAACTTCCCGTTCTGGGCAACATTCTTTAGAAGCTTGGGCTTTAGAACAGTACTCTCTCCTATGTCAACAAAGAAGATATATGAGCTTGGAATAGAGTCAATCCCAAGTGAGTCCGAGTGCTATCCTGCCAAGATTACACACGGTCATATCTCATGGCTTATAAAGAACGGTATCCGCACTATATGGTACCCTTGTATACCTTATGAGAGAAATGAGCAGCCTGATGCAGGTAACCATTTCAACTGCCCTATCGTCACTTCATATGCTGAGAATATAAAGAACAATGTGGAGGAAATCCGAGAGACCAATACAAGATTTTTGAATCCTTTCATGGCGTTTACAAATGAAGAAGTACTTACAAATCAGCTTATAAAGGTTATGAAGGATGAATTCGATATCAATGAAAGAGAAGTAAAGTTCGCAGCTCACGCGGCTTGGACCGAGCTTATACAGGCAAAGAAAGATATCGAGAGTGAAGGTGAAAAGACTATAGAGTGGCTGCATAAGAACAATCGCCACGGTATCGTACTTGCAGGCAGACCTTATCATGTAGACCCTGAGATACACCACGGTATCCCTGATATGATAACATCATTCGGTATTGCAGTACTTACAGAGGATTCGGTATCTCATCTTGCAAAGATAGAAAGACCTGTTATCGTAAGCGACCAGTGGATGTATCACTCAAGACTCTATGCGGCAGCAAGCCTTGTAAAGCAGGATGATTGTCTTGACCTGGTACAGCTCAACTCCTTCGGCTGCGGACTTGACGCCGTGACCACAGATCAGGTAAGTGATATACTTACAGGTTCAGGAAAAATCTATACGGTGCTTAAGATAGATGAGGTAAACAACCTCGGTGCCGCAAGAATCCGTATCCGTTCACTTATCGCCGCACTTCGTGTAAGAGATAAGAAAAACTATGAGAGAAAGATTCAATCCTCAGCTTACCACAGAAAGGTGTTTACAAAGGAGATGAAGGACGAATACACCATTCTTTGTCCACAGATGTCTCCTATACATTTTGACCTTTTGGAGCCGGCACTCAACGCTTCGGCTACCATGTAGAGGTACTCCAAAATGATTCACGTTCCGCTATAGACTGCGGCTTAAAGTATGTAAACAATGATGCCTGCTATCCCTTCACTTATAGTTGTAGGACAGATAATGGAAGCCTTGCTTTCAGGAAAATACGATCCGAATAAGACTGCCATTTTTATGAGTCAGACAGGTGGCGGATGTAGAGCCAGCAACTATATCGGCTTTATCAGAAGAGCTCTTGAAAAAGTGGATATGGAACAGATTCCTGTAATCTCTGTCAATGCCAACGGTATGGAGACCAACGAAGGCTTTAAGATGACTCCTGCTATGATTATTAAGGCTATGCAGGCTGTCGTATACGGCGATCTGTTTATGAGGGTCTTTGTATGCTACCAGACCTTATGAAAAGGAAAAAGGTGCTGCAAACAGACTGCATAAAAAGTGGAGAAATCGTGTAATTGACTCTCTGTCTGTAAGAAAGCCGAACTTCGGTGAGTTCAAGAGAAATATCAGAGGCATTGTAAAAGACTTTGATAATCTTCCAAGACTCAATATCAAAAAGCCGAGAGTAGGTATTGTAGGTGAGATTCTTGTTAAGTTCTCTCCTCTTGCAAATAACCATATAGTGGAATTGCTTGAAAAAGAAGGTGCAGAGGCTGTAATGCCCGATCTTATGGACTTCTTGCTGTACAGCTTCTACAACAGCAACTTCAAGGCCGAGCACCTCGGTATGTCAAAGAAGACGGCGTTTATGGCAAATGCAGGTATCAAGGTTCTTGAGGCTCTCAGAGGTGATGCCAGAAAAGCGCTTGAAAAGAGCAAGCATTTCATCGCTCCTTCAAGAATAGATCACCTTGCAAATATGGCAAAGGATTATGTATCTATAGGTAATCAGACCGGTGAGGGTTGGTTTTTAACCGGAGAGATGCTTGAACTTATAGAGACCGGTACTCCGAATATTGTTTGTACACAGCCTTTCGGCTGTCTGCCGAACCACGTAGTGGGCAAGGGTGTTATCAAAGAGCTTCGCCGCTCACACCCTGAAGCCAATATCATAGCGGTAGACTATGACCCCGGCGCTTCAGAAGTTAACCAGCTAAACAGAATTAAGCTGATGCTCTCAACAGCACAGAAGAATTTGAAAGAAGAAAATAAGAATAAGAAAGTTATATCATAATAAAACGAGGTCATCCCTACCTGGGGATGACCTCGTGATTTTTTATATTGTTATTTTACTACCAAAACTATTATTCACTCATAAACTGCTCATTCTCTTGCAAAGCCTGTAGTATTTCTTTAGGAGCCTTTGTTTTATATATCGTATTCCAAGATTTGATCAAGTTTTCTATAGTTATAAATACCGGTTCGACTGCAATAAATGATGGAACCGTTTTTCCAAGAAGATCATTTGCTGCACATAACGCTGCCGCTTGTCCTTCTTCAAAAGGCTGCTGCGCACTTAATACCTTTATGCATCCACCTTTAGCCATATCCAATGCAACTGAAAAGTCCAGATCCGATGTTGCAACAGCAATATCCTCTCTGTTTATATCATGAAGAGCTTCCAACACTTTTTACTGCCGGTCCTTCCCATGAGACATATATTCCGTCAATTTCCGGATGCCACATCAGAAGCTCCTTTGTTTTTCTCATATTCATCTTTTGAAAATACTTCTGTCGCACAAATTCTTAATTCAGGATATTCTTCTCTAAGGATCTGTTCTACAGCTAAATCTCTCTGGTTTGTAGTGTAGAATTGATGTCCATATCGAATTATTCCTATGTTTTTCTTATGATTCAAAAGCAGATAATCTCCAAGTCCTCTGCCTATATTTCTTCCGTTACTCCTTTCATTAACATTGATACATGATACATACCCGCTTCCTTCAAATCTATCCGGTACATGTCCCATAAATATCAGCCTTGTCTTCGTTCTTATTACTTCCTCAAATACCTCCTGTGTTAATGTATGGTTTACAGGAAATGCAATCATTATATCAGGCTCAAGCATTAGAAGACTCTCTATCTGCTTTTTTTGCATAGAAAAATCCATCTGACATCCCATTACCGCAATTACAGTAATACCGATTCTATCAAAAACGTCTCTGACACCTTGTTCATGCAGTTTCATAAATGAAGCTCCGATATAATGATAGACAATAACGGCGGTATACCTTTTCATTCTACAAATATCCATCTCTTTTTCCGTTAAGGAAAGCATATTTATATCAGCACCTTTTTCTCCAAACGGACCTCTTGCCGTACCTGTTATCGAATCTCGAATAATTATTTTAGGTGATACAAGTATTTTAGAGGTCTTCTTAAGAACAGCCTCATACTTATCTTTTTCCGATAATTCTTTTATTCTGTCTAACATAAGATCCATTGCTTTCTCTGCAATATATTCAAAATTATTCTCTGCCATAGAAAGAGCAGGATTAAGATATGGTGCACTGCCTTCATTTCCAATACACATAATAGACAAGTCTTTCGGGCACCTTATATTTCTTTTCATCATATATCGATAAACTCTGTAAATATGTTCAGAATCTGCAATTAAAAGTGCACTCGGATTATCATTTCCATCTAAAAAGCTCTGATAACATATCAGATATTTTTTTTTCTTCACTGTCTTTATGCAGAATATATCGATTTTTAAATTTAACCCCACCATATTCAAGAGCATTTTCATATCCCCTTATAACTTCATTATTATAACTTTTCAGTAAATCTCCCATCAGAATCGCTATTTTATCATGACCGCTTCTTATAAAATGCATTGTACAATCATATGCAGCCTTATATATATCCGTTGATACTCTGTCAAATGCCACATCATCTACTTCATTTCCAATTACAACACAGGGAATATTGATTGTACGCACTATTTTTTGAATATAAAACTCATCCGTTCTTGCAGAGACAAACATACCTATAATCTCTACATGATCAGATAACAACTTTATCAACAAGTCCAAATTCAAGATCGCTGTTACAATTACAACGAATCATAGTATAGCCCTTGCTCTCCATTATGGGCTTAAGCTTACTCCAAACTCCTCCGGCATAATTATCCTCTTCATACTGACAAATATACAATAAAACTCCGTTTTGAGATTGATGTATATTTTCACGGATTTTTCTTTTGTCTTCTAACAACAAATTTAGGTGGAGAATCTGCATTCTTTATCGCCTGTTCCACCTTTTCTCCACAAGTTCAGGACTTACATATCTTGTTTTATTTATTACATGTGAAACTGTTGCGGTAGATACTCCTGCCATTTTGGCTATATCTTTTATGGATGCCATCTCTTCTCCTATTTTTAAAAATATTTTTTTATACTTTTTGTAATTCTCGGCTTTTAATAAATATAGTTTTTAATCTGTATGTCAATATAAAATCTAATTTTACTCATTATAGCATTCAAGCCTTTAGATTTCTACTAAGGTTTACCCCATCTTTATAACAGTTCTGTAAAAAAAGGCACTGAAACGTATAGAATCAGTGCCTTACTATCTTTAATTAAATCAATTTATTCTTTTGCATAAATTTAGATTACAAAATTTGTCATATACTGTTTTGAAAGCTTCAATGAATCAATAACTTTTTCCTTTGATCCTTCAAAATATTTGTCTTCCACTTCTATACAAGTATATCCCGTCATAACCGATATCAGTTAATGCAGATACATATTTTCCCCAATCAACATCTCCATAACCCGGTATTTTAGGTGACATGTACTCCAATGGATACGCCATTACACCCACCTGATCTAATTTGTCGCGATAGAGCTTTATATCCTTAAAATGAACGTGGAAAATTTTATCCTTAAATTCATAAATCGGCTTTATATAGTCTATCATTTGCCATACAAAATGAGACGGATCATAGTTTATTCCTAGGTTATCACTTGGAAGAATATCGAAGACTTTTTTCCAGATAGACGGTGTTGTCATCAGGTTCTGCCCTCCCGGCCACTGGTCCGGACCAAACAGCATAGGACAGTTCTCGATTGCCACTTTTACTCCACATTCTTCAGCGAGCTTAATGATAGGTGGCCATACTTCCTTTACAAGTTCCAGATTCTCTTCAACTGCTTTTGCTCTGATCTCTTCCTATAAAGGTTGTGACCATATTAACACCAAGTTTAGCACTAAACTGTATTACTTTCTTTAAATGCTCTACAGCTGCAGTTCTCTTCTCCAAGTCTCCATCTAAAGGATTAGGGTAATATGCCAGAGATGAAATTTCCACTCCCTTATCTTTACAAAAATTCTGTATATATGATACATAGGAGTCATCATTATTTTCTACATCAATATGACTTACACCGGCATATCTTCTTTCCGCTTTTCCTTTAGGCCAGCAGGCTACTTCGACACATTTGTATCCCAAATCAGATGCTACACTAATCATTTCCTCGAAATCGCTTTTATCGAGTATAGCACTTACAAAACCTATTTTCATTTAACCTGTACCCAAGCTTTCTTCTCATTTGATTCAAGAACCGCCTCACAAACTCTGTCAAGCTGATATCCTACTGTAAAGTTTGTAGTTGGCTGATATCCTCCTACAACTGCCTTTGCAAACTCATATGCTTCAATTGCCTTTAATTCACCGTAACCAATGTTCATTCCAGGTATATTCCAAGTTACATCACCATGTGGGTTTGCAGGACCTGTATATATCTTTCTAAATCCTCTCTCCCCGTCATTATCTTCCATACCGTAGCATACTTCAAGCTCATTCAAACGCTCATAGTTCCATGTAAGTGAACCCTTTGTTCCGTGAACCTCAACTGTAAGGTAGTTATTACGTCCCCAAGCCATTCTTGTAGCTTCTACGCTACCGATTGCACCGCTGTCAAAGTTGCAAAGTATTGATACCTCATCATCAACATCTACAACCTGCTTCTTTGCATCATCACCAAGCTTTACTGTTCCTAAAAGGTCTACTCCGCCTTCCTGAACCGGACGCTCCTTTATGTATGTCTTTACCATTGATACTACATCTGTTACATTACCTGCAAGGTACTGTGCAATATCAAGTGCATGTGTAAAGATGTCGCCAAGTGTACCTGCACCTGCTGTTTCCTTTACAAAACGCCATGACAATGGAGATCTTGGATCTGCAGACCAGCTCTGTAGATACTGTGCACGTACATTTGTGATTTCTCCCAGTCTTCCGCTTTCAATAATCTTTTTAGCTTCATCAATTGCAGGAACTCTTCTATACTGATATCCGCACATAGATACAATGCCCTTCTTTGCCGCTTCCTCTGCAGCCTCAGCCATAGCCTTTGCATCTTCTGTCTTTGTTGCAATCGGTTTCTCACAAATAACATGCTTTCCTGCCTTAAGTGCAGCTATTGAGATTTCAGCATGTGAATCATTTGGAGTACATACACATACAATGTCAATTTCAGGATCATTTACTACATCCATATAGTTTGTACATGCCTTTTCAAAAGAAAAACGCTCCTTAAAATCCTCTGCAATCTCAGGCACTATATCACATACAGTTTTGAATACCGGTACATAAGGTGCATCAGTAAATAATTTCGGCATATTGGAAAGTGCAACACAATGTGCTTTTCCCATAAATCCTGCTCCTACAACTCCAATTCCCATTTTCTTCATGGTTCTTACCTCCTAAATCTATTTCCTTTTTTTATTTTGAACAATATTACTTAAAGCTACCGCGAAAATAATAATTGCTCCATTTACAATTTTCTGCTGAGCGGATGAAAGACCGGCTAAGATCAAAGCATTGTTAATCATTCCCATCAATAGAGAACCTGCAAGTGCTCCTATCATAGATCCGGTTCCTCCGGACATTGCAGCACCTCCAAGTACTACAGATGCGATTACCGACATTTCATCTCCGTCTCCAAATGAATATCGACCTGATTGCATTCTTCCTGCATACATTATTCCTGCAAATGCTGCAAACGCTCCTGACATCATAAAAAAATTATCATTTTTATTTTTTTCAGTTTTTAAACCTGAATATTTTGCTGCGAGTTCATTTCCTCCTGTCGCAAGTGCATGACGTCCAAATCTTGTCTTATTAAATAATACAAATCCTATAATGTAGAAAACAATTGTCCACAAAATTAAAACTGATACACCACCAATATAACCTGTTCCAAAAATTGTATTGAAAGTTTGGTTTTTGATAGGTACGGCAGCGGTATTGGTTATCCACATAGCCATTCCGCGAATCATCTGCATCATACCAAGTGTGGCTAAGAATGATGGCAATTTAAGCTTTGTTACAAGTAAGCCATTTATAAATCCTACAAATATTCCAAATAATATAGATGCTAAAATAGCAAGTAACATATTATTTGTAGCTTGTAGAAACCAGCGCTGGAAAACATCGCACTCATTGCAGCTGTTGAACCTACCGTCAAATCTATTTGTCCCGCTCCGAGAACAAATACTCCGGCAACAGCCATAACAGATACCATTGCTGTCTGTCTTAATATGTTCAATAAGTTTCCCGAAGCTATGAATCCCTTACCGTTTAAGGCAATTGAGAAAAATATAAATACTATACCAAGTACAATGTATACAGTAAATTTACTCAATTCCAACTTTTTATGACATTTGGATTGCATTCTGTAACTCCTCCTCTAATTTAATATCTTTTCGACTTATCATTCCTGTAATTCGACCATCAAATAGTACAATGATTCGATCACATATTGCCATCATCTCCGTAAGCTCAGAAGACACGAAGAGAACTCCACAACCCTGATCCGCAAAACTTCTTACTATTTCAAGTATTTCTCCTTTTGCACCTATATCCACTCCGGCGGTAGGTTCATCAAGCATAATCACTTTAGGGCAAGTATTCATCCACTTAGCAATAACTATTTTTTGCTGGTTCCCACCTGACAAAAGACCTATTTCCTGATCAATATGCTCTGCCTTAACTCCAAATTTTTTAATATTTTCTCCGACAAGAGCACGCTCCTTCTTATCATCATTAAATATTCCTTTAATACTTAATCTATCCAAAATAGGGAGTACTGCATTGTCTTTTATTGAGTGCATCAATACAAGTCCCTCTTTTCTCCTGTCTTCCGGAATAAAAGCAAGTCCGTTCTTTATAGCCTCAGTAGGATTTTTTATATGAACTTCCTTATCATCAAGTATTACCGTTCCGCCTTCTTTCTTCCTCAATCCAAATAAACACTCAAGAATCTCTGTTCTACCACTTCCCATCAATCCTGCAAAACCGACGATTTCACCATGCTTTAATGAAAATGAAATATCATTTATTTTCTCGTTTATTTTTAAATGATCTACCTTCAGTACATCTTTAGCATTTTCATCATGTTTTCTTTCGACCCACTCAAACTTATGACCTTTTCCGGAAGTTCCTCCCATCATATAAGACACTATTTTATCTAATGTCATGTCCTTTATATTCTGGGTGGTTACATACTCACCATCCTTAAGAATTGTAATACTGTCACATATACTTAAAATCTCATTCATACGATGGGATATATATACCATCGAAACCCCTTCATTTTTCAGCTGCGTTATTATCTCAAATAAACGTTTTGTTTCTGAATCTGAAAGTGCAGCTGTCGGTTCGTCAAAAACAAGAATTTTAGCATCTTTTGAAACTGCTTTTGCAATTTCAACCATCTGACTCATTCCTACACTTAATTCAGACACAACAGTTGATGGAGAGAGATGTCCATTCCAAGACGATGCAAAATCTGACTTGTCTTTTCATTCATCTTTTTAACATCTCTGACACCGTTTTTAACAATTTCCGTACCAAGGAAAATGTTCTCTGCAACCGTCATTGTTTGTACAAGTGAAAGTTCCTGGAAGATCATTGCGATACCCTGCTCTTTAGCATCCAGAGGTTTTTCAATTACAGTCTCTTTCCCATCAATGAAAATCTTTCCCTCATCATGCGTATATACTCCTGTCATTATCTTCATCAATGTGGATTTGCCTGCACCGTTACCTCCCGCAAGTGCATGAACTTCTCCATGTTTTAATTCAAATTGCACATTCTTAAGTACTTTAGCATCGCCAAATGATTTGCAGATACCTTCCATCTTTAATACTGTGTTTTCCATTATATCCCCTTAAAATTAAATCAGGTACTTATCGTATTTTTACTTATTAGCTTCTACAAGCCAGCTTGGAGCGTCTACATGGTAAACAGCCTTATATGCATCAAGTACATTTTCTTTGTCTACCTTCATTGCAGGACATACAACATATGCCGGTGTACTCTCGCCTATCAAAGCCAACGCCGCCAACTTAGTCTCTGCAACACCCTGATCATAAGGCATCTGTGCACCTACACCCACTACTGTGCCTTTTGCAATTTCAAGTGCAATGTTATTACCAAGGTCAATTGCAACTAACGCAATCTTTCCTTCCTTTCCTGCAGCTCTTACAGATGAAAGTATTCCTTCCATAGGTATATCCCATGAAGCATAAATACCGTCAATATCAGGGAACTGAGTTAATATGGCATCTGCCTGCTCATTACAACCGTTCTCATCTGTAAATCCCTGCTCGGCAACTATCTCAATATCCGGAAATTCTTTCTTCAAAGTATCTCTAAAACCTGCATCTCTCTGGTTGGTAACAAAGAAATCCGCATCGTAATATACCATTCCGACTTTTCCCTTACCGTTCAACTTCTCACCAAGCAATCTGGCGGCAGCAACTCCATTTCCATAACTGTCTGCAGATACACAAGATACATAATCTTTTCCACCTTCCATATCTGTCATAGCATTATCCATAAAAACAACTTTGATTCCTGAATCTATCGCTCTCTTATAAGCATCTGCTGTAGCTGTAATATCGGTAGGTATTGAAATTATTGCATCAGGCTTTAATGCCATTACAGTTTCTATATCTGAAACCTGCTTTTCAGCTGAAAAGTTAGCATCTGTTACTGCTACAACTTCCATATTTAACTCTGCACAGGTATCCTTAATAGCATTTATTTGTGCTGTTGCCCAGTCATTTCCGCCATAATGCATACAAAGTGCAACCTTTGAAAGTTTTCCTTCCTTTATAGCATTCTTCTGCTCATCACTCAAAGTGATTGTATCTGCATTAACTCCCTGTTCTCCATGTGGTCCTTTTGTCAATATTTGATCCTCTTCAGCTGAACTTTGAGTATTTCCTGTAGAGTTATCTTCTTTAACTGTCTGCTCCGCTGCTGACTGACCTGATTCAGTCTTACCGCTATCTCCGTTTTGTGCACATCCTGTTACATTTATAACCATTGCTGCAAGTGCTATTGCTGCCAACGCTTTAATTCTCATTTTTATTTTTCTCCCTAATTCTTTTCTTTATATTATTTTTATACAAGTTTACCCTTTAAAAAAATTCATATGAGATTCTACAAGCTTCCTTTGCATCACCCTGCATATCCGTCCACTTCTACAAGCCAATCACCGTCATAGCCTCTGGATTTAACATATGAAATAACTCCGTCCAAATCAACTCTTCCTGTACCAAGTGGTGCGAATCCTTCGTTATTAAGGTCTTTTAAATGTATAAATGCAATTCTGTTATAGTATTTCTTAATAAACTCAAGCGGATCATATCCTCCTGCAAGAAGATGGGCAACGTCGACACAGACTTTAATATTTGAATATACAAAAAGCTCATCTATCTCCTTTGGACTCTCTGCAATTGATCCAAGATGTGGATGGAAACATGCAACCAAGCCATACTTGTCGGTGATTTTCTCCAACTCAGCAAGCCCTTCTGCTAAAAGCTTTGTATCTCCCGGTCTTATTCCACCTGTCCTTATTGCTCCACCACAAACAACTAAATATGTAGCTCCAACTTCTTTAGCTGCCTTACATACTTCCTCAACATGAGCCATCTCATCTTCCAGAGCATCTTTGTAAATAAAATTGGCACCAATACATACGCTCATCATATGTACGTCTGCATTTCTCATCATCTCTTTGAGCTTGTCAATATTATCCGCATACTTGGTTAAATTTCCGTCAAGCACCTCGATATATTCAAATCCAATGTCACGTATTGTCTTCATAGCTTCCGAATCATCACACATTGTTAAATATCTGATATCTTTAACACTTGTTACTCCCGCTCCTGATCCGACTAAAGGCCCAAATGCATTTGTCATATACCCTAATCTCATACATCTTCTCCATTCATATTAAATTTATTTTTTTATAACATCATATTATTTGCGCAAATTTTTATTTCTAATACGTATCAACTTATGACTTATTATATAATTTTTTTAATTATATTTGTCAATATTTTTTATATTATTTTACTTTTTGTTTTGTATTATTTAATTTTTAGGTATTTATTCTTTATATCACGTTAAACATAAATTATTTTATACATTTTTACGTAAATTTATTTTAGGATATTCTTCACATCTAATATCTTTTCTTTCATTTATCGGAGCAGCCCACAAAACAGCATTACTAATCACCTTCAAAACCGTCTGATTATAATATGCTAAATTTGTATCATGTCCCGGATGAAAATAAAAAACCTTTCCATATCCTCTTTGCCATGTGCAACCACCTCTAAATAAATTGCCTCCCGAAAACCAAGTAGTGAAAACCACATCATCAGGCTTAGGTATATCAAAAAATTCCCCGTACATTTCCTCCTCATCAAGATCAAAATATTCAGGTATTCCTTTGGCAATCGGATGTGAAGGAGTGGTGGTCCATATACGTGCATAATCTCCAAAACGATACTTTAATGTACAGCTTGTACCCATAAGTCTCTTAAAGACTTTACTTAAATGAGCCGAATGCAATACAATCAGTCCCATTCCCTTCATCACTCTGTTATATATTCTTTCTACTATTTCATCAGGAAAAGCATCATGACTGCGGTGTGCCCAAAAAACAAGTACATCTGTGTTATCCAATATTTCTTCAGTAAATCCGAAATCGTCCATTTCACAATTTGAACATTTAATTTCACAGTCATTCATAAAGGACAATTCTTTTTTTATTCCGGCAGCTATTTCATTAGCAATACCGTTCGGATAAACATCATGTACTCTTTCCTCTTTTTCATGCAAACTTTTCATCCCAGACAACAACTCGCATTACAGACCTCCATCAAATTTTATTACTTCGTTTTTCTCTGAAGACTCCCAAATCGCTTCAAGAACCTGCATTACTCTGCGTATTTCAGGAAGTTTAATTATAAATTCTGTCTTTTCCTTCTCTTGCATCTCTATAGTTCTCAAAAAAATTCAATCTGATCATTATCTGCAATTTTAAGATCCTCAGTTATAAGAATATCTTTATCAATCTGACCAAACGAACGAGTAGGACCTGCAAAAGTCATCGTTGTCTTTCCCGGAACATTTGTCAAAAGACGAGTTGTTTTTACAATTTTTCCTTTTGGTAAAAAGCCGTCTGAGTAAGCACTACCTTTATCACCACCGATAAACCAATGATGTTCAAACCAGTTTTCTTTATCTCCCAAAAAAATATGTTCCCTAACTCTATTTCTGCACGGACATTATTTTGAAATTTTATATCAACCTTAAAATAATCATCAACTTCAAAATTTATCACATTCCTGACTTGTGCATAAACAGATTCAACCTTTAGATGGAACCATCCATAATATTTGATCAATCAGGTGAACTCCCCAGTCATAAAAGCATTCCACCACCGTATTTTTTATATACATGCCAATCATGCATATTTCCGTTTATTCCATACAGCATAGATTGAATAGTGTATACATTACCCAACTTATTCTGATCGTAAATGGATTTCATAGTTCTATAATCTCTATCATATCGCCTTTGATGATGAATTGTGAAATCAACTCCACATTCACTACATATCTGTACCATTTCATCAAACTCTTTTACATTAAGAGCAACCGGTTTTTCACAAATAATATTTTTCCCCGCCTTTGCAGCTTTTTCTACCATTTCCCTATGCTTATGATTTTCCACTACAATCAACACAGTATCAATATCTTTATTTTCAAGCAGTCTGTCCGCATCTGTATATTTTTATTACTCCGGGTGTTGATGCATCATCCATTCTGGATTCATCAATATCACAAATTCCAACTAATTCCATGCCTTCCGTCTGTTCGATTTTTCAGTTCATGTTTATGTCCCATATAACCAAAACCGATAATTCCAAATTTAATCATTGGCAGCTCTCCTTTCCAAGCATCTCTATTTATTTAAATATTTACGTAAACGTTCTTGTTTTCTTTTCACCATTATTGCATATAAGCAGTTATAAAGTCAATCTAAATGCTTGATATTATCTATTTTCTGTATTTTTAACTAAATTTTTATTAAATATTACCTCTGTACATTTATTTATTTACGTAAATTTTTTTATTTTATAATATTATTTTACGTAATTTTTTTAACTCAAGTAAACCCTTTCACCAAAAAAACTGAGCCTACAATTATCCGTAACTTAATATAATAGGTGGAGTCACAATGTAACTCCACCTATTGTATATTCATATATTATAAATTTTTATTGACTCTGAAGCTCCTTGTTTGCCTTTTTCCACATTCAGATTTACAAGTATAAAAAGTTATCAACACATTAAAGATCATAGGAAGCCATAAGTACATAATATAAAGCATATTTACACAGGACTGTGGCTGAGTTGCGGCATTCTGAACATATCCGCTTGCTGCAAGCATCCAACCTGCTATAGCAGTGCCCAGTCCTCCACCTACCTTCGTTCCAAAGGATGTACAGGAATACATTGTACCATCCACCTTTTTACCGGTCTTAAGTCTTGTATACTCTGATGTTGTTGCAATAAGTGCATTCATATCACCTTGAAGAGGACTCATCCCAAATGCTGCAACAGCTGTAAAGAAAAGCATAAGCGGAATACTTCCCATATATCCTGCTATAACCACTCCCAGACGACCTGCTGTTCCGATCACATATCCGACTATATTTAACTTGTACATACCGTTTAACCTTGCAACAAGAATCGGTGTTATAAGCAGACCCACAATCATAGGAATATTGATAGCCCATGAGAAGGTTCCAAACAACCTGTCAGTCCCAAGTACATACTTCATAAAGTAAATGCCCATTCCAAGTGTAGCTGAATAAAGCTGCATCAAAAGGTAAGCGCCACAAATCATCAGAAAATATTTATTGTGAACAAGTATTTTAAAAGCATCAATCAGATTGTATTTTTCCTGTGCCTCATCATCCTTTTTCCCTTCGGAGAGTTCTTCATCTGAAAGTTCTCTGACTGATAATACCGAAACGGTATTTGATATAACTCCGATTATTGCATATATAATAGCAACTGTTCTCCACGCTGCCGCACCGCCACCAAGTTTTTCCACAAATCCGACTGTCACAGCCTGAATAAGCATACTGGTTCCAAATGCAAACATAAATCTTATAGATCCCATCTGCACTCTCTCCGAATTATTCTTTGTAATAAGTGCGGTAAGTGATGAGTATGCAATATTGTTGGCTGTATAAAATCCTGCATTTAATAATGTATATGCTATAAAAAACCATGCATACTGAGCGGTACTTCCCATATCCACAGGTATACAAAATATCGCTGCCAAACATACGGCACATCCAAAATATCCATAGAGCATCCAAGGCCTTGCCTTACCCATTTTAGTCTTGGTCTTATCGATCATGGCACCGAAGAACACATCACTGATACCATCAAAAATCTTTGAAATCGCAATCAATGTTCCTACTATACCGGCATTAAGTCCTATGATATCTGTTAAATATATCATTACAAATGCAGCCAAGAGTGCATAGACCACATTTCCTGCTATATCGCCGGAACCATATCCTACCTTGTTATACCACTTTAAATATTTCTTTTCTTCCATAAAAACTCTCCTTTCCATGTGTTTTTACTTGACAAAAGGTATTATACTGATCGCAAAATCAAACTTAATATCATCAAATCTATACTTATCTGTCACTACCGGTCCACAGCTGTTTGAACCTATACCGTTTAGAGCATAATCAAGACAAAGTACTGTGCTGTCTGACTCTTCAAGTTCAAAATTATGTGCTGCCCTCTCAAGCTCCTCCTGCGTATAAATAGAGGCATTAAATGAGAAAGTTTTTTTAGCTGCCGCCACCATACCGAACTGTCCGTTTGCAAGCTCCACATAGTCACAGTCATAGTGGCTACCGTTTTCCTGTGGATTTATATAATCTTCATGCATCTCGCTCAACTTTGCTCTATATATACCATGACTTGTTGACTGATGTTTATCTATATAGCTCTCATAAGGTCCCATACCGAAGTATGCAATATTTTCAAGCTTCTTATCAAGGAATAATCTTATTCCAAATCTTGGTAAGTCAGGGAACTCTTCATCCTTTACAACTTTGATGGAAGATGTTATTCCTCCCATACAGTCTATTTTCCAAACAACATCCGCATCCAATATCTTTTGAATACTTGCAGCAGACATAGAAGTTTTTACAGATATCTCAACACACTTTTCCGACTGTATAATCTCTGTTTTATAAGCTCTTACATATGCTTCATTATACTTTGCCTTCTTCCATTCAATCTTTGCATACATATCATTATCTGTAGGTGCTCTCCATATATTAAGCTCCATAGGTCTGTTGATATATTCCCTTCCTGCAAATACTAATGATTCAAACATTCCGTTTTTCTTACTATAGGTATATGTAAAAGTCTTACCCTTAATAATTACCGACGTATCATCTTCTGCTACTTCCATATCAGATACAGTAACTTCTCTTTCAAGCCATTTCACTGTATTTTGATTTCTTCCATCTTCATTTTTAATCTTCAACTCATCAAATCCAAGTTCATATCCTTTTGGAATCAAAGGCATTTCCTTTTTAAGTATATAGATCAGTTTGAGGAATACTTTGCCCTTATTTGGAATCTTTATCCTAAGTTCAAGCTCTTTTTCACTATGTGCCTCTATGGAAGGAAGATCTAAGTTTCCGGTTTCAACACTTATTCCGTCACAGCTCACTTCATAATTAACATCTATAAAGTCCTTCAGATCATCAAAATCCATATAGTTGTGAAGCACCAGTTTTCCACTTTCTTCATCATATGAAACTACCCTTGCAGGTCTGTAAACATTCTTATACTCAAGTAGTCCTGTATGTGGTGTTCTGTCCGGATATACAAGCCCGTCCATACAGAAATTTAAATCATGTACTTTTTCTCCATGATCTCCACCATAGTAGTACATAGCTTTATCGTTTTTTGCTGTGCCCTTATATGTGCATGGTCACACCACTCCCATACAAAGCCTCCACACATAAGATCATTCTTATGAATAAGTTCAAAATAATCCTCAAAATCTCCGGGGCCGTTTCCCATACTGTGACAATACTCTACCAGTAAGAACGGTTTGCTTGCATCATCTTTTAGATACTCTCTGATTTCATCAAGTGAAGGATACATTCTGCTGTATATATCCAGATGATCATAATTGTACACTACATCATAATTTCTGTATCTTGCGCTCTCATACTGTGTAATTCTTGAAGGATCATACTCTTTTGTCCACTTAAGTGCCTTTTCAAAATTACAACCGTAGGCACTCTCATTTCCCATTGACCACATTACGATAGAAGGTCTGTTCTTATCCCTTCTTACCATAAGCTCCACTCTGTCAAGAATGGAAGCTTCCCAAGCCGGATCATCCGCTATCTTTCTCACTCCATCTTTTAAATCTATTGTAGTCGGTATCCTCTTTTCTGTAAACCATAACAGGACCATGTGCCTCAATATCCGCCTCATCAATAACCATAAATCCGTACTTATCACATAGCTGATAAAAATATGGTGCATTCGGATAATGACTGCTCCTGATAGAATTGAAATTATGCTGCTTCATTAAAGTAAGGTCTTTTATGATTTGTTCTATACCGATTGTAAATCCTGTTATAGGATCCGAATCATGTCTGTTTACTCCTCTAAACTTTATCTTTTGCTTATTAAAATAAAGCACCTTATCAATAATCTCAACGGTTCTGAATCCTACGTATTCAACAATAGTCTCTGCCTCTGTTTCAAGTATCAAAGGTATAAAAGATATGGATTTTCAGTATTCCAAAGAACAGGATTTAAAACTTTAAACTCTATACTTCCGGTTTCTCTATTTTACCTTTTGCTATTATACTTTTTGGCTTTATCTTCCAGGGTTATTTTGTACTTCTACCGGATCTGTAAGTTCGATATCAAGTTTTAACTTTTCTCCCTCTGTATTAACTTTATAATCTCTTATACAAGCCTGTGGTCTTTTCAAGATATATACATCTCTGAAAATTCCGGTCATGCGAAATTTATCCTGATCCTCCAAATAAGATCCGTCACACCATTTCATTACCAAAACAGCAATGGTATTCTTTCCGTTTTTTTACTACATCTGTGATATCAAATTCACTTGTAGCATGTGGTACCTGACTGTATCCCACATATGAACCGTTTATCCATAGATAAAAGCAGCTGTCAACACCTTCAAAATTTAAGAATGCTTTTTTGGCTTTCTCATCCTCTTTATATTCAAAATCATAGACATACGCTCCACATGGAATATCCTGTGGTACATAGGGAGGATCAAAAGGAAAAGGATATTTTATATTTGTATACTGATGATGATCATAACCCTCATTTTGCCACACTCCCGGTACCTTAATATCTGAATAATCTGATACATCAAACCCCTGCTTGAAAAATTCTTCCTTTACATCATAGATACTTTCAAAATATTTAAACTTCCATATTCCGTTCAAAAACTGTATTCTGTCAGATGCTTCACGATTCTCCAAAAGATTATCCATTCTCTTTGAAGCCGGAATATAATATGCTCTTGCCGGCATAGTGTTCTCATGTAAAACCTTCAAGTCCTCATAATAACGCGGTACAATCATTTCAACCTCCTTGTATGAACAATATCATACTATAATATTAACTTTTCGATTTCGTACTTTATTAAGTTAGCTTGATTTTAGTATTTTTGTGGTCTTTTGTCTATAAACTATAATGTATTTAATATACATAAAATGATACAATTATATAAACTTTATTTTAGGAGGTTATATGTATTTAAATTGTGGATATATGAATAACTCCGCCATAGACTTCAAGGATAAATCTAAACCACTTATAGTGGGAAGCTGTGGCACCTATCGTCTACTCACCAAGCCGAAACTTCCTACCTATAGACCTCGCGGTAGACTTGACTATCAGTTGATTTATATAAGTGCAGGAAAGGCACATTTTCATTTTAATAATAAGGACAATGAAACTGTTATCACAGCAGGAAATATGGTTTTGTTTCGTCCGAAAGAATTTCAAAAATATGAATATTATGGCACAGACAAAACTGAAGTGTACTGGGTGCATTTCACAGGAGGTGATGTAAAAAATATTTTAAGAAAATATGGTATCAGTGATGATCTACATTATTTCTTTGTGGGTACATCCTTGGAATATGAAAGAATATATAAGAAAATGATATCGGAATTGCAGCGTTGTCAGAATCACTATGAAGAACTTCTGCCAATGCTTATGCAACAGCTGCTTATTTATATACATAGGGAACTTCAAAAGGATAGAAAAATCTCAGATATCTATCTGGATAATGAAATGGATATGGCGACACAATATTTCAGTGATAATTATAGTAGCGAAATAAACATTGAAGAATATGCCACATCAAGGGAATGAGTATAAGCTGGTTTATCAGAAACTTTAAAAAAATATTCAGGCACTACACCTATGCAATTTATTGTTTCCGCCAGAATATCCAATGCACAATTGCTTCTTGAAACCACGAAATATTCCATATCCGAAATCTCAAGAATTGTCGGATATGACAATCCGCTATACTTTAGCAGACTTTTTCATAAGGTAAAAGGATTTTCGCCTTCAGAGTATAGAAAAAATATACTTTGAGTGGCTAACCTTTCTATAAACCACAATCGTAACAACTAGTTAAAACAACTGACACTACTGCAAGGCATATGTTATTGGAAGCTTTAAAACTAAATAAA
>BNJU01001946.1_pt1 | contig 61204 bp, 89 predicted proteins | sample 8539281 | NCBI WGS metagenome assembly BNJU01 (sample SAMD00202456, study PRJDB9452) | human saliva metagenome | isolation source: human saliva | place: Japan
AAACGGTTTTCAGTTGGTCAGGTCTTTGTGCGGTAAGGCTTGCAGTACGGCCATGACTTCGGATGCCACGGTGATGTCGAAGCCGTCAGGGATTTTCGCTTACGCCATCCGGTCGGTTTGCCGTTGCCGCTGATGATGTTGCGCAACTGGCGGTCGTTCATGTCCGCGCGCCGCCGCAGCACGCGTTTGGGAGTCGATGTTCAGCGCGTTGCCCGCAATGATATGATGGTTGTCGAGCACGCGGCAAGCGGGTTGTTAGCTGCACCCGATGGCGTGGAAGTCGCCGGGTGAAGTGCAGGTTGATGTCTTCCATCGCCAAAACTTGCGAATAACCGCCGCCCGCCGCGCCGCCCTTGATGCCGAACACGGGGGCGCGGCGGTTCGCTGCACGCGACGTCAGCCTGTTTGCCGATGTGGTTCAATGCGTCGAGCAGGCCGATGTTACACGAAGTGGTCTTGCCTTCGCCCGCCGGGTGAGTTGATGGCGGTAACAAAAATCAGACGGCCCTTTCCCTGTCGGGCAGGGCTGAGGCTTCGGCGGGATTGGTTTTCCGCTGTAGTGGTAAAGTGCTGGCTCGAGCTTATCCTCGCTGATGCCCAGCTTGGCAATTTTACCGCGTATCGGGCGGGCGGCGGCTTCACGGAGGCGATTTCAGCATCGGTTTGACTCTTGGGATTCTCACTTTTCAGGAGGTTGAGATGGGTCGGAGTTCTCAGTCGGGAGTGCCGTCCTGAGACAGCGTCCATAGGGGCAGGGCGGTATGCATTGAAAAAGCCTTACCGTTTATGCTGGAAACCGCTCATGCAGCGGCCATAAAGAAAGGCCGTCTGAAAGACGCGATATCGTCGTGTTTCAGACGACCTTTACCGGTCCGCAAACCACTGAGCTATATCAGTCGCCCAGTGCCTTTGCGGCGGTGCGGTTGAGGACACTCTGGGTTCGCCTTTCTTTCGGTGGTTTTTAAAAAGTGGGGCTGGCCGGGGCGGAGATGCGGAAGCGGGCGAAAGCCCGCCTGTCACTGTATCGACACACAATCGAAGATAAAGGAACGGTTTTTGCCAAATTATCTATGGTTATTTGTTTGTTTATGGAAGCATAGTTCTTCTTTATATCAGCCATTCGTCCGCCAAAGGCCGCGTATCCGCCGCCCGCGCAGATAGGCGATCACCAGGCGGCAGGGCGAGTATCCCTGCATTGAACCTGTGCTTCGGTGCACCTCTCCGGGCCGTCCTGATAAAACTCATATGGCGGTCGATACAGGCTTCCACATCGTCTGTGGGTAATCACCACGCCACTTCCGCAGCTTCCCGCAGTCCCAATAGGCGTGCAGCGCCTCTATCTCGGTTTCAGTTTGTAGCTGACTGAGCGGGCCCGGTGTGGTACCACGTCTTGGATACGGTGAGTATTCCGCCTCAACCCACCTCCCTAATCAATTGTTTTTCTCTCGGTTTGGCCGCAAATCAGATAATATTGTCCAGCTCATTACAGAGTAAATCCGCTCCACGGTTTTCGCCGGAAAGACACCAGCCTGACCCAGATTTCATGTATTCGCTGCGTCTTTATAAATATCGCGATAGATTGATGGTATATCGTCTGCTGGTACCGTTTGTCATCGGTTTGGCGTAGATGATGACGTCCGGTTCCAATGCGTCCGTATGCCGCCGGATTGAACAGTTGCGGCGTATTCGAAGCAATGGCAGCGCCATCAGTTCTGTCCACTTTCAGCGGAAAGTGTTTGTAGAGAGCCTTGATGTTCACGGCGGGCGTGTTTCACTGCCGCCATTTTGTTCTTACCGGCCTTCGGCGCTGCCGCCAGTATGCCGTGAGTTTCGTCTTAGCCTCTTGGTCGGGGTATTCGTACCGTCGTCAGGCAGCAGCAGGTAGCCACGTTGTCGTCGTGCAGTACGAGGCCCAGGCTCCTCGCCAGGCGGGTCAGTATGCATCAGTTCCAGATGGTGTTCGTACGGTTCGAGCATGGCGCGCGGCTTTTCAGTTGTTCAGCCACTTGGGTTCCTATATCGGCGTAAGCGGCTTTGATAAGCCGTAGGCTGGGGCTTGCCGCTGCGGGCGGCTTCGGCGATCTCCAGCCCGGTTGTCGGGAAACGCGTTGGTGTCCGCTGTCTGCTGCGGCAGCTGGAAGTCGGCCCATTCCGGAGTCGATGTGCACGCCGCGTCGAAGCCGCCAAGGCATGGCTTGAAACGCAGGTCGGGAAGTTGCGGGTTCCAAAGGTAGACAGGGTTGAGGGACAGCAGGTGTGCCTTCTCTTGCGTTTGCAGAGGGTGAGGCTGATGGTTGGCGACGTTTAAATAGGCCGAATTGGGTGTATTTGCTGTATGGTGAATTAACAAAAGCCGAGTACAGCGTTGGCTCGCCTCGAGCTCCGAAGAGAACGATTCTCTAAGCGCTGAAGCACCAAGTGAATCGGTTCCGTACTATTTGTACTGTCTGCGGCTCGCCGCCTTGTCCTGATTCGTCAATCCACCATATTTGTGGTTTTCTGCGAATTTTATATTGATTGTGTTGTTTCGGTCCGCCATTGCTCGCTATCTTTGGAGTGAGGCCGTCCCGAAAGACTTGATGTGTCGGGTTTTCAGGACGCGCCTGTGTTTCGCCGATTTTCTCGTCGCAATGCTGGACGCGCGCGAGGCCGCGAAGAGATGCGGCTTGCGGCTGCTATAGAAAGGGTTCGAGTGTTTCGGAGTGACTTCCGCGAGTGTTTTCGGCGTATGTGCCGCGTACGGCCAGCAGGCCTGCATGAGTTTGACGGCGATGGTCGGTCGGTCGCCACGGCGTCTTTCGCCGGCGGTTTTGCCCAGTGTGGCGGTGTCGGCTTCTGTGATCGAGCACGCCGTCTGGCGACTTGGAAGGCGAGGCCGAGGCTGAGCGGCGTAGCGGTCGAGGCGTTGCGGGTCGCCGTCGGTCAGGTCGGGCGGCTGAGGCCGCCGAGGGCGGCGGCGGCGCGGATGAGTGCGCCTGTTTTCCGGGCTATGCATTTGTCTGAGTTCGCGGTGATGCTGCGGCCACGACGCTGGCGAGGTCTATGGCCTGCGCCCGCCATGCCGAGGGCTGCCGGAGGCTGCGCGCGAGGGTGGAGAGCATGTGCAGCTGGCGTTGCGGCGGTAGGGCGGTGGGGCGCTGGAGGAGGTCGAAGCGAGGTTTGCAGTGCGTCGCCCACAGAGCAGCAGGGCGAAGCTTCGCCGTGGCGGATGTGGCGGGTGCCGCGTGCGCCGCAGGCTGTCGTTATCCATGGCGGGCATGTCGTCGTGAACACGAGGGTAGACGTGTACGAGTTCTGCGCTGCGTCATTGGTGCGCTTCGACGGCAACTCGGGAACGGCTTCGCCCAGCTCGAGGCGGCAAGCACGAGCAGGGGCAGTGCGTTTGCCGCCGTCGAGGGCGGCGTAGCGCATGGTTTCGTGCAGGCTTTGCGCAGTTGGTTTTCCAGACGGCATCGGGCGTGCGAGCAGCCAGTGTCTGGTTTGTGCCTGCGCCATGCGCCCTGCCGGGTTTTCAGTTGATTCGTCGGCATCGAGTGTCGGCTCCTTGGGGCCGTCGGCATCGAGCACTTGCAGTTTTTGTTCGACTTCGGCCAGTTTGGTTTGGCAGTATTTGGCCAGTTCGTTGCCTTCTCTTGGTAGGCGCGGCGGGTGCTTCTTCCAGCGGCATTTTCAGCTGTTTTGCATGACGCCTGGGTCAGGGTTTCGAGGGCGTTTGATTGCTTCTTCGAAGATGTTTTCGGGCGCGATCGCATGTCGGATACGGGTGGTGCAGGGGGCATTGTATCGCCGCTGCTGAGATGAAATGCCATTGTGCGGCATTTTGTGGGTTTCGAGGCCGTCTGAAGCGAAGGGTGGTTTTCAGACAGCCTTTGGAAAGTGTTTGTGCGGCGGTTTGAAGTACAATCGCGCTCATCGTTCACGAACAGGAATCCGAACATGATCAATCCGATTGCTCGCTTTGTCGCCGTTGGACGGGCGTTATGCAAAGTCCGTCGAGGCCTGCGCCCCGTCGAATCACGGCCTGATGAGGCCAGAGTCAGAGTGGAATTGTCTTGGTTGAAGGCGTTGCGCCGGAGCCGAAAATCGTGGAGGTGCTGCTGCCGTCTGACGAGGCGGTGTTTGGCTGAAATCGATGATGGTGCCGGTTTTCTGCTTTGGAGGACGCGGCGGCGAGTGAGAGGCCATCGAAGCGACGACTCAACTCGCTGATGTGAAGGCTATCGAGTGTTGGTTGGAAGGAGCGGTTTGCCGGTGTGCCGGCGGTGTCGGCGGTGTCGGGTTCATCCATTTTGCCTCGCACCAGCGGGGACACTCCACTAATTTGTGTCTCCACGCTTTGATGCTGCGCGGGCGCGCGCGATGAGGTTCTGCCGCCGCTGGCCGAGGTGTCTCGGATGAGTTGCGCCTCATTATGGCGACATGGGTTGGCGTGCAGTGCCGATGATGAGCCATGCGGCCGTACTGGGCAGCCTGCCACGCCGCGACTCCCGCGCAGGAGGTCGCCAATGCGCTGGCACCGTCGGCAACGTCAGGCGAGCCAGCTCCGCTCGAGGGTGCGGAAAATCACGGCGCGGTGGGTAATTACAACGCCCATATGGGTTTGCGTATCCCGGATGTGGATGGGAGGCACTGCCGCCGTTTTGTCGAGGAAGTTGCTGACGTTTAGTCAAAGTACACGTCAAATCGAGCCGCACGATTATATGGCGGAGTTTTTCCAGGCCGTTTCCGCATCAGCGATTCTGGATCGATTTCAGCCGCGATGTGTGGGGCTACATTTCCTCGGCTGGCTTTGCAAGCGGAAAGGCCAAAGGCGGGCCGAGGTGGGTTCTTCCACGATGCCGCATAAAGGTCAAATCCGATTGATTTTGTACGAAGAGCAGTTGCAGGTGTGGCGAATGCGGTTTTGGCCTTTTGTCGGAAACTGCCCGTGTCCCGTTGGCAGCGCGATCGACCGACAAGTACGGTGTTGCGGACATGGATGCCGGCATCAGTGTATGCGCGGTGTTGGGTTTGGCGGGCGCACCTGCGCCCAAAGCTGAACAAGCCTGAGGCGAATCCCGCCGCGTTAGTACCGCCGTCGGATGCGACTTGGGAGGTTGCTTTAGCGAGCCGATTCAGACGGTGATGCGCCGCTACGGCGTGCACTTTAAACCTGCGAAAAGCTGCAGGATTTGACGCGCGGTAAAGGCGGTATCACGCCGGAGGTGCTGGCATCGTTTATCCGCGATTTGATATTCCGGACGGCGCAAAACAGCAGTTGCTGGATTTGACTCCGTGCATCGTATGTCGGCAGGCCAGAAATTTGGCGAAGGATTTTGATGTCCGCTGATGCGGCGGAAAGGCCGTCTGAAAATGCAATGGTCTAGGTTTTCAGACGGCCTTTTTCAGTGCCGTTCATCAAGGCGGGTACTGCTTTTTCAGTTTGTGGTTTTACGTGCTGCCTGTTTGTTTTCGCTTGGGCGGGTTCAGACGGCCTGGAACGGATAAAACATGCCATCCGATTGTCGCTTCTGCCGTTTTGTCGTTAAAATGGGATATGAAAAGATCGTGAAACGCGGAAAATATTCAATCAGATTTTAGGGGTGAACGATGTCTCGCATTTTATTTACGATGTGGCGATTATCGGCGCGGGACCTGCAGGCTCTGTGGCTGCGGCTTTTGTTAAATCGGAGCGGCCTGAATGTCTGCGTGTGGAGAGGCACAGCATTTCCCGTTTTGTGATTGGCGAGCCTGCCGCCTTATGCGATGGATGTGTGAAGAGGCGGGTTTGCTGAGGGCGGTTCAGGCGGCACGGCCTGGGGTTTCAGTGATAAAAACGGTTTTGCGTTTTCTGGGTGATAAATATACCCTCGTTTAGTTTTTGATAAATCGGTGCCGGCAATGAAACGGCGTTCAATGTCGCGTGCGCGTTTGACAAACTCGCTGATAGACGAAGTGAAAAGCAGGGCGTGGCGGTGCGCTTCGGCGAAAGTTTGAAGGCGTTCGACAACGAAGGCGATACGGTGCTGCTGACTGCAGCGGGAAAACGGTGAAACCGTGGATATGGAAACCGTCGTGCTGGATGCCAGCGGTTTCTACCGCGCCCTGCCGCGCCTGATGGCTGGGATTTGCCGCCGAACAGTGATCGCTAAGCGCATTTTACCCATCGACGACCGTATCACTTCACCGAAATTCGACCGCAATAAGAATTTGGTGCATTCATCCGAAGCATCGTGATGTTTGGTTGTGGCTGATTCCGTTCAGTAACGGCCGCAGTTCCGTCGGCGTGGTTGGCGAAGAACGTTATTTCGGCCACGACAGCAGTGCCCACATTCTGAAGCGGGCGGTGTCGGAAGTGCCTTATCTGGCGGAAATCCTTGCCGATGCAAAATGGGATAACGATTTTTCCGTTTAACTACCTGCCGGGTTATACCACCATGTAAAAAGGCCTTTACGGTAGCCATTTCGCCCTGCTGGGTGCGTCGGCGAGTTTCTCGACCCCGTGTTCTCATCGGGGGTAACGATAGCCAGTGCAGTCGGCCGAGTTGGCGGCAGATTGCGTGATCCGCGAGTTGCGCGGAGGTAAGGTGGATTGGCATAAAGAGTTTTCCGTTCCTTTGATGAGCGGCGTTACCGCGTTCGGCAGCTACATTAAAGGATGGTATGACGGGGGTTTCCAAGATTTGATATTCGACAAAAAATGCAATCCGATGTCCGCCGTATGCTCTGCGCGATTTTGGCCGGATATGCTTGGGATAAAACAACCCTGCGTCAGCGATTCGCAAATGCTGTTTGGCTAATCAGGATGTTTTGAGGCCGTCTGAAAAGTGCATCTGTCTTTCAGACGGCCTCTTCTTTGCTATAATCCATTCCGATTACAGTCAATTCATATTCAAACAGGAGTTTCTGCGGCACTCGTATCCATGCGCAACTGCTCGACCCATGCAGCCGAAAACAGCTACGGCCTGCCCGCATTCAACGTTAATAATCTTGAGCAAATGCGCGCCATTATGGAGGCTGCCGATTCCGTCAACGCCCCCGTTATCGTCCAGCATCCGCCGCGCGGCAACAGTGCAGGCGCGCCGTTTTTACGCCACCTGATTTTGGCGATACTGTCGAAGAATTCCACACATCCCCGTCGTCATGCACCAAGACCACGGCGCATCGCCCGACGTGCCAACGCTCCATCCAACTGGCTCTCCTCCGTCATGATGGACGGCTCGCTGATGGAAGACGGCAAACCCCGTCCACCTGCCGAATCACAACGTCAACGCCACTCGTACCGTCGTTAACTTTCCCATGCCTGCGGTGTATCCGTCGAAGGCGAAATCGGCGTATTGGTATCCCTCGAAACCGGCGAAGCTGGGCGAAGAAGACGGCGTAGGCGCGGCAGGCAAACTCGCACGATCAGCTGCTCACCAGCGCTGAAGATGCAGTGCGCTTCGTTAAAGACACCGGCGTGGACGCGCTCGCCATCGCCGTCGGCACCAGCCACGGCGCGTACACTCACCGTCCGCCCACCGGCGACGTATTGCGTATCGACCGCATCAAAGAAATCCACCAAGCCCCGCCCAACACCCACATCGTCACGCACGGCTCCAGCTCCGTTCCGCAAGAATGGCTGAAAAGTCATCAACGAACACGGCGGCAAAATCGGTGAAACCTACGGCGTACCGGTTGAAGAAACCGTTGAAGGCATCAGCTGGCACGGCGCAGATCAGCATCGACACCGACCTGCGCCTCGCTTCCACCGGCGCCATCCGCCGCTTTATGGCAGAAAACCCGTCCGATTCGACCCGCGCAAATACCTGGAGCAAAACCGTCGAAGCCATGAAACAAATCTGTCTCGACCGCTATCTCGCATTCGGTTGCGAAGGTACAGGCAGAATCAACCCGTTTCCCATGAAAAATGGCTGACCGCTATGCCAAGGGCGAACTGAGTCAGGTAATCCGTTAAGGGTAAGCGAAATCGGATTTGATTTATCGGTTTAAGGGTGGTTTGATAATTTCAGACCGCCCTTTTTGACTTTTCAGACGGCCTCGATTATGGCGTTACAGATACAACGATTGGCCGACAAGTATGAAATCCGATATTTTTCGGACATGCGCTAATGTAGTATAGTGCGGCTTGGCATTCGATGCCAGGAATTTATTTTGTCGAATGGTTAGCCAAATCGTAGCTAACCCCTTTCACTTGGAAAATAATCGTCGACATTAGGGTCTGGTTGGACGCAAGGTAGGCATGACTCGCGTGTTTGGCGAACAGGGTGCTTCTGTTCCGGCAACCGTGTTGGAAAATGACCCGAATCGCGTCACTCAACTCAAATCCGAAAGATGCTGACGGTTATACGTACCGTTCGTTACCTTCGGTCAGAGAAAAAGCAAATCCGCGTTAACAAGGCTGAAGCTGGACATTTTGCAAAAGCAGGTATCGAAGCTGGTCGCGGTTTGGTTGAATTTGCTAGTTTCTGCTGAAAAAGCTGCTGAACCTGCAAGCAGGGTGGCGCAAGTAACTGTAGCCCCTGTTTAGCTGGCCAGCTGGTCGACGTTACCGAACCTCAAAGGTAAAGTTTTTCCGTACGATCAAACGACACAATTTTTGATTCTCAACGTACCTCTCATGGTAACTCGCGTCACATCGTGCCTGGCTCTATCGGTATGGCTCAAGATCCGCCGTGTTTTCCCGGGTCCAGCGCATGGCGGGCCAATACGGTAACACCAGCAACTGTGCAAAATTTAGAAATTGTACGTGTTGATGTAGAACGTCATCTTGCTTGTTAAAGGTGCGGTGCTGCGCGCCGTGAATAGCGATGTAATTGTACGTCCTGAAGAAAGTGGGTGCGTAATGGAATTCATAATCAACGCTCAAAAGGTCAGGTTTCAGGCGCTTTGTCTGCTTCTGATGCTTTTGTTCGCGCGTGAGTATAACGAGGCATTGGTTCATCAATTGGTAACCGCATTTTGGCGAATGCCCGTTCTGGTAATCGTGCACAGCCCACTCGCGCAGAAGTTAAACATTCTACTGAAGCCGTGGCGCTAGGGTACAGGACGCCCGGCCAGGTATGACCTCTTCCGTTATGCTAGTGGTGGACGCGTTCCCCAACAAGCCTGACGAAATTCACCAATAAACTGTAAAATGTACCGTGCCGGATGGCGACCATTTTGTCGCAGTTAGCGTGACGAACGGCTTTTATGTGGTTGAAGAGCTGTGCCGCCACTCCTAAAAACAAAGAGTTTGCCGGACAGGTAAAAATTTAGGTTTGGGAACAGGTGTTGTTTGTAACTCAAACAGCTTGATGAGAATGTTTACTAGCTTTCCCGCAATTTGCCAAATGTATTGGTATTGGAAGTACACTGTTGATCCTTATAGTTTGCTGCGTTATAAAAGTAGTTTTCAAGGGATGCAATTGCCCAGCGAGGAGGAGCGCGATTGAGACGTATGATGACGTTTGCACGGTAATTCCTAGCCTGACATTTCTGGAGCAATTTGTTGGCTGAAAAGCGAAACCAAATGACTCAGCGTGTCGCCTGATTCTACCAAAGTCGGAGATTAAGGCTGCTGTTGAGCTTTTTGTTTGCGTTCAAAGAGTAGGCTTCGGTAACGACAACTTTCAACCAAAGGTAAAGTGAAAACGTTTGGTCACTTGCACTGTTGGTCGTCGTAGCTTGATGTAAAAAGCTTATGTGTTTGGTTGAAGGTCAGAGCTTGATCTCGAGGCTGCCACTCTTGTGGCTGATAAGAGCAGTGAGTAAGATGGCTGTTGTAGAAATGTAGGCCTACCTCCGCTGGTCGAGGCGGCAACGCTGGCGTAACTACTGAAGAGCTCAGATGGTGCGCCATTTTGACGGCTTTTGGTTGAGAAGAGCTACTGTTGGACGTAATAAGCGGTGGTACGATATCTGCACCTGTCACAAAGGTGGTGATGGACCTCAAAACATCATTATCGTGTGGTAGATTTTGAGCGTAATAAGGATGCATTGCTAGCTAAAGTGGAAAGAATCGAATACGATCCAAAATCGTGCTGCTCATATTGCTCTTCTGCGTTATGACAGATGCGTGGCGCCGCTATATCATTGCCCCTCGAGGCATCCAGGCTGGTGCGAGTACTGATTTCTGGTACAGAGCTCCCAGTAAAGGCGGGGCACATGCTGCCGATTCGTGCTCATCCCGGTTGGTACAGCCATTCACTGCACCGAGATGAAGCCCTGGTAAAGGTGCGCAGACGTGGGTTCTGCGAGCATCTGCAGTTTTGCTTATACAAAGAAGGGGTTTACGCTCAGATTCGTCTGCGCTCGTAAGTCCGTGCGTTCCTGTTGATTGCCGTGCCACACCATGAAGTAGGCAAATGTAGAGCGTAAAGTATTTGCAAAAATTGGCTTAAGGCTGGTGCTAATCGTCGCGCGGTGTTGACCGACCGTTCGTGGTGCAGTAGTGAACCCGTAGATGACATAGGTGGTAGCGAAGGAGTCGTGCTGGTGAAGCTCGCGAGCCTGTGGTCCTTGAGGGTGCTCGGCAAAAGGTTACTCGCACTCGCAATACTAAAACGCACGAACAATATGATTGTTCGACTGCCTCGTTACTCGAATAAAGGTTAATTAATATGGCTCTGTTCATTAAAAAGGCCCCATATGTTGATTTGCATTTGTTGAAAAAGTTGATGCAGCATGTGCGAAGCAATGATAAACGCTCGAATTAAGACTTGGTCTCGCCGTTCTACCATTTGCCCGATTTTATTGGTACTGACAATTTGCAGTGCATAATGGGCGGACACATGTACCTGTTTTATCAGTGATACATGGTAGGTCATACGATTAGGTGAATTCTCATTGACCTGTAGTATGGCACAAGGTCCGTAGCTGATAGCGAAGAAAAAGTAGGGGGTGAAAGCCCATGAGAGTATCCGCATTACATAAGAATGCCTGTATTTCTGCTCAGAAAGCCTCGTTTAGCGGCAGATTTAGTTCGTGGACAAGTTGCCCATGCCCCAAATAGCACGGCTTTTAGCAGCCTAGGTGCTGAGCTGATTAGAAAAGTACTGGAATCTGCGATTGCCAATGCAGAGCATAATGAGGGTGCGCGATATTGACGATCTGAAGGTTGTTATGATTTGTGTGGATAAGCCGCATCATTAAAACGCTTTCAGGCTCGAGCTTGGCGGTCGTGGAAATCGTATTGAAAAACAAACATATTGTCATATTGCTGTGACGGTGGGTAACTAAGGAAAAGAAACTATGGGACAAAAAGTTACATCCAACTGGCTTTCGTTTGCGAGTAAATAAAGATTGGTCTTCAAAATGGTTTTGCTAAAAGTGGCGATTTTTCCGTTGTCTTGAAAGCAAGATACGATGTTCGTGAATATACGTACAACGCTTGTCTAATCGCATCAATTCGCTCAAAGTAGTATTTTGTTATTGAGATGGCCAGCTTCAAATCTGTCGTCGTTACTCTCGGTCTCAGCAGAATGGTGATTGCATTGAAAAGGTGAAGATATTGATGTGTTAAAACGTAGTGCAAAATTTAATGGGTGTTCACTGTTCTATGTTAACATCGAGAGAGATCTCGAAAACCTGAATTAGATGCACAAATTGCTTGCAGATAGAATAAGCTCAGCAACTGGAAAAGCGTTGTTCAATTTCGTCGCGCTTTGCTAGACGTGCCATGGCGTAAAATGCTATGCGTGTTGGTGCAAAAGGTATCAAAATTCATGCACCTCTGGACGGTTAAATGGTGCTGACATTGCCCGTGGTGAATGGTACCGGGAAGGGCGTGCCTTTGCATACTGCGCGTGCGCATGAAATGTGTTATGCTACCAGTGAGGCACATACCATATGGTGGTAATTGATTAAAGGTCGTATATACTGGTGAAGGCAAAGATGTGTGTTTGAATAAAGACCGGAACGAGCATAAACGCAGAAGGTAGGACGTAATGCTGCAAACCAAACCAGACTCGAAAGTACCGTAAACAACATAAAGGACGTACTACGCTTGCGCTCTACGTAGAAGTGTACTGTGTGGTTTTGGGCAGTTTTGCTTTAGAAGGCGTGCGGTCGTGGCAGGCTTACTCGCAGGAGACAAATCAGAAGCTGCTCGACGCACGACGACGTCAGGCTAAACGTGGCGGCCGTATTTGGATTCGCGTATTCCCAGATAAGCCAATTACAGAGAAACCAATACAGAGTTCGATATGGGTGGAGGTAAAGGTCTGTTGAATATTATGTTGCAGAAATTGTAAACTCTGGGAAAATTCTCTATGAGATGGATGGCGTTGCAGAATCTTAGCACGTGTAAGCTTTCTGCATTGAAGCTGCAGGCTAAGCTGCCAATTCCAACTGTATGTTGTAACGAGACAGGTGGGTGAAATCATGAAAATCGCATGAATTGGAAGAATAGATCATGAGCAGTTAAAGCAAGAGTTGATCGATTTATTAAAGTCTCAATTTGGTTTGCGTATACGGCATGCAACCTGAGTCAAATTAGGGAAAGCCAGTGAGTTAGTACGCCGAAATATTGCACGCGTAATAAGACTGTTTGAAGCTGAGGTGCGCGTCAATGATCGAAATCAAATGCCCGTACATTTGCAGTGTAAAGGTCGTCCAGCTATAGTATGGACAAACAAGTCACGGTTTTGGCTGAGCGGAAAGTAGCATCCCTAGCGTAAGGCAGTTATTCGTCGCTCTACAAAAATTCATGCCCATGATTCAACAAATCAATGCTAATGTTGGTGATGTTGTAATTGACTGAAAGAGCATGACGCCTCATCAAAAACAAAATCTGGGTAGTTAAGGAATTCCGACAGAGTGCACGCTCGATATAATTATAATTTAGTTTACTGTTTTATATGCAGGCGGACTTGCACTTATAAAACCGCTGTATACTCTGCCCACTGTATTTTGAGGCTCGACTGGGTCCTCGACAAGCTTCCTCCTTTGCAAAACACGTGATAGAACCTGTTAGTTGGGTTTTGAAGTATTGCTATTGACATTGGTCTGACATAATGCAATATTAAAATAGAGTATTGTTGTTAATTAAAGGTAAATAATGTGATTCAAATGCAGGACCATCTAGATGTGCTGATAATGCTCTGGTGCGCGTCGCGTGATGTGTGATCAAAGTGTTTGGGTGGATCTCAAGCGTCGCTGCGCTTCTGTTGGCGATATTATTATTAAAGTCGCAGCGAAGATGCGGCTCACGACGCTTCCGGGTTAGGTGATGTGTACAGCGCGGTTGCTGTTCGTGCCGCAGCGTGCGTCGTCCCGATGGTGACGTTGATTAAATTTGAGTAACAACGCTGCAGTGTTGCGCAAACGGCCGACTTTGAACCTCTAGGTACTCGGCATGGACCGGTAACCGCAAGAGTTGCGTATCGATGAGCGATTATGAAATCGTTTCATTGGCGCTCGATATTATAAGGAATAGGCGATGAATACAAATCATTAAAGGTCGATCTCAAGTTGTTGTGATCACTGGTAAGGATAAAGGTAAGCAAGGTCAAGTGGTTTCGTGTATTGGGTGGTAAAAGTTGTTGTTGAGGGTGTTAACGTTTGTTAAACGTCATCAAAACCTAATCCAATGCGGGTGTTGAGGGTGGCATTGTTTCAAAAGAAATGCCGTTGGATATTTCTACACGTTAAAATCCTGAATCCGAAACTAATAAAGCAGACCGTGTTGGTATTAAAAGCGATTGAGAGAGTGAAGGCAAAGTTAAGCGTTCGTTTCTCCAAATCAAAATGCTTTGTTATTGGAGCATAAGAGATAACATGGCTCGTTTGAGAGAGTTTTATAAGATACAGTTGTTCCTGAATTGGTTAACAAGTTTGGTTACAAGTCAGTAATGGAAGTTCCTCGTATTGATCACTTTAAATATGGGGGTTGGAGGCCGTTGCTGATAAAAAAGTTATGGAGCATGCGGTATCTGATTTGGAAAAAATTGCTGGTCAAAAACCAGTAGTTACAGTTGCTCGCAAATCTATCGCTGGCTTTAAAATTCGTGATAATTATCCTGGGTGTTGCAAAAGTAACATTGCGTCGTGATCAAAATGTTCTGAATTTCTTGATCGTTTTGATTACTATTGCATTCCCTCGAGTGCTGACTTCCGTGGTGTAGGTGTAAATCTTTGATGACCGTGGTAATTACAACATGGGTGTTCGCGAGCAAATCATTTTCCGGAAATTGAATACGATAAAATTGATGCTTTGCGTGGTTTGAATATTACTATTACAACTACTGCAAAAACTGATGAAGAAGCTAAAGCTTTATTGTCGCTGTTCAGTCCGCTTAAAAGGATAATCATGGCTAAGAAAGCACGCATTAATCGTGAACTGAAACGTCAAGCTTTGACGAAAAAGTTTGCGAGCGAAACGTAGAGGCAATTTTTGCTGTTATTAATGATGACAAATGCAACTGAAGAAGAGCGTTTTAAGCTCGTCTGAAGTTTCAATCCATTCCTGTAATGCAGCTCCTGTGCGTCAACGCCGTCGTTGTGCTTTGACAGGTCGTCCTCGTGGTACTTTCCGTAAATTCGGTTTGGGTCGTATTAAAAACCTGGGAAATCGCTAGCGTGGCGAGATTCCGGTGTTGTTAAAAGCTAGCTGGTAATAGGAGTATTAATAATGAGTATGCATGATCCTATTTCCGATATGTTGACTCCGTATTCGTAATGCGCAACGCCAATAAGGTAGTAGTTGCCATGCCTTCTTCCAAATTAAAGTGGCGAAATTGCAAAGGTCTTGAAAGAAGAAGGTTATATCGAGGATTTTTCGGTTTCTGCTGATGCGAAGCCGGTATTGGAAATTCAACTTAGGCCTATGCAGGTCGCCCCTGTGATTGAGCAAATTCAAACGTGTTTCACGTCCAGGTTTGCGCGTATTTACAAAGCTCTAGTGAAATTCGATGTTATGAACGGCTTGGAAATGTCGTTGTTAGTACTTCTAGCGTATGATGACTGACCGCAAGGCTCTGTTCTGAGGTGTTGGTGCAGAGGATTGTGTGCATTGTGGCCCAGTGAAAAAGCAAATGTCACGTGTCGCAAAAACCCAGTGACTGTTCCTGCTGGTGGTAAAGTAAAATTTGGAACAGAAGCATTGGTTATCAAGGGTAAGAATGGCAGTTGTCCTTTCCTTTTGCATTCTGATGTCGCGATTGAATTAAACGATGGTAAATTAACTTTTGCTGCAAAAATAACAGTAAACAGGCAAATGCTATGTCAGGTACTCGCTGTGCATTAGTTAATAATATATGGTTAAAGGTGTTTCAGAAGGTTTTGACTACAATTGATTGGTGTGGGTTACCGTGCTCAAGCTCAAGGCAAAAGTTTTGAATTTGTCTTTTGGGTTTTCCTCATCCAATCGGCATGAAATGCCTGGAAGGTGTTTCTATCAAACTCCCAGCCAAACAGAGATCATTTTGACTGGTGCAGATAAACAAGTAGTTGGTCAGTCCTGCTGAAATCGTGCATTCCGTCTCCTGAGCCTTATAAAAGGTAAGTGTTCGTTATGTAGGTGAAGTGGTAGTGATGAAAGAAGCCAAGAAAATAATTGAGGTTCACTAATGGATAAACATACAACCCGACTCCGTCGTGCACGCAAAACCCGTGCACTGTATTGCGGACTTGAAAAATGGTAAGATTATGTGTGTTCCGTAGCAATAATCATATTTATGCTCAAGTAATTAGTGCTGAAGGTGATAAAGTATTGGCTCAAGCCTCTACATTGGAAGCTGAAGTGCGTTATAGTCTGAAATCTGGTAGCAACGTCGAGGCAGCTGCAGTAGTGCAGGAAAAGCGTATTGCTGAGAAAGCCAAAGCAGTAGGTGTGAAAAGTTGCTTTTGATCGTCCAGGTTTCCAATATCACGGTCGTGTGAAAGCTTTGGCTGAAGCTGCACGTGAAAATGGTTTAAGCTTCTAATAATTGGAGACTTTCAGATGGCAAAACATGAAATTGAAGAACGTGGTGACGGCTTGATTGAAAAAATGGTCGCAGTTAATCGCGTAACTAAAGTAGTTAAAGGTGGCCGTATCATGGCTTTCTCTGCACTAACTGTTGTTGGTGACGGTGACGGCCGTATTGGTATGGGAAAAGGTAAGTCTAAAGAGGTTCCTGTTGCTGTACAAAAGCAATGGATCAAGCTCGTAGATCAACGATTAAAGTTCCTCTTAAAAATGGTACATATATCACGAGATGCTTGGAAAACATGGTGCAACACGTGTATTCATGCAGCCGGCAAAAGAAGGTAGCGGTGTTAAGGCTGGAGGACCAATGAGATTAGTATTTGACGCATTAGGTGTACATAATATTTCTGCTAAGGTTCATGGCTCAACTAATCCTTATAATATTGTGCGTGCCACATTGGATGGTTTTATCAAAATTGTACACGCCAGCAGAAGTTGCTGCTAAAAGAGGAATGTCCGTAGAGAAGATTTTCAGGGGATATTAGAGTGAAAAATTGATCCAAATAACTTTAGTTAAAAGTTTGATTATACCATTTCCTCGCATCGAGCATGTGCTCCTGATTTAGGTTTAAAAAGACGAGGCAGTTGTGAATGTATTAGCTACACTGCAGAAAATTGGGGTATGATTAATAAAATCCGTTATTTGGTAAAGGTGGAGCTATAGTTATGTTTTAAATACTATTCAGCCTGCAGAAGGGGCAAAGCATTCTTGCCGTCGAGTTGGTCGGGCATAGGCAGTGGATTAGGTAAGACTTGGCGTAGTATAAGGGCTAAAGCAAAACTCGTAGGTGGTTTCCATAAAGTTGGTTTTGAAGGTGGACAAATGCTTTACAACGAAGATTACCTAAACGAGGTTTTAGATCTTTGACTGCTTTGGTAACTGCAGAAGTTCACCTAACAGAGCTTAATTCATTGAGTTCTGATGTGGTTGATTTATTTTCTCTGAAACAACAGGTATTGCTTTCGAGAGATGAAATTTGTAAAAATAATTTCATCTGAAGCATATAGAAAGAGCTGTTGTTTTAAAGGGTATCACACTACTAAAGGTGCAAAAATTGCAATCGAAGCAGCTGGTAGAATTGAAGAGTAAGGTTGATAACTAAATGGCAGCTAATCAGCATTTGGTATTAGAATTATTTAAGTCTGGTGAATTTAAGCAACGGCTAATCTTTCTTTTTAGCTGCATTATTCGTTTTCCGGATTGGTGCTCATATTCCTGTCGGTGTTGATGCAGCTGCTTTAAACGACTTTTACTCATACTCTACCAATGGCATCCTTAATATGCTTTAATATGTTTTCGGTGGATCCTTGGAACGATTTAGCATCTTCGCAATTGGTATAATGCTCTTATATTTCTGCTTCTATTGTGGTTCAGCTTGCATCGAGATAATTCCAACATTAAAAAGTTAAAAGGAAGGTGAAACAGGGCCGGAAGATAGTACTAAATATACTCGATTGTGTAGGAGTTTTCTGCTACTTTTGTAGGGTGTGGCTGCTGCGCCTTTGTTTATCAGCAGAATGTTGTGGGTTATTGGACAAATGAATTTTTATTTTTCTACGATAATTTGTTTGGTAACAGAACAATGTTTTTGATGTGGCTTGAGGGCAGATATGATCGGAAAGAGGTATAGGTAATGGCATTTCTCTTATTATCATGGCAGGAAATTGCTTCTGGTATACCTTTTGGAGTTTCACAATTTTTAAATGTTGCAACTAATAATTTGGCTTTTAGCATTAATTGTTGTTATTAGTGTTTTGTTTTTAGTATACATTGTTGTTTACTTTGAATCAGCTCAACGTAAAATTCCTGTGCATTATGCGAGAAATTCAAATAGCTGGGGTTTTTAGGGAAAAGCAATCATTTGCCATTTGCTAAATATGGCTGGGGTAATTCCGCCTATTTTTGCTTCAAGTATAATCCTTTTCCCTGTTACGATTATTGGCTGGTTTGGGGAGGCAATAATGTAGGGTTGGTGCAAAAGCTGTTGCTATGGCTACAGCATGGCAATTCTGTTTATATTTCCTTTTTGCAGTTTCCATTATTTTCTTTTATTATTTTTATACTGCGTTAGTTTTTAGTCCCAAAGGAAATGGCGGAAAATCTCAAGAAGGTGGTGCTTTTGTGCCGGTAAGACCTGGAATTCAAACATCTCTATACTTAGAGATGTGGTTATGTGCATAATCTTTGTGGGGGCAGTATATCATCATGTTATATGCTTAATTCCTGAGCTCCTCAGTTTTTGGGGGCTGGTTTATCATCTGGGTGAACATCTCTACTAATTCTTGTTGTTGTGGCAATGGATTTTAGTCACAAGTTTCTTCATATAGGGTGAGCCAGCCAGTATGAACAGTTAATGAAAAATATAATAGAGATATATTATAAGTAATAGTTGAGTAGTATATATCTAAAGAAGACATTATACAGATGCAGAAATCCTAGAGACTTTGCTCTAATGCAACTTTTTAAAGTGAAACTAGAGAATGATTATATAGTATTAGGGGCATATATCAGGTAAGATGAGGATGCACTCATTACGGATTTCGCCTGCGATAAGGTTACTGTTGAATTAACACCTTATGATTTCGTCACGTGCTCGTATTGTATTTCGAGCTAGGTAATTGAATGAAAGGAAGTTATAATGCGCGTTCAGCCATCTGTTAAAAAGATCTGTCGTAATTGTAAAATTATTCGTCGGAATAGAATAGTTCGAGTGATTTGTACTGATCCAAGGCATAAGCAACGGCAAGGTTAACTTGCTAAAATTTATTATTGTGGTCAGTGGTTTGTAATAAAAGGATATGGCTCGTATAGCAGGGGTAAATATCCCCTAATAATGCTCATATCGTAATTGGATTGCAAAGGCGATTTATGGTATGGTAGTACAGAGTTAATTTGTGCTGCAACAGGTATTGAAGGTAGTACAAAAGTTAAAGACTTGGATGAAAATCAATTGGAAGCTTTACGTGAGCAAGTTCTTCAGTATGAAGTTGAAGGTGATTTGCGTCGTGAAACAACTATATCTATTAAAAAGATTGATGGATATGGGATGTTATAGAGGTTTCCGCCATCGTCGTGGTCTTCCCTTGTCGGGCAGCGTACTAAAAACAAATGCTCGTACACGTAAAGGTCCAAGAAAAGCTATTGCAGGTAAAAATAAATTTTAAAGGATTAGTTTAATGGCAAAAGCAAACACAGCTTTGCGTGTACGTAAAAAAGTACGCAAGACTATTAGTGAAGGTATTGTGCATGTTCATGCATCTTTTAATAATACTATCATTACTATTACCGATCGCCAAGGGAATGCATTATCTTGGGCTACTTCTGGCGGTGCCGGTTTTTAAAAGGTTCGCGCAAAAGTACACCATTCCTGCTCAAGTCGCAGCAGAAACAGCTGGTAAAGTTGCCCAAGAGTATGGTATCAAGAATTTAGAAGTGCGTATTAAAGGACCAGGCCCTGGTCGAGAGTCATCTGTTCGTGCTTTGAATGCTCTGGGTTTTAAAATAACTAGTATTACAGATGTGACGCCATTGCACATACACTGGCTGTCGTCCGCCTAAAAACGTCGTATTTAGAATTTGGGTAGATTGGAATCATGGCACGCTCATATTGGCCCTAAACGTAAATTGGCTCGTCGAGGAAGGACTGATTTGTTCCTAAAAAGTGCTCGTCGTTCAGCAGAATCTAAAGCGTAAATTTGACTCAGCTCCTGGTCAGCATGGTGCAGCACGGCTTTCGGGGTATGGTCTGCAGTTGCGTGAAAAGCAAAAATACGCCGTATTTATGGTGTATTGAAACGTCAATTTAGACGATATTTTGCGGAAGCTTCTAGAAGAAAAGGCTCCACAGGAGAATTGTTTGCAACTATTAGAATCCCGTTTAGATAATGTGGTTTATCGTATGGGTTTCGGGTCTACGAGAGCAGAAGCGCGACAATTGGTTGCTCATAAGGCTATTGTCGTTAATGGACATGTAGTAAATATCCCTTCTTTTCAAGTTCAACCAGGTGATGTTGTTGCCGTTCGAGAAGCTAAAAACAGGTTCGAATTCAGGAAGCGTTAGGTTGGCTATTCAGATTGGTTTGCCTGGCTGGGTTGCTGTTGATACTGGAAAAATGGAAGGTATTTTTAAAAATATGCCCGACCGTTCAGAGTTAACTGGTGATATTAATGAACAGCTAGTGGTGGAATTCTAGTCCAAGTAAATACTAGCTTAAAGAGGACAGCTAAATGCATAATAGCACCTCGAATTCTTGAAGCCTAGGCAAATTGATGTTAGCACTATATCACCTACTCGCGCAAAAGTGTCGGATGCAACCATTTGAGCGGGATTTGGTCATACTTTAGGTAATGCGTGCGTCGCATCTTATTATCATCTATGGATGGCTTTGCGCGACAGAGGTTTCAATAACAGGGTGTGTTACATGAATATTCTACATTAGATGGTATTCAAGAAGATGTTGTTGATGTGTTGTTAAATATTAAAGATATAATATCAAAACTGCATGGCCGAAATGAAGTGCGTCTGAGATTGAAGGTCGGGTTCAGGTGTGGTGTTGGCAAGTGATATTGAGTTGCCACATGATGCTGAAGTTATAAATCCTAATCATGTTATTTGTCATTTGTCCGATAATGCTGACAGTGAAATGGAAATTAAGGTTGGAAAAGGCCGCGGTTAACAATCGTTGTGGGACGGAAAAAGTCAGGGAATGAAAAATAATATTGGATCTATTCAATTGGATGCAAGTTTTTCTCCTATTACTGTGTTAGCTGTGATGTTGAGCCTGCAATGAGTGGGATAGCAACGATCTGATCGGTTGGTCTTAGATATTGAAACGGATGGTTCTGGTAGAGCCAGCAGCGTAGTGCTGCTCGAATAGTGATTGATCAGATGGCTGCATTTTGCTGATTTGCAAGGCACTCCTATTGAGGGAAGTTGAGGAAGTAGCTCCACCTATTGATCCTATTTTGCGCATCCCTGTAGATGATTTGGAATTAACAGTACGGTCTGCTAACTGCCTGAAAGCTGAAGATATCATATTATATTGGTGATTTGATTCAGCGTACTGAGACAGAGTTGTTAAAAACACCAAACTTGGGTGGAAGTCTTTAAAATGAAATTAGAAGTTCTTGCTTCTAAAGATTGACTCTAGGTTCAAAACTTGAAGTATGGCCTCAATAAATTTAGAAAGCCTTAAAAGTTTGAATATTAAAGGATAATAGTATGCACCATCGTAGTAATGGTAATCGTAAAATCAATAGGACCAGTAGTCATGGGGCTGCAATGTTAAGGAATATGGCAAATTCTTTTGTTGATTCATGAATCTATCGTGACAATTTTGCCAAAAGCAAAAGAACTTCGCCGAGTTGTAGAGCCGTTAATTACTGGGTAAGAAGCCATCTTTGGCAAATCGTAGATTGGCTTTTAATCGGACACGTGATCGTGATGTAGTAGCGTTAAGCTATTTGATGATTTGGGGCAACGTTTTATGTCTCGTAATGGCGGCTATATTCGTATTTTTAAATGTAGATTCCGTCAAGGTGATAATACCGCTATAGCTTGGTTGAGTTGGTTGATAAAGCTGATACACAGGATGAGTAATATAAAGCCGGTCACTTTTGACCGGCTACATATTTGCTATGTCGTCTAGATAATCTGGGATATTTAGTTTCTATATGAAAATTAGGGCTAATCTACGTTAGCCCCTAAAATTTTTAGTATGGTAATTTCATGAAAGTCAGATTCCTTAAGTCGTGTTAAGGTGTTCATTTACTAGCACTTTGCGTTGCGTTGAAAGCTTTATCATGATCTACTAGTTTAAATGTGTAGGAAATATGAATGGGTGTTATATGAAGAAGTTATTGGTATTGGGGTTGACGCTATTTATAGGTTCTCAGGTTTAGCCTGCCTGAGTTTTTACCTTCTGATATTCGTTTAGCTGTACTGAAACAAGTTAATTATCCAGATATCGTATTGGCTGGGGATGGATGGAGTTGGACTCAGATTTTGACTCTGGGGCTACTTGGAAGCAATAGAACTGAAACTGAAGCTTTAGAAAGTATTCAGATTAGGATACTCACAATGAGTTTATTACTAAAAATCGATTACAAAGGATATGTGGGGCAACCTGTAGGTGTGAATCATCAGAATCAGGTAAAGAAGTTTGGATTTTGACGACAAGTGAATATGAACAACTGAAAAAGCGTGGTCGTGATTGAGCTGATAATGAGATTGGTCAATTTGGGTATCCTTGAATCCTCACTCAAAGTAAATATTGAAAATTTTAGTTATGTATTTTTATAATGCGGTACAGTTTTATTTTTACTGCAGTAAACGAGTTATAATTATAGGTTTATAAAAATCAGTCCCGCGATTACGGGTCACCTGAAAGATACAAACCATGAAGAAAGTTTTTATACGTACGTTCAGGTTGTCAGATGAATGAATATGACAGCGAAAAATATTATCTGTTTTCAGAGGAAGAGCATGGCGGCATAGAGCAAGTTGCAGAACCTGACGAGGCTAGATATTATCCTTTTAATACTTGTTCGGTGCGTGAAAAGGCGCAGAGAAAAAGTATTTTCAGATTTGGGCGAGTACGCCCGTTAAAAAGATAAAAAGCCAGATTTGATTATCGGTGTCGCGGGCTGTGTAGCTCCCAGGAGGGTGAAGCAATCGTAAAACGCACCGTTTGTAGATAGTGTTTGGTCCTGAAACACTTCACCGTTTGCCGCGCCTGATCGATGATAGAAGGAAACAGGCCTTTCAGTTGATATTTCTTTTTCCCGAAATTGAAGAAATTTGATCATTTGCCACCAGGCGAGTTGATGGTGGGTCTGCTTTCATTCTACTCATGGAAGGTTGTTCGAAATATTGTTCTTTTTGTGTAGTACCGCCCATACTCGAGGCGAGGGAATTTTCCCGCCTCGAGATGATGTATTGACGGAAATTGCCGGTTTGGCACAGCAGATGAGAGAAATCAAATCTCTGGGAGAACGTTAATGCTTATCGCGGATTGATGGATGATGGCGAGGGTATGTGATTTTGCTACTTTGCTGAGAATTGTGCATGAAATTCCGGGATTGAACGTCTTCGTTTTTACGACCAGTCATCAAGGAATTTTCCTGATGCGATCATTGAATGTTACCGCGATTGCCCAAGTTGGTTTCCACCTGCATCTGCCGATTCAAAGTGGTTCAGATCGTGTATTTGAGTGCAATGAAGCGCGGCTATACAGCTTTTGGAATACAAGTCGATTATTCGAAGTTGCGGGCTATTCGTCCGGATTTGTGCTGAGTTCCTGATTTTATTGTTGGATTTCCGGGTGAAACTGAGCGAATTTGAGCAAACGTTGAAACTGATTAAAAAGACATTGCTTCGATTTAAGTTTTGTATTTATTTACAGTCCGCGTCCCGGAACGCCGGCTGCCAATCTGCATGACGATACTCCTCATGAAGAAAAAGTGCGTAGGTTGGAGGCATTAAACGAAGTTATCGAGGCTGAAACGGCACGTATCAATCAAACCATGGTTGGTACGGTGCAGCGTTGTTTGGTTGAAGGTGTGTCTAAAGGATCCGGAGCAGTTGCAGGCTAGAACGGCCAATAACCGTGTGGTAAATTTTGTCGGTAATCCTGGATTGATCAATCAAATGGTTGAAATCAAGATTACGGAAGCATTTACATTCTCTTTGCGGGGTGAGTTGCTTTAAAGTAGAGCCGATTTTGAAGCATAACAAAGCCGTATGTATGAGGCCGTCTGAAAAATATTTTTACTCGATGAAGTTATTTTCAGACAGCCTTTTGCTCTTTTTATTCAGTTTTGATGCAGACGCTTTTCCTTTAAGTGAGGTGGAAATTTCATATAGTATATTAGCCGCGCAATGCCTAATACCCGCTTCAATACGACCGTTAATTACCGAGCGGATGTCCGCAAACTGCCTGTTTGTGAGGATGCCTTGATTCAAATTTAGCAAAATAAAAATATTGTCGGCTACTGTTTTGACAGCCTTTTTCTCTGAGCGGTTGCGCTGCAGCACTTATGGGTGGTGCGGCAGCCCGGCACTTCTTCCGTGATTGACCGTCGCACTTTTACGGGCGACTCAGGCTGACGATCAGATTATGGAGATGCGGGTTAGAATACCGCTATTTTCATCTGAAAGCAGAATAATAATTTGGAGGGTTACAATCCGAATTTGAGTGTGTGTCAGCTGACAATCGGCATATTTTACTTTTTGGGTAAGGTTGCCACGGAGGATGAGCGTCGTTTTGTCGAACAAGTGGCCCCGTTCCGAGCAGTCCGCGCAGGCTGCTATACAACTATATCGAAATCGCCCCAAGCTCGTTCGTTCAGCAATATTTCTGCCGATACTTGGAGCGACGACAAAGTAAAAACCGTGATGTTGGGTGTGAATGAGCGTTTATCTCGCAGCCGGTGAAAATCGTTACTATGATGGCGTTACTCACGTCGCGGGTATTTTGACACCTGAAGAGCAGGCGGCGGTTACGCAGGAGGGTCAGCACAACGGCCGGCGTGCAAAGAGTTGTTACCCTTTATCAGAGTTATATGCCAGATAATTAGCATAGCGTCAAACGATGTTTGAATCGGGCAGAAATACTATTCGGATGCAGGCTGCTCCAGTTTTGCAGCCTGCATACAAAGCTTGATATAGTTTCAGCCGTCCTGCTAAGACGGCTCCTCCCGATTAAAAGGAAAACCTGAATAGAATGAAAACCCATCCGAAAATCAGCCATGTTAAAAAGAAAAGTTTTTAAGCATCGGCAAATTGTTCTGGTTTTTATCTTTCTTCTCGCCGTTGCCGTGGCGGCGTTGCTGATCAATATTTGGTTGGAGTTGCAACGTCCGCAGCCGCCGCAGTAATCAGCCTGTGCAGCAACAAAATACAGTGGAAGTTTGGTCGCCGAATGGGTGCATCGGCTGTGGCTCCAGCCAATAACGGCAACCCGTTGGTACCGCAGGCGCGAAAAACGAACCTGCTTCCAGCCGGATGCGCCTGATGATACGGCGGTTGAAAGCCGTTGCTCCTCAGTACAATAACAAACCGAAAGCGAAGACAACAAAGTCGAGACGATCAGATTAAGCAGGAAAAACTATCGCCCAATCAGAAAAAGCCGTGGAGCCGATAAATCGATCTTCAAATGGCGGTGAAGATGCCGTTGGGCCGATCAACAAACGTCTAAAACAGCGAATCCGCGGTAGAGCGGTTAACAAAGCCTGCCCCTAAGCAGACAAGCCCGCCAAGCCGGCACCCTAAGCGGCAGACAACCGGCATGGACAACCTGTTCTGACTAAAACCTGTAACGGCGAGGCCGTCTGAAAAACAATCCGTTTTCAGACGGCCTTTGCTCTGCATTCTGGAAGAATACCCGTAAATCCGTTAAGAATTTGCTTCCCCTATGGATAATTGGAAGTAAAACGCGAACCGCCACCACAAATATCTCGCCCTTACCGCTGCCGTCTTGCTGGCACTGACCGCCTGCGGTAAAGAAGAGCAATGATGTTCCGGCAGCCAAACCGCAGAGCAGGTTTTTGCCAAAGCCGGTCGAGGCACAGACCAGCCAAAGGTAAAGTCGATATGCTGCCCGACTTTTACCAAGCTTATGGAGCAGGAAGGGCGCGACTGTCGTCAATATCGAGGCAGCAAACAAACCGAAAATAATGCCGACCAGACCGACCACAGCCCTTTCCCCGAAGACGATCCGTTTTACGACTTTTTCAAGCGCTTGGTGCCCCAACGCCCCGCAACTGCAAGCTCCCGATGAAGACAAAGACCAGAATTTCGGTTCCGGCTCATTATCAGCGCAAAGCAGTTTACATCCCGACGAACGCCCCACGTGGTGGTAAGCAGCGAACAGCATCAAAGTTACATTGAACGACAAAGCGCGAATTCGATGCCAAACTCATCGGTTCGGATACCCAGTCGGATGTCGCCTTACTGAAAATTGAAGGCGAAGGCCTGCCGACAGTGAAAATCGGCGATGTCAAAACCCTCCGCATCGGCGAATGGGTGGCCGCCATCGGTGCGCCGTTCGGATTTGAAAACAGCATCACGGCCGGCATTGTTTTCAGCCAAGGCCGCAGCCTGCCGAATGAAAAACTACACCCCTTTTATCGACCGACGTCGCCATCAATCCGGGCAACTCGGGCGGCCCGATGTTCAACCTAAACGGACAGGTTGTCGGCATCAACTCCCAAATTTACAGCCGCAGCGGCGGCTTTATGGGCATTTCCTTCGCCATTCCGATTGACGTTGCCATGAATGTGACCGACAGCTCCGCACCACGGGTAAAAGTGCAGCGCGGACGGCTGGGCGTCATCATTCAGGAAGTCAGTACAACCTGGCCAAATCTTTTCGGCCTCAGCAAACCGATGGGCGCGCTGATTACCCGTCGGGATGCACGACGGCCCTGGCACAGGCCGGATTGAAAGCAGGGGGACGTCGTCCTCAGCGTGAACGAAGAGTGCGCGCCTCCAACGACCCTGCCCGTCGCGGTCGGCTCCATTGCTCCCGGCAAGGAAATTACGCTCCAAGTCTGGCGCAGCAGCGGCGAAGTCATCGAACAGAAAATCCTGCTCGACAATGCCGATAAAAACAACGGCAGCCGAAGCAGCTATACCTGGCGGCGATCAGTAGTGCCAATCTGCAAAACCAAAGTTTCACCCTCGACAACATCGGACTGACGCTGGCCGAACAGATTACGGGCGACAAACACCGCCTGCTGGTGCTGCGTGCCGACAAAGTGGCGGCCCAGGCCGGACCAGAAACGCGGCGAGCCACATCCCTGTCCGTCGGCCAAAAATCCGGTAACGGACGAAGCCTCGATGCGGGGCGCGTTGGAAAAAGCGGGCAACAATATCCCGCTGCTCGTCCAGCGCGGCGAGAACACCCTGTTCCTCGCGCTCAGCCTGCAATAACCATCTGACCACCCGTTTCAGACGGCCTCCAGGCCGTCTGAAAAATCTGATACTCCGAAAACCATGATGCCGAAAAACCCTGCCGCGCGGCCCTGCTGATGGCTGATGTCGAATCCTTCCGACTCACCGACGAAGAAAAGAACGCCTGCTTGATCCGCCATCAGCGGCGTGATTCTGTTCCGCCGAAATTTCCAAGATGAGAACAGCTGACCCTCGCTCGTAGCAGGGAAATCAAAGCCCTGCGCCAACCGCCCCTGATTGTGGCCCGTCGATCACGAAGGCGGCCGCGTCAACGGTTTATCACGGGTTTTACCCGCCTGCCGCCATGCGCGTATTGGGCGAAATGTGGGACGGACAGGGGCGGACCGCCAAAGAACAGGGCGGAAACGGTCGGTTGGGTGCTGGCTCGAACTGGCCGCCTGCGGCATCGATTTGTCGTTTACACCGGTATTGGTTGGACTGAAATTGCGCCGTTATCGGCAACCGCAGCTTCCACAAAGATGCGGACGTGGTGATGAATTGGCGTTGGCATTACAGCGCGGCCTGAAACGCGGCGGCATGAAATCCTGCGGCAAACATTTTCCCAGCTGCAGCTTCGTCAGGTGGCGACAGCCATCTGACCCTGCTCGCACGACTCACGCAGCTTGGACGAATTGCGGGCGGACGACCTGCGTCCGTTTGCCGCCCTGTCTGCCGCAGGCATAGTGCCGTTATGCCGCTCACGTGGTGTACGGACAAATCGACAGCCGCCCTGCGGCTATTTCACCCGTTTGGCTGCAAGACATTCTGCGCGTACAGCTCAAATTCGACGGTGTGATTTTTCCGATGATTTGACCATGGAAGGCGCGGCTGCCGCAGGCGGCATCGCGCAGCAGGCACGAGCGGCATTCCATGCCGCTGCGACATCGCGTTGGTTTGCAACCGGCCCGGATTTGGTGGACGAACTGCGCCGCGATTTTGTCGCGCCCGACAATCCGCACTTGGCGGCGCGTTGGCAATACATAGCTAATGAGCTGACGCCTGAGCAGGCACAGAGCCGTGCTGCAAAACCGAAACCTTTCCGGCACGCCCGTATGCTGACGGAGCAACTGTCGGGCGTCAGGGATTTGGCCGGCGGCGTTCAGGTAGGCGAAGCGTTTTAAATACGAGGACGATATAGGCCGTCTGAAAGTGTGGCTGCGATGCGGCGACAACTTTTCAGGCAGCCTTTTCTCTGCTTTTCCCTGTGCGGCTGCTGTCTTGTGCGTTGGAGAACCTGCTGTGTCCGTGTGTCGGGCACGTTTAAAACTGTTTCTCTCACGCTGACAAACCATTGCATATTCCGCCGCGAATAGAAGCCGCCCATATTGCTGTCCACTTTCAGGGTATGCAGGTTCAGGCGCGGCGCAAGCCTTTTCCACGACAATTTTTCGTGCCAGACGGATGCGCCGGCCTGATATTCGCGGTCTTTGCGCACGGAATCGGTAGACCAGCGTGCCGGGCGCGTCGAAAAACACGGCGGGAAGTAGCGCAGATTGGCGCGCAGGCCGAGGCCGTCTGAAAAAGGTGAACACGCCCAGCCGAACGCCTTTGCGCACGGAAGCCTGTTCCGTTTCGCGCGTGATGTCGTGACGACCAGTCCGCGCCGCCGAACAGCAGCCAGTTTTTCGGCGCGGCATATATCAGGGTCGCGCCCGCCGACGGCATGGCATCGTAGCGTGCCGCCGTACGTTCTTCGCGATAGCGTTTCGAGATATTGCCCGCGTTGAGCGCGATGCGCCATTTGTCGTTCAGACGGCCTGAAAAAGTCGGCCTGTGCGCGAACACTTTGGTTGTGCGTTCGCCGCCTCAGACGGTTGTATTCGATAAAGGGCAGGATGCCGAATGGGCGCGTTACGGAGCGGTTTTTGCAGCCTGCGGCAAGGTGGATGCTCTGCTCGTTGTATTCGTGGCGGTCCCAATAATGTACGCCGTCGCCGTTCAGACGGCCTGCGGCGACGTAGTACGCCAAGTTGATTTTCGCGCGATACGCCCAAAGCCGTCAGCGGATGCCGTGTGCGTTTTGGGGCGAGGCTGTCGGCGGTTTTCCGCCATTGCCAGCCGTTCCATTCGATGATTTCGGTTTCGGAAGCGTTGTTTACATTGTCGGTGGCGGCGTATTGCAGGGAAATTTCGGGCTGCCAGCCTTGTTCTTTTTGATGGCTGCCAGATAACGGTCGGTACGGTGCCTCGCATGTCGGGTTGCAGGCCGGGTTTGGCGCGTTGCAGTTCCGCCGCCGCTTCGCGGTATTGTTTTGTTTTCAAACAGCATGACGCCCAAATCGAAACGCGGATAGGCCAAGTCAGGCTGTTGCCAAGATGCCGCGATACAGTGCGACGGCTTCATCGTAGCGGAGTTGGGCGCGGCGGAGCGCGCCGAGTGCGTAGTCGTGGAGGACGGGGTCGCGCGCGGGCAGGGTTTGGTATTTTGCAGCAGTTTTGTCAGGCGCAGCAGAGTCTTGTTCGGTCAGCGCGCGGCTGATTGCGCTTCCGGGGTGCTGCCGTTGTCGTCGTAGGACGGCGGCGGGCGGTGCGGGTTGGGGCGGCGGCTCAGGGCTGATGGGTGTTTCCGGCAGTCGGTCGAGATGAAACCGGTGCGGGAACATGCAGTTTCGGATGCGGCGTGGAGGGGTAAAAAGCAACAGGAGCAGGGGCTATTTTCATGGCGGTATGGATGGGAGGGACGAGGCCGTCTGAAAACACCGGCTGGCGGTGATTATAGCAGGAAATGCTTTGGCAGGACGGAATATGGCTGTTGATGCGGGTGCGGCGGTATGGCTGCAGTCTTGGCGGAATTTCTGAATGGCTGATGCCGGTTGCGTCCGTATCCGGGTTTGGAAATGAAAAAGGCCGTCTGAAAACGGTTTTCCGTTTTCAGACGGCCTCTCAACATCTTATCTTGTGTACGGCTTAATCGTCGTTGCCGGCCAGTGAAAGCAGGATGTGCAACAGGCTTTGGAAGATGTTGTACAGCGAGATGAAGATGGTCGAGTGCCGCGCTGATGTGGCTGTCTTCGCCGCCTTCGATGACGGTGCGCACCTGCCACATGATGACCAGCGAACTGAGAAGACGAATGCGCCGGCAATGGTACAGTCCGAAGACAGGCATTTGCAGGAACAGGTTAGCACTACAGCAATCATCAGGATGACGCCGCCGACGGAGAGAAACGGTCGAGGGCGTTGGTGTCAACGTTGGCTTTCGCGCCATCACCGACATGACGCCGAATACCGCCGCGAGTCATCAGGGCTGCCGGTGGCGACAAGTTCGCACCGCCGGGAATGCTCAGGCTGTATGCGGCAGCGGGAAATCAGTGCGCCCATGCCGAAGGTAAAACCATCAAAAGGCCTGCGCCCACGTTGCTGTAGCGGTTTTTCTCAATCAGAAAACCATGCCGTGAAGAAGGCGAAGAAGGCGATGCTGCCAGCGGTTGCCGGTGAGGGCTGAAGGGTTGAAGCCCGTGGCAGCGGCGGAATACGCCCAGCGCACAGGGGATGAAAGGACACTGCCAGAGGCCGTGGGTTTTGCGCAAAAGCGCTGCTGCGCTGCATCCCATGGCCGGGTTGGTATAGTCTGTAAACATCATGTTGCATGTGTCGTTCCTATAATGTGGGTTGTCGAGATAAGGATGCGGATTGTAACAGTAAGTCTTGAAAAATGCGAAGGTTTTTACTTTTGTTTTTCAAAATAATGGCGAAGAGGCCGTCTGAACAATCCGTTTCAGGAGGTCCGTGTTCCGATTATGCTTCTGCCGGAAACGGTCTCAGACGGCCTCTTTGCGGTTTGCGTTTTCCGGTCATGCGGCTGTAAACGGCAAGGATGGCGACAGCGCAATGGTGGAGACAATCCAGCCTGCGAGGTTGGCCCGGCCCGTACCAGCCGAGCGTCTGTCCGGCCCAACTGCCTAGCACCGAGCCGCCGATGCCGAGCAGGGTGGTGAAGATGAAGCCAGGTTTGTCGCGGTAGGATGAGAATTTCGCCAGAACGCCGATGACGAGAAACCGATGAGGATGGTGGGTAAACATGTTTTTCCTTTGTTTGGGTGTGTATGGGGCGGCACAACGGCGGCGGGAATTGGTTAAAATGCCGTTTGCGGGATTTGATGTTTTTGATGCTTGTTTACATGGAGGCCGTCTGAAAAACCGGTTTGAACGGTTTGGGGTGGGTGTTTGCGCTCATGTGCCTGCCCGAACGCCAGATGGACCAGATGATCCACAGGCTGTTGGCAGAAGGCCAGCAGGTAGCCGGTCAGGCCGAGTAGCCGGGGCGTTGTCCACGCTCATGACGATGGAGGAGCCGATAATCAAGGCGGCGGTAACGATGCCCCATGGTCAGGCGGTTGGTGGCGCGGTCGAGCTGGTGGCTGGTCGTCCAGCCGTTTTGAGGTCGAGGTCGAGGCTGAATTGTCCTTTTTGCAGCCGCCGCGACAGGCGGATGAGGGTTTACGGCAGTTCGTCGGCGGTTTGCAGCAGGTGTTTAGCTGCCTGCGGCTTTTTCCGCACGATGTAGTCGAGGCGGGCGAGGCGTTTCAGTTCGAGCCAGTACGATGGGTTTGGCCTGTTCAGAGTTCGGTCGAGCCGTCCAGCCGTTTGACCACGCCTTCGAGGGTAATCAGCGTTTTTGAACAGCATCACCAAATCGGCAGGCAGCGTCAGGCCGTGGTAGCACGCTGATTTGGGTGATGTCGTTGATGACAGCTGAGTGCGAAGTCGCCGACAGGGCGTGTTTCGTGGTTCAGCAGCATTTCCAGCACGTCGGCAGCAGCAGGTTTTCGTCAGGCACGGTTCGCCCTGCGCCAGTTGCGCAGCACATGCATGGTGGATGGATCGTCGATCCGCCAGGGCTTTGATGAGGAGAGAATTTCGTGCCGCCTCGGGGCGGAGAAAGGGTGGCCGACCAGGCCGAAATCAATCATGCTGATCCGTCCGTCGTCGCAGATGAAGATGTTGCCGGGGTGCGGGTCGGCATGAAAAGATGCTTGTTGCAAAATCATGGCAAACAAGGTGTCGGTAATACGCCGTGCCAGCATGGCGCGGGTTTCAGGCGGCATCCGGCTCGATATCGGCATGGCGCAGGAGGTGCCGCCGACATATTCCTGCACCAGAATCTGGCGGTTGGAATACTCGGCATGAGACCTTGGGAATGTGGACGAAAGGATGGCTGGCAAAGGCATTGGCGAAACGCTGCATATAGCGCAGTTCGAACGACAAATCGGTTTCTCTGGCCAGGCTGCGGGCAAAATACTGAACCATCTGAACAGGCCGGTAGCGGCGGGTTTCGAGATTTCCGTTTCGATGAGGGCTGCCAGATGGTTCAAAAATACGCAAATCCGCGCGTATGCGTTTTTCAATGTCCGGCGCTTGATTTTAACCGCTACCCGTTCGCCGTTGCGCAAAAACCGCGCCGTGCACCCTGTGCGATGGACGCGCTGCCGACCGAGTTTTGCCGTCCAAGCTGGAGAATACCTCGTCCATCGGCCGGCCGAGCCGTGCCTCAATCAACGCGCCGATGTCTTCCGTGGCAATCGGCGCGACATTGCATTGCAGCTGTTCGAATTCCTCTATCCACTCGGCATTGAAAATGTCCACCCGCGTGGACAAAAATCTGCCCCAGCTTGACTAAACGTCGGCCCCAGTTCCTCGAAAGCCAGGCGGAAACGGCGCGGCGTAGGGATGTAGCGACTGTCGCATCGGGGTTTCAGACGGCGTTTTGCCCCGACAATTTGATACGCTGCACAAACTCGCCCAAGCCGTGTTTGGTCAGAATGGCAATGATTTCGCGCAGCCGCGAAAAATCGCGCATAGCGAGTAAAGTTAGTATCATCATGGCGGTTATGTGGTATCTTTCGGCTCGACAGATGCCTGCGCATAGCATATTTTGCGCGCGGACGGCACAGGAGGCCGTCTGAAAAATAGTTACCAACACCGTCGGCGGGCTGCCGGATAGCAGGGCCGACAAGCAAGCGAAACAACAGCATGACCATTTTGAAACAAATCGCACCTGCTTCTTTTACGGTGTTTGCCCTATTGACGGCAACCCTTCCCGCCGCCTACGCCGACAATACGGCCAAAAAAGAAACCGTCAGACGCAGCCAAAAAGACAACGCCAAAAAGAACCGGCCGACAAGAAAAAGACGATAAAAAGAAAGACGGGAGGCAAAGTCAGGAAAAACAGCAAAAAGACAATGCCAAAGGCGGCAAAAACAGGAAAAAGAAAGAACAACGCCAAAAAGAAACCCCAAAAGAGGCTGCCAAAAACAGCAAAGATAATAAAGACAGTAAAAATAAAAAGAAACAGGCAAAGACAAAAAGAAAACAAACAAGCAGCAGCAAACAGGCAGCGAAATCAAGAAAACCAAAAGAAAGACGGCAAACAAAAAGGGACAAAAAGGCCGATACCGCCAAACAAGAAGCCCTGAAAAAGCAAGAGCCGCGAGAGTGGAACGCCGCGAGGCGCTGAAGAAGCCGCCCGCCAGAAGCTGCACATCGGGAGACTCGCTGCCCGCCCCCCGTCCGCCTCGCCAGTCTTATGACGAAGACGGCATGCAGGCACTGGTCAAACAGCAGTCGGAAAGCAGAGCGGCGGCAGGGAGTAAAGCCCCTCCAGCTCCTTCTCCGAAAGTGGAATTTTCCGAGCCTGACGTCAAGCCAATCTTCTTCAAAACGTACCGCCGCCCCTTTCCCGCCGCGAAGCAGACAGAATTGATCGGCAACGCAATGGGATTGCTCGGCGTCAGCTACCGTTTTCGGCGGAACATCCGTCAGCAGCGGTTTCGACTGCAGCGGCTTCATGCAGCACATTTCCGCAAAAACCATGCAAATCAACCTGCCCCGCACATCGGCAGAGCAGGCGAAAATGGGTGTGGCGGTCAGCCGCAGCGAACTCCAGCCGGGCGACATGGTGTTTTTCAGCACTTCGCGCGGACGCATCTCGCACGTCGGCCTCTACATCGGCAACAACCGCTTCATCCATGCCCCGCGCACCGGCAAAGCATCGAAATCACCAGCCTGGGCATACAATACTGGAACAGCAAATACGTTACCGCCCGCAGGGTGAAACGCTACGACTCGGGTCGTTTTACCAGATAAAACCATAGCGATAGAGGAGTCTGAAATATGGCATGCCCGACATGCCGAAATGGTACGGCGACGACGGCAGCATCGTTTCCTGCACCGAAAAAATCAAAGTCATGAACGAAAACATGACCGAACTCTTCCAGCTGGCGCAAGATGCGTTTGAGGATGCCCTGCTGATGGGCTGCGGAGAGGAACAGCTGCGCGAATACCTTGCCGCCCTGGTGGTAAAGGGTGGAAAACCCATACCAAGGATAAAGGCATTTGCAGCCTGCAAGCAGAGGCCGTCTGAAAAGCAGAGTATTGTTTTTCAGACGGCCTCCTTCGTTTTTCATTGCGACACTAACATCGAGGAACTTGTCATGCACCGTTTCTGCATGATTTTACTATTTGTCCCCCTTTTGAGTGTTGCGGCGCAGCCGGAAGCAGCTGTAGTGGACGACGGAGCAGTACCTGCCAACCTGCGCGCCGTCCGACCTGAAAAGTAAAGTGTTGGTAGAAGTTGCAACGGTACGCCGATTTTATTGCCTCTCCGACGAAGCAGGCACGGCGGCGCGCAGTTTTGCGACGCGAGGCCGCAAACGCCGTCTGAAGGCGGCTTTGTCCATCATAGCCGATTGGTTTTCCCCAAACGCGGTGGCGGCTTTGTCCCCTTCGATTGCGGCGCAACGCTTCGGACGGCATAACGTTGTCCGCCGCAGGGCAAACCATCCGCGTTACCGCGCCCGTTTTCAAGCCGAACAAAGCCGATTTTTCCGGACTCGACGAAAGCGAGGTATACGACCGGACGCTATCAGGGCCATCCTTTCTATGGTACGGACAACGCGATTCCCGGACGAAGTCTTCGTGCCTGCAAGATACGCTGAACGGCTGCCCCGTACCCGCTACCCGGTTGCGCTGTTTCATCCCGTTTATGCCGCCAACCCGCAAGCGGGCAATTTTGGCACAATTGGGAAGCCCTATCGCCGGCGGACAGCGGAACCGTTTATCTCATGCCTCATTGGGGCGGACGGCGCACCTTTCGGCGTTACCTTCGTGTTTGAAAAAGGCCGGTTTGTCCGCCGTTATTTGTGGGGAGGCGGTTTAAAGCGGAATCGGGCTGGACTGCCGTTTTCACACTTAAATATAAAAGTGAAAAGTGTATTTGTTTATGAAGAAATATTTTTCGATTTTGTTTTGTCAGCCCTTTCGGCATACAGCGTGCAGGACCGATACGGCGCAGCAGTTGCGGAAACGCGATTGTGTTCAGCTGCCCGTATTGAAAATATTGCCGACCCGAGGACGGCGCGGCTGACGGAGAACTGGTCATGCTGCGTGATGAGACGGAAGGGCAGGGTAAAACGCCGCGTGTGGCAGGAAGGGAAGTCAGGCGATCCGGCATTGCGCAGGCAGGCCGTTGCCGATGCACGGGGCAGCGCAGTTTACGCCGCCGAAATCGTGCGAAATAGCAGAGGACGGGCAAACAGTCTGCAAGCCGGTGAAATCTGCAGCCGAATATGTTTATTGGTTTTACGGCCCGGGCAGACAACCGCGCAGGCAGGCCTATGTCCTGCCGGCTCTGCGTTATCCTGCCGCATCGGCCGATGAGGGCGAGGAGGGACTGTCGCGCATAGCGGTGCATATCTCGCCGGAAGGAAAGATCGTTTCGGCAACAGTCCTGTCTGATTCCCAAATGGAAAACAGGCCCATCAGGTTGGAGAAGCTGCCCGCAAGGCGGCATTGCTGGAATTTATCTTCCCTGCCATACAGGACGAAGCCGGTAGATACAAGACTCCTCCTTCCATTTTAAAGTTTTATTTTGCCACAGGATAAGCCGTCTGAAAGTGCGGCTCGGCAGAATGAAAACAGTATGGTGATCAAAACGGAACGAAACGCCGGTAAAAAGTTAAAATCGACAAGGCCATCTGAATTTCAGACGGCCTCCTGCTATCTTTTCATTGCGACATCACATCTGAGGAACTTGTCATGCGCCGTTTCTGTGCATTATCTTACCTCCCTTTTTGGTATTGCGGCACAAAGGTACGCGGACTGCATGACATGTGTCCGCCGCTTTTCGTTACATTTGAATAGAAGAAAGTGCAAGGTGATTGTTATGAAGAAATATTTTCGATTTTTGTTTGTCCGCCCTCTCGGCATACAGCGTGCAGGCGGCCGATACGGGCTAGCCAGTTGCGAGAACGCAAGCGTGTTCAGTCGCCCGTATTGAAAGTATTGCCGACCCGGGACGGCGCGCGCGGGTGCCGAGCTGGTCATGCTGCTCTGATATAGACGAGAAGGGGCAGGGTAAAACGCCGCGTGTGGCGGAAGGAAGTCGGGCAATCCGGCATTGCGCAGGCAGGCCGTTGCCGATGCAGGACGGCAGCGGTTTACGCCGCCGAAATCGTGCAGAAACGGCAAGAGGACGGGCAAACAGTCTGCAAAGCCGGTGAAATCTTATGCCGAATATGTTTATCTGTGTTTACGGTCGGGCGACACAACCGCGCGGGCGAGGCCTATTTCCTGCCGGTTCCGCGTTATCCTGCCATATCGATGGAGGAGGGCGAGGAGGGACTGTCCGCATAGCGGTGCATGTCTCGCCGGAAGGAAGATCGTTTCGGTAAAGTCCCGTCTAAAAGGTTCCTCAGGTTGGATCAGTGCCGCCCACAAAGCGGCATTGAGTGGAAGTTATTTTCCCGCCATACGGGACGAAAGCGGTAGATACAAGACTCTTCGTTCGTTTAACTTTATTTTTGCACACAGGATAAGCCGTCTGAAAAATGCAGCTCGGCAGAGTGAAAACGGTATGGTAAAGTCAAAACGGAACGAAACGCCGGTAAAGTTAAAACCCGCCAGGCCGTCTGAATTTTTCAGACGGCCTGTTATAGTGCGGCCTTTCGCCGTTCCGGCTTTTGAAATTCGCAACATGAAACAATCTTCCAGCTGGCTGCATGCCGCCGCCGTTTATACCGACCCGCGCGCCGTCGTGCTGTTTTTCCTCGGATTTTCCGCCGGTGTGCCGATTATGCTGATTTTTTCCAGCTTGTCGTTGTGGTTGAGCGAGGCCGGCGTGTCGCGCGATATGGTAACGATGTTCAGCTGGGCGGCGTTGGCTTATTCGTTCAAATTCGTTTGAGCACCGCTAATCGATTCGTTGCCGCTGCCTGTTTTGGGAAAGTTGGGTTGGCGGCGTTCCTGGCTGCTGTTGTCGCAGGCGGTATGTGGCGTCAGCCATCGTTTGGATGGCGATGGTCGATCCGGCGCAGCCCGGGGCTTTGGCGATGATGGCGGCGGCGGCGGTGCTGCTCGGCTTTTTCTTCGGCTACGCAGGATGTCGTTATCGATGCCTACCGCATCGAGGCGGCGGGGGACGATACGGCGATGCAGTCAGTAACGTCGGCCACTTACAATGCGGGGTACCGCGTCGGCATGATTGTTTCCGGCGCGGGCGCGCTGTATGCGGCGGAAACGCTCGGGTCGAAGATCGGGGCATTATGGCTGCCGCGTGGCAGCAGACGTATTTGCTGATGGCGGCGGTGATGGCGGTGGGCATGGCGACGGTTTTGCTGATGCGCGAGCCGAAGTGGTAGCCCCGTGCGGACAAGCGGCGGAGTTTGCGGACAGCCTGCGCCTGATTGTGCTGTTCCTCGGTTCCGTGTCGGCATTTGCGGCAATGTTTTCCTGGTTCGGCGGTTTGTTTTTCGAAGCAGGACGACGCGCTGTTGGGCTTGCTGGTTGAGGCGGCCCGCCTGACGATGTCGGTGGGTGCGGCAGGGCTGGTAGGTTCGTTTTTGGTGTGGCTGAAAATCGTGCCCAAGCAGTTGGTACTGTCGATACCTGGGTAACGCCCGTGGCCGATTTTTCCGGCGTTACGGCCGTTCGGCCCTTCTGCTTTTTGGCTTTAATCGGGCTGTACCGCATTTTCGGATATTGTGGTAGGGGTGATTTTCAATGTGTTTTATCAGGAAATGGGGTTCAGCAAAAACGAAATCGCGGCGGCGGTGAAAACCTTCGGCGTGGTGATGGCGGTGGCGGGCGGTTTCCTCGGCGGGCTGCTGTCGCAGCGGTTTTCGCTGATGAAGATGATGATGGCCGGCGCGGTGCTGGCTTCGGCCACCAATCTGCTGTTCATCACGCTGGCTTATCGCGGGCACGACGTGGTATTTATGTATTTGGCGGTCGGTTTCGACAATTTGGCTTCCGGGCTGGCGGGCGCGGTGTTCGTCGCCTTCCTCTCTTCGCTGACCAATATCCGTTTTACCGCCGTACAATACGCCATTTTCAGTTCGTTGATGACCTTGCTGCCGAAAAACGTTGGGCGGCTATTCCGGCACGATTGTGAGCAAAATCGGTTACCCGGGCTTTTTCCTGTTTACCGCGCTGATCGGCCTGCCGGTGCTGTTGCTGATGTATTGGGTCGATAAGAAAATCTACCGTCAGGCTGAGGCCGTCTGAAAACCGTCTGCAAAGGAAAAGACATGACATCCGTTTCGCAATACGCCGTGTTCGGCAATCCGATTGCCCACAGCAGGGTCGCCTCGAAATCCACCGGCTGTTTGCCGCCCAGGAAGGGGTGGAAATCGAATATAGCCGTTGTTTGGCCGACATCGGCGGCTTCGCGCCGGCGGTGCGGGCGTTTTTGCTTCGGGCGGTGCGGGGCGAATGTTACCCCTGCCGTTTAAAACCGAAGCCTTCGCGTTGGCGGACGAGTTGTCCGAACGCGCCGCAGCGGCAGGTGCGGCTAATACGCTGATACCGCTTTCAGACGGTACGTCTGAAAGCCGACAACACCGACGGAGTCGGTTTGGTGCGGGACATCGCCCGTCAAAAACGTTTCCCTGCGCGGCAAACGGATTTTGATGCTGGGTGCGGGCGGCGCGGTGCGCGGCGTGCTGCAGCCGTTGCTGGCGCAGAACCCGCCGCCGTTACCGTTGCCAACCGCACGCCGTCCAAAAGCGCATGAGTTGGCGGAACAATTCGGCGTGTTGTCTTGCGCTTTGGCAGACGCGGCGGAAGGCTTCGACATCGTCATCAACGGCACGTCGGGCGGCTTTGAACGGGCAGCCCCGATGTATCCCCGCCGTTTTCGAACATTGCGAACTGGCTACGATATGGTTTACGCCGCGAGCCGACCGCCTTTATGCGTCTGGCACGCCGAAACAGCGCGGACAGGGTTTCAGACGGCTCGGGCATGCTGGTCGGTCAGGCCGCCGAATCCTACCGTCTGTGGCGCGGGTTTTCGCCCGATGTCGAACCCGTTATCAAAACATTGAGAAGGCCGTCTGAAAATGTTGAAATGGTTGATTGCATTACCTTTTGCCGCCTTCATCCTGTTTAACGCCCTATGTTTACGGCAGCATATTGACCTATCGCGCCGTCGCCCCCACCAGCGCGTTTTGATGACCATGCGGATGAACGAATTCCGCAGCGAAGGCGGGAAGTTGCCTTGGACTACCGCTGGGTTCCCTACAACCGCATCTCCGTCAATCTGAAAAGGCGCTGATTGCCTCGGAAGACGCGGCCTTTGCCGAACACGGCGGCTTCGACTGGAACGGCATACGCAACGCCATGCGCCGCAACGAACAAAGCAGCCGCATCGAAAGGCGGCGGCTCGACCATCAGCCAGCAGCTGCCAAAAACCTGTTCCTCAACGAATGGCGAGCTACATCCGCAAAGGCGAGGAAGACCATCACCGCCATGCTCGAAGCCACTACCGACAAAGACCGCATCTTCGAACTCTACCTCAACGTTATCGAATGGGATTACGGCGTATTCGGCGCGGAAGCCGCCTCGCAGCGTTTTTACCGCAAACCCGCCGCTACACTGAGCAAACAACAGGCCGCCGCCCCTGGTACCCGCGTTCCCGCCCCGTTGTTCTACGCCGACAACCCGAACAGCAAACGCCTGCGCGCCAAAACCAACATCATTTTTGAAACGCATGGGTTCGGCGGAATTGCCGGAAGAATAGGAAGAGGCCGTCTGAAAGCCGTTTTCAGACGGCCTTCCCTGCCGCAGAACCGATACAGGATATAGTAAAACCGTACCGCTATTCCGCGCAGGCGAGAATCCGGATTTGGGTTGCCGGAAAATATGCAGGGCTGCCGCAAGCCGATGACGGCAATCGGATATTGGCTGTTTCAATTCACCGCAGAAGGAGCAGGCATCATGCTGACGCCGAAACACAGCGAACTGTTCGACATCCCGTTTTACCAGTTTTCCCAGTTGAAAAATACCAGCCGGAGTCGATTCCGCAAATCAAAGCCGACTACAAGGCGGCGTGGCAGGATGGCAGGCCTTGATTCGGCAAGTGGCGGAAGATTTGGGTGCGCCGTTCGCCCGCCGCACATCGAACGCTGGTGCAACGGCTGGCAGGTGCGGGCACATTTTTCGCCTATTTCAAATACGCGCAATACAGCGATGCGGCGGCGATTTTGTCGGTGTTGCTCAACCGCCGCCGCTTGACCGTCAGCCTGGACTGGCATTGCTACAAGGCCGATGTTTCGCTCTATCGCCCTGCCGCAGTACAACCGCTGGCTGGATGTTTTGGAAGCCGAACGCTGTGCGGCTTTCGATATTGGCACAGTTCGGACGACGAATACGCCGATTATCCGACCGTGGCGCAAAGCGGCGTGCCCGTGTTGGACGGCAAAGACGATTTCTTCTGCATCGGCCGCCATATCGAACGCGCCGATTTGGGCAAAACCGACAGCGCGGCCTGGATTGCGGATACGGTGCGCGCTGCTGCCGCTATATGAAGCCTGTTTCGATGATTAAAAAGATGCCGGAAGATGAAGGCCGTCTGAAAACACATTTTCAGACGGCCTTTTGACTGATCAGGGAACAGTGCCTGCTGCTACGATGGTGCCGGGCAGGCGGAAATCACATCAATTCTTCCACCCAACCGACACCGACGGCATCGGGGCCGAGGTGCGCGCCGATAACGGGCGAAATCGGAAAGCCAGTTGTTTCAAGCCGGTTTTGTCTTTCAGCTTTTGCGCCAACTGCTCGTAAAGGTCGCGGTTGCCGCTGTAGAGGCCGTAGGCGCGGACATGTTTGCCGTGAGTCTGCTTTTTGACGGCTTCGACCAAGGCGTCCAAGGTGTTTTCGGTCTTTCTGCCGACATCCAGCCGTGAAAATTCGCCGTCGCGGAAACGCAGGACGGGCTTCAGGTCCAGCAGTCCGGCAAAAGAATTTCTCGGTCGGATTCAGATGGCTTTGGCGGCGCAGTTGGCGTGTGTTGTGCACGCTGAATATGATTTCGGCGGTGGGCTTCAATCGTTCGAGGTGCGCCACGATGTCGGCGGGGGCAAAGCCCAGGTGCAGCAGTTTCAGCGCTTCGAGTGCGAAAATGGCCTTCGGGCATGCAGGCCGTGCCGGTATCGACGACGTAAACGGTAATCTGCGCGCCATTTCCACCGCCACTTTGCGGATGATGTCAGCCGCGCCGCTGATTTTGCCGCTCAAGGTGGTTACGATGACTTCGCGGTAGCCGAGGTCGCGCAGTTCGGCAAACTGCCTTCTGACGGCTTTTTCGCCGGCGGCGAAGTGGTAGTGCGTCGTCGGGCGTTTCCATCTGCCAGAGGTAGAAGGCATCGAGGGTGCAGGTCAGGCCGTCTGAATAGACGATGCCGTCCATATGGATGTTCAGGCGCAGGATGTAGAGCAGGGTCGTCATCCGATGCGATTTCGTCAAGGGAACTTGTAGACGTGGCTACGACGGCGCAACGAGCCGGCAGCCGGTAATTATCGAGCATGGTTGTGTGTGGTGTGTGATACTGAAAAAGGGCGGATGGTAAGGGATTGTGTGGGGAAAGTCTAGTATAAAAACAGGTGTAAACCGTTAAATTTTCGAAACTAAATATGAATATCACATTTCTGCCTGCTATTGTGCAGATGACAGGGTTTCGTTGAGGAACGCGAGGGCGAAATCGACGGCCTGCCGCCATGTTTCCGTCGCGGTTGCCGTTGAAGCGGGCGGTGCGGGCATCGGTGGTTTTGACGGTCAGCAAGGCCGAAGCAGACGGTGCCGGCGGTTTTCAGGGCTGCCGCCGCGGGCCGGCGATGCCCGAAATACTGAGGGCGTAGTCGGCATCCGCCGCCCGCCTTGCCCCGCCGCCATTTCGTGTACCACGGTTTCGCTGACTGCGCCGCAGCTGCCGCAGGCTGTCGGCGGAAACGCCCAATAGCCGTTGTTTCGCTTCGTTGCTGCGGTAGCAAGCCTGTTTCAAACCAGGCGGAGCTGCCGGGTAGGCGGGTGAATTCCGCCGCCAGCGCCGCCGGTGCAGATTCAGCGCAACTGACGGTGAGGCCTCGGCGGCGAGGGCGGGCGGTCAGCAGATGGAGGACGGATCAGGGTGTTTGGTTTGGCGTCATGGTTTCAGCCTCATGGTGTTTTTATTGTGCCGGAACGGCGTTCGGCTATGCGGGTCGGGTGATTTCAGACGGCCTCAAACCGTTTAGCGGCGGCGCAGCGAGAACATGCCTTTGCGGTCTACGTCGAACACGAAACGTCCGTCTTGAACCGCGCCGGGTGCGTTGTTCCGACACGGGCTGCAAAACCGCCGTGGCTGAGCAGGTAGTTGCCGATAACGTCGGGCTTGGCGGTTACGGCGGCGGTCAGTTTGTCGAACAGGTCGCGGCAGACGCTGCCTTGCGCCCAACCGGCAGCCGGGTCTTCCATGCACCGGCCGTTAACCGCATGCATGTTTTCCGGGAATTTTCCGCTGATTTCGACAAAATTGTCTTCCGGCAGGCCGTTAATCGGATAGCGGTAGGTTTTTCGCCGTCCTGCCCCTCGCTGATTTTCGGCTCGCCCAAAGGCAGCTTCGGCACCAGCACCGAAATATCGAGGAATTTGACGGTAAATTCGGGTTTCGGCGGCTGTTCGACATTTTTCTGGCAGGCTGGCTGCCGCAGGCGGACAGGGCGGCAGCAGCAAAACCGGCAGGTATTTTCATGGGGTTTTTCCTTTCAGGGGATATGGGTGCGGATATCAAGCGCGTCATTATAAAGAAACGGCAGGCTGTCTGAAACCGTCTTTCAGACGGCCTTGCGCAGTCTGTTTCGGGCGGCGGCAAATAACGGTACAATCCGCCGTTTCGAAACACAAACGGCCGACCAAACCATGAGCGCACATATTATCGCCATTGCAACCAAAAAGGCGGCGTAGGGCAAAACCACCACCGCCGTCAACCTTGCGGCCTCGCTGGCACGCCGACTACCGCGCGTTTTGGTGGTAGACCTCGACCCGCAGGGCAACGCCACCACGGGCAGCGGTGTGGACAAAAACCGCCATCCGGCACGGTGTCTACTCATGTCTTGCTGGGCGAGGCCGACGTGAAAACGGCGGTCGATACCGGCGAGCGGCGGCTATCCGTCTCTGGCCGCCAACCGCGCGCTGGTCAGGGGCGGAAGTCGAACTGGTGCAGGAAATCGCCCGCGAAATGCGGCTGAAAAACGCATTGGCCGAGTGGCGGACGATTCGATTTCATCCTCATCGACCGCCCGCCCACGCTGACCCTGCTGACCCTGAACGGGCTGGTACTGCCGACGGCGTGATCGTGCCCATGGTGTGCGAATACTACGCGCTCGAAGGCATTTCCGACCTGGTGCTACCGTCCGCAAAAATCCGTCAGGCCATCAACCCCAAGCTCGACCTGACAGGCATCGTCCGCACCATGTTCGACAGCCGCAGCCGTCTGGCGGCGGAAGTCGGCGAACAATCGCAAACAGCACTTCGGCAGCAAACTCTGCCACCACCATCCCGCGCAACGTGCGGCTGGCTGAGGCTCCCAGCCACGGCATGCCCGCGCTGGTGTACGATGCCAAAGCCAAAGGCACGCAGGCCTACCGCGAACTGGCGGCGGAACTACAGCGGCGGCTGGCTTTCGAAAGCCTGAATAAAAGGCCGTCTGAAGCACGAATAACACATCGGTTTGACCAAAACCGCGCTTTCAGACGGCCTCAACCGCATTCGCGGTACGCCGCCATTCAGACAGTCAAACAAAACGCATCCTCCGAACACATGAACAAACCTCCCCTCATCGCCTTGTGCGCGGGCGAAGCCTCGGGCGACCTGCTCGGCGCGCACCTGATGGAAGCCATCCGCCTGCTGTCCGAACGCCCGTTTCACCGGCATCGGCGGCCCGCGCATGACCGCGCTTGGTTTCGAAAGCCTCTACGAGCAGGAAAAACTCGCCGTCGCGGGTTTGCCGAAGTCGTCAAACGCCTGCCGGAAATCCTTCCATCCGCAAAGGCCTGATTGAAAAATGCAGCCGCGCTGCTGGACGTGTTGTCGGCATCGACGCGCCCGACTTCAACCTCCACGTCGAAGAAAAACTCAAACAGTCGGGCATCCCCACCGTCCACTACGTCAGCCCCTCCGTTTGGGCATGGCGGCGCAGGCGCGTCAATAAAATCGTCCGCCAGGCCAACCGCGTCCTCTGCCTCTTCCCGATGGAACTGCAGCTCTACCGCGACGCGGGCGGGCGGGCGGAATTCGTCAGCCATCCGATGGCGCAAAACCATGCCGCTGGAAGCCGACCGCGCTGCCGCCCGGCAGAGAATGAAACTTGACGGCGACACTCCCGTATTCGCCCTGCTGCCCGGCAGCCGCGTCAGCGAAATCGACTACATGGCGCCGATATTTTTCAGACGGCCAAACTCATACTGCAACGCTACCCTGCCGCCCGCTTCCTGCTCGCCCGTCGCCACCCATGCCACGCAACCGCCTGACCGCCCTGCTGGCCGAAGAGCGGTTCAAACACCTGCCCATACAACTGATGACCGCCCATGCCGACCTGGCCTGCACCGCCGCCGACGCCGTATTGGTCACCAGCGGCACCGCCACCTCGAAGTCGCCCCTGTGCAAACGCCCGATGGTCATCAGCTACAAAAATCTCCCCGCTGACCTACGCCTATGTGAAGCGGAAAATCAAAGTGCCGCACGTCAGCCTGCCCAACATCCTGCTGGGCGCGAGGCCGTGCCCGAACTGCTGCAAAGCCGCGCCAAACCGCAACTTCTGGCCGACGCGCTGATCAAATGGTACGAATCGCCCGAAGACTGCGCCGCCCCTGCAGCGCGATTTTCACGAGTGCACCACATGCTGCGCCGAGACACGGCCAAACTCGCCGCCCAAAAACGTACTCGAAGAAGCAGGGCTTTATAAAGAAAAGGCCGTCTGAAAAGCGGTTTTGTTTTTCAGACGGCCTTTGAAATAGCCTATATCTTCACTTAATTTCCAAAACCGCTTACCGACTCCGTCTCCGATATTTCAATCCGTCCAATGCCGCAAAATGCCGCTTGCCGCATTCGATTTTTCAGCCGCTCGTTTTCGCGCAGCTTTGCCCGCATCTACCCCCGCCTGAATGCCTTTTGCCGGTATTTTTGGTTTCCGCAACGAAATACACTTTGTCCTGAACCTGTTTTCACCACCGCCCAATCGGGATTGTAGTTGCTCAGCGGGTCGGGATTTTGAACCAGCAGGGCAGCTTGAAATAAAACACCACGCCGCCTTCATTTTTCGCATCATAATCCCTCGCAATTTTGGGCAGAGGCTTGTTCCGTGCCGGAACTCAAAGGGATATAGTTTTTCGCAAATGGTTTTTGCGGTTTTCCGACTTTGAACGTAAAGCTGTTTTTCATAAAAACTCGATGCCTTCGCGCTCCATGTCTGCCAACAGCTTTTGGTCATACACTTTGCCGGTTTGTTCATACTCGATTCCTGCCGCCATCAATGCGTACAGGCTGCGGTTTACCGCTTCGCGCAAGGTCGATGAAGCGTTGCGGGTTGCCTGCCCATCTTTCAGACGACCCGACTGTGTGATGATTTCGTACACCGTGCGCCGCGTCAGCCCCTGTTTTTCTTTGGATTTCGCCGAGTATATCCGGGATTTCCCATGTGGTTTCCATATCGCGGCTGCGGCTGGCAATTTCGACTGTTTCGATACCGTAGGTTTGGGATTGTTTCAATTGCGCCTTGCGGATGCGGATTTTTGGCTTTTGATTTTCGGGCAGGCCTGCCACTGCCGCCGAAGCCTGTTTGATCAATTCTTCCGTATCGAAGCGTACGCGGTAGCGCGTTTTGTATTTCAACCTGTCCCAAATTGCCTGAAATTCGGGATCGAGCGGGAAATCTTTGCGGAATAGCTGTTTTTCTTCTTATTGCCGTCCTGATGTTTTTCGGCGGCGAAGGTAATGCCGCATTCGTCTTCGTATTCCTTTTTGCAGGGTTGGCGGCAAAACGATTCGTAGCTTTCGTTCGGCACCACGGTCATGAACGTTTACTTTTTCATCGCGCACGCGCCGCCCTTCCTGATTGACGGCTATACGCAGCCCGCGCCCGATTTCCTGCCGCTTTTTCAGCGGCGAGCGGGTTTCGTTGAGCGTACGATTTGGAAAACGTTGGGGTTGTCCCAGCCTTCTTTCAGCGCGGAATGGGAAAAGATGAAGCGCAGCGGGCTGCCGAAGGAAAGCAGGGTTTCCTTGTCGCGCATAATAAGGCGGTAGGTATCGTTGTCCGCCTGCGTTGTAGCCGTCGGTGTTTTTCAGACGGCCTTTCTTGTCTTGCGAGAAATAGCCTCCGTGTACGCCCGCCGTATCGGCGCTGTCTGCAAAGCTCCCCGATAGATTTCTTCAAACCAAAGGGCAAACTTGCCTGCTGTTCCGTCTGCCGCACGGTAATTTTCCACGCGGTCGATGAAGAACAGCGACAACACCCTAATCCCCAGCGGATTCAGCCGTTTCTCTTCGCCAAATGCTCCCTTACCGTTTCGCGGATTTGGTTTTTCATGATTTCATCGCGCACCGCATCGCCGTCGCCGCCGCGCGTGATGGTTTTACCGCTGGAAAACGCCAATTCCTGATTCTCGAAATCCATGCCGTCAATGATGAAACCGTGGCGGTAGGCTTCGTTGCCGCCTGATTTTTCAAAACAAATCGTCTCCCGATTTGACGGATACCTTTTCTTTCTTGCTTGCTTTTCTATCCTGATAATGAATGTTCAAATCGGCTTTCAGACGGCCTTTGGTCGCCTGTTTTACTTCCAGCAACTCCCGCAAATGCGCCGTTCACATCGTTTTCCGCCAATACCGGTAATACTCAATCTGTTTGACCAGCTTCAAAATTGTATGCCTGAACGGGATTCAGGCTGTAAACCTTGTGGTACGGTTTTTATGCGTTGCCGAATAGCGCAGGGTAAAAAGCGGATGGAGCGATTCAAAGCGTTCAGACGGCCTTCCGTTTCCATATTCTGAGGCTCGTCGATGATGACGATGGGAGACGTTTCCTGAACAAACTTTATCGGTGCTTCTCCGCTTTCGTTTACCTTATTGATAACGTTTCCATCTTTTTCAAACGACTGGATGTTGATCACCAAAATCTCGATGTGGTCGTTTACCGCAAAAGCGCGCAAATCCGACAGCCGGCCGCTTGAATATTCCGAATAACGCATCACGGGCCTGTCGAAAACCCCGTCAAAATGCGCCTTCGTAATTTCCAGGCTTTTTCAACACGCCTTCGCGTATCGGCACGCCCGGTACGACAATGACAAACTTTTTCCAGCCGTAGCGGCGGTTTAATTCTGTAAACCGTTCGCAGATAGACATAGGTTTTGCCCGTACCCGTTTCCATTTCCAAAGAAAAATTCAGCCCGTGCGCTCGATTTCCGTTTCAAAGCTGTCCGTTTTTGCTTTTTGCACCGCATTCAGATTCCGCCTAGCGTTTCCAATCCAAATCCCAGCCGTTGCCGACAAACCGCCCCTGTCCCCTGACTGGTCAAATCGAATGTCCGAGTGTGGTTCGGCTGCCCTGCAAAAAGATTCGCAACGGCATTTACCGCATCAAGCTGATAGGGCAGTTCTTCAAATTTCAGTTCCATTTTTATTTCCTTCTATCCGCTGTCGCGCGGAAAATCTACCTCTTTGCCGTCATTCCGCGCAGGCGGAATCCAGACTTTTTATTTCAAGAGCGTTTGAGAGATGCTGTAATTTCAAACTTCTGGATTCCCGCCTGCGCTGGAATGACGCAGACTGTACTTCCGGTTTCCCGCTTTCGGCTGACTACACGCATTCGAACATCACGCCCGCATCTTTCATCTGCAATACGGTATTGCTTTTGAGCGCGTCGTCGCCGTCGAACAGCCTGTCCAATGCCGCCACCTTGACGGGATGCTTCGCCAGCACGGCATCAATCAAACCTTGATCCACGCGTTTCAGCAGGAAAGTGTACAGCCCGCCCGTATCCTCGTCTTCCACGAAATATACGCCGTCTGAAAACGAGACCTTGCAAGTCAGCTTCAAAACCCATACGCAGCATCAATTCGTAGAGCAGGTTTTCAGACGACTTTTCAGACAGCACGGAATCGATATTCAACGACAATTCGCGTTGCAGGCTTCCGTATCGGCTTTGTCCGGGCTGCCGCCATTGTTTGAAACCGCTTTCGGCAAGTTTGAAGACTTTTAAACCCGTATCTATTTCCGATCCGTCTTGAAGGCCGTCTGAAATCTGCCTGCTCGCGCGGCGGATGCGTTCTTTGAGCGATTTCGGCAATCGTGTTGAAACCCTTGCGCGCTTCGGACTTTTCGTCGGTTTCTTCGGGAAGCTGGACACAGATGAAAAGCGGCGGCTGCCGCCGTCTTCGGCATTGAGTTGCATCACGGCATGGGCGGTAGTGCCGCTGCCAGAGAAGAAGTCCATAATCAAATCCCCTACCATCAACTTTAAAATTAACTAAATATTTTATTAAAGTGACAGGTTTAGTGTGATCAAATAAATCTACATTAAATATTTCTTTCAATTCTTTAGTAGCATCTTCATTAGTGCCAACATTTTTGTTCTTTTTATTTATAACGGGAGTTGTAATGATCCCGTATGAAGTTTGTTGGTCTTTTTATTTCCTTTGTTTATTCTTTTGAAACGAATAGACATTTTTCCGTTTTTGCTATAAAAAGTTGTTCCATTTTTATTTCCTCATCTAAAATGTGTCCATTTAAATTCCCCTTTTCAATCGTACATCATTCAACGGTTGCCCATTTTTAACTATAATATTATTTAATAAATTAACTTTTTCATATTCTCCAGAATATAACATCCCTTCTTCAATAAATTTTTAACTTTAAAGAACTAGCAGGAAAAATTAATTCTCTTTTTAGAATTTCCTGAATTTAAAAGAGGTTCATCGCCATCGCCCTGCATTTCGGCATTGTACTTTTGTCTTATCTCTATTCTTTTCATAGCACAATATATATTCATTTGTTTTCGGGACTTTATTAGATAAGCTCGGTGGCGTTGATGTTTTAACCCATGAAAACATTCAACAAAAATTCTCCGCCCCAAACACTTCATCACACAACAATTTCAACTGCGCCTGTTCGTTGTCGTCAATACTGATAAAAAAATCACGCCGTCTTCGCGCAGCAGGGTTTTCGCCAGATGCAGCGCGCGGCAGCATCATGGAGAGCCAGTTGCTGTGGTAATACCGCTGTCTTTGCCGTTTTTGCGCCACGCGCCTTGGAATACGCCGTCGCGCTTTCAGGTAGCCCGCGTCGTCGGTATCGCCCACGCGTCGGGCGTATTCTTCGCGGCTTTCGGAGAATTTGTCGGGATAGATAAAGGAATCGTTGCCGGTATTGTAGGGCGGGTCGATGTAAATCATCTTCACGCTGCCGGCATAGGATTTTTGCAGGTTTTTCAGGGCTTCGAGGTTTTCGGCTTCGATAAACACGTTTTTGCGTGCCGTCGAAATCTGCGGATTCTTCTTTGCAGGGGACGAGGGTGCGGGAAGTGGGCTTTGCAGGTTGAGATAGGCAGCGGTTTTGCCCGCTCAATCCAGTTGGTAACGTTCGCCCGCGCCGCAAGGTTTTTCTGCGCCGAGGACGAGTTTGAGCTTTTTCAAAAGTCGATTTGGTCTTCCTGCAAAAGACTTCAGGAAAAGATTTGTTTGAGTTTTAATATGTTGTTTTGTTTGAAATTATTTTTCTAAATCGTGTATAATTTCGGTTCGGTTCGGTTCTCGGTTCGGTTCGGTTCAGTTCGGTTGCCATTGTTGCGCCCTTTGACAATGTTTGAAAAGCCGTTATTTTACCGAAATTCGTGTACGATGATGAGAGGCCGTCTGAAAACCCAAACAATGGTTTTCAGACGGCCTGAATTGATTGCTTCAGCCGCCATAAAGGCGTGCGAAGGCGTGCCACACGGGCGGCAGCGGTCGGGCAGGGCGGGGCATGCGCCGAGGATGCCGCCGCCGTGAGTCGCCGGGGCGGTGGAAATCGCTGCCTCGCGCCGAGCCAGCAGCCGTGGCGTTCCGCCAGCAGGGCATGGTGTGGCGGTCGTTGGCGTTGCTGTTGCCGCTGTGGCACTTCGATGGCGCGCCCGCCCAGGGGCTTTGAATTCGTCGAACAGGTTGCGCCGGCGGTGGCGGACGGGTTGCAGCGCATGGGGTGGGCGATGACCGCGATGCCGCCCCGGCTGTTTATTGCGCCCACGCAGTCGGCCAGTCGGCCCATTGGTGGGACGGAGCAGGTTTGCCTTCGCCGAGGTATTTTGGTGAAGGCTGCTGTTTGTTGCGGACGTGGTTGTTGTCGAGCAGGAAGGAGGCGATGTGGTGCGGCTGACCATTTCCGGGTTGACCGCCCGTTCCAATGCGCCTTTGTATGCGCCGAAGATGCCTCGAGCTTTGGCGGTCATGGCTTCGAGTCTTTTTCAGACAGCCTTTTCGGACTTCGGACAGTAGGTTTTGCAGCGGGGCGTGGTGTTCGTCAGTCGAGGCCGACGATGTGGATGGTGCGTTTGCGCCAGGTAACGGAGATTTCCGCCGTTGATAAAACGGATGCCGAGGGTTTCGGCTTCGGTACGGGCTTCGGCCAAACCGCCGTGTGGTCGTGGTCGGTCAGGGCGAGCAGGGTGCAGCCGTTGGCGTGGGCGAGGCGGACGACTTCGGCCGGGGTGAGTGCACCGTCGGAGACGGTGAGTGGCAGTGAGGTCTATCATGTTTGTTGGGATAAGGTTCTTTCTTTCAGACGGCCTCACATGCTTTTTAGGCTGCTGTTTGGTAGGCGGCTGCCTGTTTGACGCCGATGTCGTCCGCACCGTCGAGTTTCAGCGCATGTGTTCGACGACGACGAAGTCTTTTTCAGGAAGGCCAGGGTAGAGGAAGCGGGCAATCCAAAGTTGCAGGCGGTGCAGGAGTGCGCCGTGCGGGATGCCGATGGCGGCAAAGGCCTGCGTGCTGCGTTGTTCGGGAGGGTGTCCGGCGGGGTTTTTCGGGCAGGAGGCGAAAACGCCGTCGCTGAAACGGCCGACGCGGCTTTGCACTACGATGCTGCTGCCGATGCAGGTGTGGATTAAGTCGATATGCCCGCCCGACAGCCGCTGCATCAGCCAGCTGGAAAAAGCCGCCCTTTGGGCAGGGATGCGGGTGCGGTAGGGTCATTTTGAGGCCGCCTTCGGGCAGGGGTTCGAACTGTCGGGTCGCCGTCTACGGTGCGTTGGTGCACCATCGCCATGTGCGAAGGTCGAGCCGTTGCAGATCAGTGGCGCGCCAGTCGGCGCAGATGCGGCGCGGGCCTGCGGTCAGCCAGTGATGGCCGTTGCCGTCAAACGGCGGGGGAGGGTTCGGCGGTCGGCGGGTGCAGCCAGATCCAGTCCGAAGCGTTCGATGCGAGTGCCAGGCCTGTGCGCCGATGCGGCAGCCTTTGCTGATGGGCGGCAGTTCGGTGTCGGTTTGTTGTGCAGGGGTCTACCGAGGCAGCCGTGCAGGCCGCATTCAGGAGCAGCCGTCTCACGCGCGCGTTTTCAGGTGTGCGCCCATGTGGGGCAGAATGCGTCCGTCGGCGCGGAAAATGCCGTCTTTCTCGCGGTAAAGCACCCATTCGCGGCTCGCACGGGTAGTGGTGTGTACTGCCGGTGCAAAGCCGGATACGCGGGCGACGGATACCATCATGCCTGCGGCCAGTGAGTGCCAAGAGTGTTCTGTCGGGTCGTGGTCGTTCATATGGTTCGGATGATGAAGGGTTGTCAGGCCGTCTGAAAAATATTCAGCCGAAGAACCGTTTCAATAAGCCGGAAAATTCGGCGGCATGGCTGAGGAAGGGGGCGTGTGCCGCTTTTTCGATAATCTGCAATTCGGCAGACGGCAGGTGTTGTTCCAGGTATTCGCCCATGCGCGGCGGTGATGCTGTCTTTCCCGCCGTAAACCAGTAAGACGGGCTGGCGGATTTGGCGCAGGAAGGGGCGTGCGTCGGCAAGCGAGAGCGCGTCAAGCGCGGCCTTCAGGGCGGCGGGCGCGCCGTTTTTTACCATATCGGGCAGGACTGAGGCGATGATTTTCTCGCCGTCCGGCGTGTTCAGCAGCTGCGTCAGAAACTGGCGCTATATTTCGGGTAGTCCTGTTCGAACAGGGCAATCATTTTGTCAAAGGTCGACGGTTCAGCCTTGCGGGTAGTCGGTGGTGGCGAGGAATGTAAACGACGAGGTCAGGCTGAGGCGGCGGACTTTGTGTGGATGGCGGATGGCGATGTAGGAGTGCCACCAGCCCGCCGAGCGACAGACCGACGATATCGCTGTTGTCGGGCATTTTCGGCTGCCAAAGGGTGTCGGCGGCGTATCGATGTCGAACGCGCCGTTCGGCTGTCGGCACCGTGTCCGGTAAGTCGGGCGCGTACCTGCCAATTTGTTCGGCAGCAGCGGGCGAGGTCTGCGAATGACATGGCGTTTGCCGCCCAGCCGTGTATCAGGTAAAGCAGAATGAGGGAAGATGCTTGTTCACGAATATCGCTTTTCCCGATGGTTGCATTTGATGTGCGCCGGAATGCGCTTGTGATGCCACGCTTCGGCTTCAGGGGGCATATGCCGCGACTGCCTGGACGATTTGTGCCGTTCGGCCGTTGCAGGCAGCCAGGCTGCCCGCGCTGCGAGCGGCATCGGCGACGGCATTTCCTGCGGCGGTTGTCGGCGAACACGCCGCCGTTTGAGTATGGTCGTCGCTGCAGTTTACGAACCGCCCGTCAGCGGCCTGTGCACGATTCGCAAACACCTGCGCCAAATAGCGCCTGAAGCGTTTGTTGGCGCGGAACTGATGACCTGCCGCCGCCGCCCTGGCTGCACGATGCCGGTATGAGACGGTATCCTCGCCGACCGCTGAGCCGCGAGCGGCTGGTGGAGACAGCTTCAACCAATGCGGCGAACTCGCCCGCCTGTTGATCTGCCCGATACGGCCTGCCCTGCTGCCCGAGGCACCGTTTTCAGACGGCCCGCACCGCCACCGACACACTGCCGATGCGCGGCGGATATGGAGGGCTGTTCCGCGTGGCGGGTGATGTTAAAAACGCAATTTGCTGTTAATCGACGACGTTGCGACCACAAACGCAACATTGGTCGAACTTTCCCAAATGCTAAAAAGCGGGCGGGGCTGAAACCTATACTGCTGGACGCTGGCTCGAGGCCAAAATGCAAAAATCTTCGACATGCGCCGCATGAAAGCATAGTGCCTCCCGTTTTAAGTGACTGATTTTTATGTTTACTGTCGTTTTATACCAGCCGGAAATCCCGCCCAATACGGGCAACATCATCCGGCTGTGCGCCATCTCGGTGCGGTTACCTGGGTCAAACCGCTCAGTTTCCCGCTTGATTCGAGCAAAATGAAACGTGCCGGGCTGGACTATCACGGGTGCGCCAGCCTGACCGTGCATGAAAACTTCGCCGACTGCCTGTCCGCGCTTTCCGTGCCGCATTTTTCGCGCTGACCACCAGGGCAGCACACGTCCGACCAGTATCATTCCGGCCGGGCGACGTTTTCCTGATTCGGTCCGGAAACCCGCGGCCTGCCTGCGAAATCCTCGACAGCCTTCGGCGGGCAAAAATCCGCCTGCCGATGAAAGCGGGCAGCAGAAGCATGAATCTAGTCGAACACCGTGGCAGTCGTCGTTTTTCGAAGCGTGGCGGCAAAACGGTTTTTCGAGACGACCTATAAGCTGCCATACGGACAGGCCGTCGAAAAACAGAGCCGTAAAGAATTTGCGGCCGCCAACCTTATCAACTCCGGAACGGTTGGTTTTTGATTCAAACCAAAACCGAAAACTCATTCTGTCCGGCCTGGTTGCCGCCTTCTCACTCAGTGCCTACGCCTCTCCGCCGCGACACTTCGGTTCAAGCCGCACGGCCGCCCAACCTGATGTAGTCGTCAAACCGAGCCGCTGCATGAAAACAGCCAACCTCGGCTACAAAGTAGCCGGCAAACGATACCAGCCGACCAAAAATCGAAAGTTTCAGCCAAACCGCAGCAGAGGCCTCGATGGTACGGCCCGGCTACGACAAAAACCTCCAGCGGTGAACGGCTGACTCGCGACACCCTCTCCGCCGCCCACCGCACGCTGCCCATCCCCAACTGATGCGCGTAGCAACCTCTCCACGGTAAGCGTCATCGTCCGCATCAACGACCGCGGCCCTTCCCGGCAAACCGCGTGATCGGATTGTGCCAAAGCCGCCGCCAAAGAACTCGGCTTTATCCACACCGGAACAGCAACGTGGTCGAACAAATCCTTCCCAACGGCAAAGGGCGAAACAGCAAAACCGCCGAGACGGTATCGTTACCAGCGTAAAAACCGAAAACGCAGACTGAAATCCTGCCGTTCCGTCTGACAATAAAACAGAGGTCAAAGCAGGCCGTCTGAAAATAGCTGACGGCTGCTCTCTTCAAATACATGCCCAAAACACATGGCAAACATCCTGCACAAACTCTTTACGCATCACCATCAAAAATGCAGGCAATCGTCATGCAAGGCGAAACGCCCGGTAAAACCGTTTGCCCACCATCCGGTTTTGCCTTTCAGACGCGCAAGCGTCTATCACGACGTGGCATAATCCGCCTTTGTTTTTGCAGACGATTTCCTGCCTCAAATTGCACTTCATAAAAGTATCTGAAAAATATTGCCTTGAAAGGAAAAACGCCATGCAAAATTTTTGTCCGGATTGCTGAACAGGTGGGTTTCGCATCGTCATAGCCCGAAAGCCAAGCTGCAAACCAAACCACGATGCGAAATCCACACAGCCCGACCAACCTCTGGCTCGCTGGTTTCAAAAACCATTGGCTGGCGGTCAAATCCGATTCGCTCGAAAACCGTATTGGAGAAAGCTGCTGTTACGAATATACAGCCACCAACTGGCAAAGCGGTTTTCAAATCATGGAAGCGGCGGACTATCAAAGCAGCTCGCAGCCCGTTTTCGATCGCCTCGCATTCGCGGCTGGTGTTCGGTTGTCAGCATTTGGTCTGCCGTGCCCCATCCGGAACGCCGTTCAATATGCTGACAAAGCCGCGTTATTAGACCAGTCAAAGTGCAATATTTCGGTTCTTAGCGTGTAACGGATTATCTGGCATGGGCAAAAAGCGAGGATGGAAAAATGGATATGGCGTTTTGAAAACTCCGACAGCTGTATCTTTGGAAAAATTTTGGCGAACGGTATACGCCGAAAAATTCTTTGAAACCTTGTATATGATGAATCGAGAAGAATTTGAACAAGAAGGCGTATTTGAAAAATGGATAGCTCGCAAGATGAAACGCCCGCGCAACTGGCGGGTTTTGTGGAGCATCAATCCTCTAGAATGTAGAAAATATGGATTTGCACTTCAATCGACTATCTGGGACTATTTTGACAGAAAACCCTTAATTTCAGGCAGCCTAAAAGCAGCCTGCACCCATCAAAAGGGACCCCATGAACATCACGAAATCTCTCTCAAAGAACTCTCGCCACTGCGCTGGCAAATCACCGCCGCCGTCGAGCTGGACGGGCGCGCCGTACCCGCTAGTCGCCCGCTACCGCAAGGAAGCCGCAGGCGGGCTGGACGACACCCAGTTGCGCACGCTGGCGGAAAGTGTGCGAGTATCTGCGCGGGTGGAAGACGCCGCGCCGCCGTGCTCAAATCCATTGAAGAACAAGGCAAACTCACGCCCGAATTGCGAGGCGCAGATTGAAGCCGCCGACAACAAAACCGCGCTTGGAAGATTTGTACCTGCCCTACAAAGCAAGCGTGACCATCGGCGCAGACGCGCGTCGAACATGATTTTACAGCCGCTGGCGGGATTTCTTTGGTTGAACGAGCAGCCGGAGGACGCGGAAACCGCCGCCCGCTGCCATTTGTCAGTGAACACGTACCCGACACCAAAGCCGCGCTCGACGGCGCACGCGCATTTTGATGGAGCGGTTTTGCGAACGCGGCGCTGATCAGCGCCTGCGCGAAAACTGTGGAACAAGCCGAAAACTCACACGCGCAGGTTGTCGCGGGCGAAGAAGAAAAAGGCGAGAAATTAAAGACTATTTTCGACTACCGCGAGCATTTGCGCTCATGCCCAGCCACCGTGCTGGCGGTTTTGCGCAGGCGAACTGAGGCGTGTTTGCACAGCGCTCAAATACCAGCCCGATGACAGCGCCGATGACGCAGGCGAGCGAATACGAAACAGATTATCGCCGCGCAGTTTGGCGTATCAGAAAATAATAAATGGCTGCGCGACACCGCTGCGGCTGGCGTGGCGGGCGAAAGATTTTTCTGTCGTTGGAACTGGAAGCGTTGAACCGTTTAAAAGAAGCCGCCGATCATGACGCAGTTACCGTATTCGCCCGCAATCTCAAGACTTGCTGCTCGCCGCGCCTGCCGGACGCTTGCCGACCTTTAAGCGGACCCCGGCTACCGCAACGGCGTGAAATGCGCGGTGGTGGACGACACGGGCAAGCTGTTGGATACCGCCATTGTTTATTTACACCAAGAAAACAATATGTTGGCAACGCTTTTCGCGCCTGATTAAAACCGGCGTGAAGCTTATCGCCATCGGCAACGGCACCGCCAGCCGCGAAACCGACAAACTCGCGGGCGAGTTGGTGCGAGCTGTACGCGACCAGGAAGTCCCTGTGGGAAAATGGGACTGCACAAAATCGTCGTATCCGAAGCGGGCGCATCGATTTATTCCGCTTCCGAACTTGCGCGCGCGAGCTTTCCCGACCTTGATGTCGCCCTGCGCGGCGCGGTGTCCGATGCCCGCCGATTGCAAGACCCGCTCGCCGAGTTGGTGAAAATCGACCCCAAATCCATCGGCGTGGGCCAATATCGAGCTGACGTGAACAGCCAGCTCGCCAAATCGCTGGACGCGGTGGTCGAAGATCTGTGTGAACGCCGTCGGCGTGGACGTGAACACCGCTGCGCCCCGCTCTGGCGCGGTTTCGGTTTGAATCAAACCCTTGCTCAAAACATTGTCGCCTACCACGATGAAAACGGCGCATTCGACAGCCGCAAAAACTGCTCAAAGTGCCGCGCCTAGGAGATACCTTTGAGCAGGCGGCCGGATTTTTAGCGCATCAACGGCGGCAAAAGAGCCGCTGGACGCGAGCGCCGTCACCCCAGAAGCTCTACCCGTCGTCGCCAAAATGCTGGCGCAACAAGGCATTACCGCCGCTGAACTCATCGGCAACCGCGAGCGCGTGAAGCAAATCAAAGCATCCGACTCTCACCGACGAACGCTTCGGCCTGCCGACCATTCTGGACATCCTGTCCGAGCTGGAAAAACCCGGCGCGACCCGCGCAGCGAGTTTCAAACGGCCTCCTTCGCCGAAAGGCATCCACGAAATCAGCGACCTGTCAGTCGGCATGATACTCGAAGGCGTGGTCTCCAACGTCGCCAACTTCGGCGCATTCGTGGACATCGGCGTCCATCAGGACGGCTTGGTGCACATCTCCGCCCCTGTCCAATAAATTCGTCCAAGACCCGCGCGAAGTCGTGAAAGCCGGCGTAGTGAAAGTGAAAAGAGTGCTGCAAGTCGATGCTGCAGAAAACGCATCGCGCTGACCATGCGGCTGGATGACGAAGCCGGCGCAACCAAAAGGCAACAGGGTCGTCTGAAACCCGACATCAGGAACGCCGCAACCGCAAACCCCAACGCAACGACCGCACCCCGACCAATTCGGCAATGGCGGATGCGTTTGCGAAAGTTGAAGCGGTAACATTAGTCTGAAGTGCTATTTAAAGTAAAACCGTTTTTGAAACAAATAAATAAAATTAAATTGTATCCGTATCATATCGAAGCGATATAGCATGGGATATATATCAACTCGAAAACCTAAAAATGTACTCGATCGAACAATTCCTCCCGAAGCAGACCTCGAAACGGTCCCTGATCTTGAAAAACTGAATTCCGCACATCGTTATCTGGCCGAATTAAAGGCATCTGCCGCAGCATTCCCAACCAAGGCATTCTGATTAACACGCTGTCTTTGCAGGAAGCCAAAGAACAGTTCTGAAATCGAAAATATCATTACCACCCATGACGAACTGTTCCGTGCAGGAATATCGGCAAGCCAGTCTAGTCCTGCCATCAAAGAAGTGCAGAGATGTATGCTTCGAGCACTGCATTGCAGCTTCGACCTTATCCAAGAACACGGAATGCTGACCAACAATCATGTTTTCGACGATACAGGCCGAGTTGGAAAGAACCGTGCCGGATTCCGTAAACAGTCGGGGACGATGCTGAGAAACGACCGTACCGGCGAGACCGTCTATACGCCGCCGCAACATACGGACGACATCATCCGCCTGATGAGCAGATTGGAAGCATTTATCAACGACGACAACACGGAAAAACCTATCGACCCGCTTATCCGCATGGCGCTGCTCCATCACCAGTTTGAAAGCATTCACCCGTTTTTACGACGGCAAATGGCAGAACAGGCAGGATTATCAATGTGCTGTATCTGGTTTTAACCGGATTGCTGGATATTCCAGTCTTATACCTCAGCCGCTATCTAGTACGGAACAAAAGCGAATATTACCGCCTGCTGCAACACGTACGCGATACGGGTGAATGGGAAAAGCTGGCTGCTGTATATACTGGAAGCCGTGGAACAAACCGCCAAGAACGGCATCGATACCGTGCAGCAGATCCATCAGGCGATGCTGGACTGCAAACACGCATCGGAAAACTTCAACTTCTGCAGCCAGACCTGATTAACCACCTGTTCAATCATCCCTACACAAAAATCGATTTCCTGATGAAAACGCTGAAAGTTTCCCGCCCCAGTGCCGCCAAATATCTGGACGAACTGACGGAGGGCGGATTCCTGCACAAAGAAAAAGATAGGCAGAAAGCAACTACTATCATCAATATCGTTTTGATGAGTATTCTGCTGCCGCAGGAAACAACCCGTTAACGTTATCGAGGCCGTCTGAAAACCGTTTTCAGACGGCCTCCAATCCGACCGGACAAACATTTGCCGCTATAATCCCGCTTTTTTTCAGACGGCCTTCCACCATGCACGACCCTTACGCCCGCTTTCATGATTTAAACGACCCCGAAACCCGCCGCTTTGCCGCCGAAGCGCATGCCGAAAAGCACTGGCGCAGTTTTTCCGGTTCGGCCGAATTTTCGCCCTGCGGGACGATATTTTTCGCCCAGTTGCAGGACGAGAGGCAGATTCCTCTTTGTCAGGAACACCGCGCGCGGATGTACCATTTCCATCAAAGCGAGGAATTCCCCAAAGGCGTGTACCGCGTCTGCTCGGCCGCGTCTTACCGTGCGGGGATGCCCGATTGGGAAATCCTGTTTTCCGTGGCCGATTTCGATGAAATTTTGGGCGACGACGATGTGTTGGACGGCGTGTCGCACTATGTCGAACAGCCCCTGCAAGCCCTGCCGACGCTGAGTGCGGCAGGCGGCGACGCAGGCATATACCGTCGAATTCGATTTGGCCAACCGCCGCATCGTCGAAGGCGGCTTTCATTTTCCCGCAGGCAAAAACCACATCGCCTGGCGCGACGCGGACAGCGTCTGGGTCTGCCCCGCGTGGGACGAACGCCAGCTCACCGCGTCGGGTTATCCGCGCGAAGTGTGGCTGTTGCGGCGCGGTCAGGAATTTTCAGACGGCCTGCCGGTTTTCCGCATGGAAGAAGACGGCGTGATGGTGCAGGCCTGGCGTTATCTGGACGGGCTCAGTTCGCCCGTCGATTTAATCGAAGCCGCTACGGCTTTTTCGCAAAACCTGTTACCAAGTCTTTTCAGACGGCCGCACCGCCGCACCTCAAACTGCCGCCCGATTGCGAAATAGCGGGCTACATCGCCGGACAACTCCTGATCAAACTCGTGCAGCCGTGGTACCGTGCCAATAAAAGCTACCCTGCCGGCGCGCTTGTGGCGGTCAAACTCAACAAAGGCGAACTGGGCGAGGCCGCCTTGCTGCTCGCCCCCGACGACGCGCAGGCGGTAGAAAGCGTGAAACCACCAAACGCTTTATCGCCGTTTCCCTGCTCGACAACGTCAAAGGCCGTCTGAAAGCATGGAAATGGACGGCAAAACATGGCGGAACAAACCCTGCCCGAACTGCCGCAAAGGCGCGTGGAACGACCGACCAGCCGTGGGGCGGCGACCTGCTCTCACATCGCCGCAAGCGACTTCACCACCCGCTGACCCTGTACGCACTCGGACTTGCAGGGTAAACGAACTGAGCGTCCTGCGCCGCCAGCCCAAACAATTCGACGCAGATGGCATCGCCGTACACGGCAACTTTGGGCGCGTTCGGCGAGACGGCACGCAAATACCGTATTTCCACGTCGGCAAAAACAGCGGCGCCGACACTACGCTTGTTTACGCCTACGGCGGCTTCGACGTGGCTGAACTGCCGCATTATCTGGGCAACATCGGCTGCCACTGGCTGGCGCAAGGCAACACCTTCGTCTTGGTAAAACATACGCGGCGGCGGCGAATACAAAGGCTGGCACACCGCCGCCCAGCGCGAACACAAACACCGCAGCGTGGACGACCTGCTGGCCGTCGTGCGCGACTAGCCGAACGGCCTAAGTTCCCCGCCGCACATCGCCATACAGGGCGGCAGCAACGGCACTGATAACCGCGTCCGCCTTTGTGCGCGAACCGCAGGCCTTCGGCGCGCTTGTGCGAAGTCCCCTGACCGACATGCTGGCTTATACGCAACTCTCCGCCGGCGCAAGCTGGATAGAGGAATACGGCGACCCGAACGACACCGAAATGCGCCCGCACCTGGAAAGGCTTTCCTACCACAACCTTTTCAGACGGCCGGAAACCACCCGCCCAGCACTCATTACCACCAACCTGTCCGACGACCGCGTACACCCGCCCACGCCTTGAAGTTTTACGCCAAACTGCGCGGCATCTCGCCTAAATCCGGCTCTACGCCCCCGACTGCGGCGTAGCTACCGGCAACGGCACACAGGAAGAAGCGGCGGAAGAATTGGCACTGGTATTCGGTTTTAGCAATGCGTAACTTCC
>BNJU01000933.1_pt1 | contig 61076 bp, 89 predicted proteins | sample 8539281 | NCBI WGS metagenome assembly BNJU01 (sample SAMD00202456, study PRJDB9452) | human saliva metagenome | isolation source: human saliva | place: Japan
TTTTTTTATTTAGTATCAAAAATTCTCATTTTTCTAAATATTTTTAATTAATTTTTATAATTTACAACATCAAATACCTCTCCTAAATTATCAAAAACTTCATTAATATTGGCGTTTTTCAATTCTAATTGCCATTTTCCATTAACTTTATTTACTTTTTGCATCATTTTTCTCCAGAAAAAGAAATTGATTTTATAATTTTAATTATAAATAGTATAATCTATTTTTTTCTATTGTTTTCAAGATTTTTTTAACTATTCAAATTATATCCGAAAAGAAATAAAAAAATTAAGTGCCACATGTGACACTTAAAAAAATATTTTGAATAGATAAAAATTAGTTGTTAATAAATTTGATTAAACCAAAAATTCCCTTAGTCGAAGGAATTTCGTCCTTATATTTTTACTTTTTTTAATATTCTCAATAATATTTTTCCAAATAATCTATTCTCCGTTTCGTTATTTCAAAAAGTTTTTCCATAATATACACTTTCATCTTTATTTGATAAAAATAAAATACATCTGTGCTTCATTTTCTCTAAATTTTAGCCATTGCTTTTGAGAATCTGGCAATCCATTTGATTCTACATATCCAAGCATACAAGGCTTAGGAAGCTCAGATAAAGAACTATCATAAATATCACTTTTTAACTAAATTAAACAATTTATCATATTTTTTTCTTTCATTTTACTATTACTTAATTCATATTCTTTTTTTGTTTTTTTCTTATCGTATTTAAACTTAAAGAGTTTTTATTATATAAGTTATCAAGCAACTTTGATAGTTCAACAATCCTATTGTTATCTTCTTTTTCTAAAAAAAGGAAGATTCATTATCGAAAATTGTATCAAATTCAACTTCATATTTATATTTTTAAATATATTGAAAAAAATCTGCCTCTTTATTCCTAAACGCATACCAATTTTCAGTACTCTTTTTATATAATTCAAATGCTTCATTACTACGAAATTTTTATAAAATGTTCTCTAAAAACATATCTTCTATCTATTATTAGAAGTTTCTTTTTTTATCATCATTACCACTTTGTAAATATTCTTTTTCAATAGTTTTCCAATTCATTTTTTTGCATTTTTCTCAAAAATTGTAAGTTACAGAAAAATAAATTTACCGAAGAAAGCAAAGAAATTAAACCAACAAAAATTATCTTCTTAATTCCCATTAAACCAAAACTCCCTTAGTCGAAGGAATTTCATCCTTATACTTTTCATCAATACTAACAGCTTCTGCTAAGGCCCTAGCAACTCCCTTAAAAATCGACTCAATTATATGATGTGAATTCGTTCCAGCCATATTCTTTATATGCAATGTCGCATTCAAATGCCGTGTAAATCCAATAAAAAATTCTTCTATCAATTCAGTATCAAAAGTTCCTACTTTTTCAGTCGGAATATTTACATCAAAATTCAAAAAATATCTCCCACTCAAATCAACTGCAACCAATGTTAATGCCTCATCCATTGGCAAAAGAAAGTTCCCATATCTCTTAACACCTTTTAAATCTCCCAAAGCCTCATAAAAACATTTTCCAAGCGCAATCCCAATATCTTCTGTACTGTGATGATCATCAACTTGTGTATCTCCATCACAATAAACCTTCAAGTCAAATCTTCCATGTTTTGCAAACAAGTCAAGCATGTGATCTAAAAATCCAACTCCCGTATTATTCTCATATTTTTCCAGTTCCATCAATATTCAATTCAACTTTTTATTTTTTTGTTTCAAATGTATTTCTTTCAATTTTAGATTTTTCTCATAATTTTATCCTTTCATTGCAAATTTATTTATAAATAGTATAATCTATTTTTTTCTCTTTTTCAAGATTAACAGAAAAATAAGAAATTTATTTTGAAATATTAAAAATCGTGGTATAATTTACTGGATAATTTAACGTATTTTTAAAAATATAGGAGGTGAAAATATGCTTTTATGATGATGCTAAAAATATACTTTATGCTTCAGAAAGAGCTGAATTTTTATAAGAAAATTAGGTTTTTGATTTTTGATAAAATTGATAAAAAAATGAAATAATTTTTTTCTTCTTAATAAAGAATTTGAAAGAGCAATTACAGAAAGAGAAAGCAAATTTTATGATAGTTCCGAATGTCTACGTGTATTGTGCGGATATTTGTATTGTCTAGGGGATATTTCTGATGTTTCGTTACTAGAAAAAGTAAAATATGGTATTGATATGGATGTTGGAACTATGATTGATGGCGAATGGATTGATAGCTTTGAAAAATGGTGGGATAGAAGATAAATATACTCAGACAAGGAAAGAAATTATAAAAAAATTTTGTAGATTATTACGAAAGTTGGCTCTAATCTAAATTAGTATTCTGACAAGGGAAATTACCCCTTGTGTATTCAGTTTATTTTTTTAATTTATATTATTTTTGCAACAATTTTTCCAATTTCTCAATAAAAATCTCCATTTCCTCATCCGTTCCAATCGTAACCCTCAAATAATTATCAATTCTATCTTTTTGCAAAAATATCTTACTAAAACTCCATTTTCTTTTTAACTGTTTGTACAAATCACCTGCAAAAGACATCTTTATGTGAAATAAAAATAAAATTAGCACTCGAATTTAATACTTTTAAATCCTAACTTTTTCAATTTTTCAGATGTTTTTTCTCTAGTTTGAATAATTTTTGGCATTAGTTTTTTTCAAAATATTCGTTATCTTTAAAAGATTCAATTCCAGCTTCAATTGAAATTCTGTCGATTGTGTATGAGTTAAATGAAAATTTTAATCTATTCAATCCTTCAATTATACTTTCACAACCAAGTGCATATCCAAGCCGTGTTCCTGCCATTGAACGTGACTTTTGAAAAATGTCTGAACAACAAGAACATTATCGTATTTATTTATTAATTTTACAGCACTTTCTGCGCCAAAAGTCAACATATGCCTCATCAACGATAATTAACTGATTTGAATTATTTTTACTATTTCTTCAATTTCATCTAGTTTCAAAAGCAATTGAAGTTGGTGCATTTGGATTTGAATAATTATATGTCCATCCAATCTAAAATATTTCTGAATTTCAATTTCAAAATTATCATTTAATGGAATCTTGATTTCCTTCACATTAAACAAATCAGCATAAACTGGATAAAAACTATATGTAATATCTGGATAATACACTTTATCTCCTGCATTAAAAATGTCATAAAAATAAATGCTAGAATTTCATCCCGATCCATTTCAATAAATACTTGCTTTATGTGTAATTTCATCATTTATTTTATTAGAAAAATATTCAGCGATAACCTTTTCTAAGCTCTGTTACATCTGGATCGGATATAGTTTCAAATCTTCCAAATTCATAGATTCTATTTTTTTCCCTATAACTTTTTGCTGATGGCGGATAAGGATTTTCATTTGTATTAAGTTTAATATATTTTTTTGTCTTTTTGGTTGTTCACCTGGTGTGTAAGGCTCTATTTCTTTTTATTTTATCACTCCAAAAATTTTTCCATTTATCGCTCCTTTTCAATTTTTTTATTTCATCTATTATTCAAACTCTGATAAATCATGTAACTTATCTTGTTCCTAGAAAAATTACATTTTTTTATTTCTCAAATCTTTTAGAAACCGAACGAGCATGTGCTGTAAGTCCTTCATTTTTCAGCGAATTTAATTACTTTATCTTTAACTTCTTCCAATCCTTGTTTAGAATAATAAATAAATGAAGATTTTTTTAATAAAATCATCTACTGATAAAGGTGATGAAAAATTTAGCTGTTCCACTTGTTGGTAATGTGTGATTTGGATATGCCAAATAATCTCCAATTGGTTCAGGTGTATTATGTCCCATAAAGATTGAACCTGCGTTTTTATTCTTGGCAATAATTCAAAAGGATTATCTACTGCTAATTCCAAAATGTTCTGGCGCTATAAAATTACTTACATAAACTGCTTCATCCATATTTTTCTACAATTATAATTCTACCTTGAGTTTCAATTGAAGTTCTAGCAATTTCTTCTCTAGGTAATTCCTTTAGTTGTTTTTTTCTACTTCTACTGCTACTTCATCTGCTAATTTTTGTGATGTTGTAACTAGTATACTGGCTGCTAATTTATCGTGTTCTGCTTGTGATAATAAATCTGCCGCTGTATGAACTGGATCTGCACTTTCATCAGCAATAATTAATACTTCGCTTAGCTCAGCTATCATATCAATTGAAACTTCTCCGTAAACCATTTTTCTTAGCCATTGCAACGTAAATATTTCCTGGTGACCAATTTTATAAACTTTTGGAATAGTTTCTGTACCATAACTAAGAGCGGCTATTGATTGGGACTCACCTACTTTAAAGATTCTATCAACTCCAGAAATTTTTTGCAGCAACTAAAAGAGCGGTAAAATTGATCATCTTTTTGTTGGAGGTGTTACCATTACGATTTCTTTACATCCTGCGATTTTCGCTGGAACTGCATTCATTAAAACAGTTGATGGATAAGCAGCTGTACCTCCTGGAACATAAAGCCCAACTTTTTCAATAGGATTAATAACTTGCCCCAAAACTACTCCATTTTTCCTGTCGTATTAAAAAAATCATTTCTAACTTGCTTTTCGTGAAATTTTTTTAATATTATCGTGAGAATATTGAATAACTTCCAGCAATTCCTTATCAATCGAATCAAAAGCCTTTTTAATTTCTTCTTCTGTAACTTCCAAATTTTCTAGTTTCACTCCATCAAATTTTTCAGTATATTCAATCAAAGCCTTATCTCCTCTTGCTCTAACATCTTTTTAAGATACTTTCCACGGTTTCATTTACATCATCATAAGAAAATTGACTTCTAGCAAGTTCCTTTTCCAAATCAACATCTTTTTGAATATTTTTATAGTTTTAATCATAACAGATCATCCATTTCATTTTTTTATTTTTAAAAATATAAATTTTTTTAAATTGTACAATCTATGATAAACAAAAATAATACTAACCATTTTTTTATAAAATTTCTTTTTATACTTTTTAACAATTTTTTTCTATTTCTTCATTTTTAAATCTATAGCTTGACTTATTAGCAATAAATCTAGCACTTATATCTTCAATAGTTTTCAATACTTTCAAGTTATTTTCCTTTAAAGTTGTTCCAGTTTCAACAATATCCATAATTACATCAGAAAGTCCTAAAATTGGTGCTATTTCAATAGAACCATTTAGTTTTATAAGTTCCACATCTCTATTAATTGAATCAAAATATCTTTTTGAAACATTTAAATATTTTGTCGCTACTACCAATGGTCTATCAAAATTTTCCTTAAAATTCACAGGCCCCGCAATCGCAAATTTACATTTACCAAATCCCAAATCCATTAGCTCATAGATATCAGGATTTTCCTCAAGCAGAACATCTCTTCCCACAACTCCAATATCTGCACTTCCCTTTTCAACATAAACCCCAACATCTGACGGTTTTACCAAAAGAAACCTAATATTTCTTTCTCGATTTTCAAAAATCAGTTTCCTGTTATCTTCCTTTATTTCTGAACTTTCATAACCTATTTTTTCAAACAAATCATATACTTTATTCCCTAATCTTCCTTTAGGAAGAGCAATATTTATCATAAAAGCTCCTTTCATTCTTTACATTGATTTTTCATTAAGTGAACTACTCCCGCTTTTAGAAGCGGGAGCTTCTTGGGAAGTATCTGCTTTTGCTAGCCAAATATATTTACTAGCTCTTCGGGTAGTTCCTACCCTATCTTTTTATTTTCCTAATATTCCAACATCAATTTTTCCAATGTTTTTTTATATTCAGTGCCGCATTATAATCCCTATCAATCTCAATTCCACAGCACTCACATTTATAACTTCTTTCTGATAATTTCAGTTCCTCTTTAACATTTCCACATTTACTACAAGTTTTCGATGACGGAAACCACTTATCTATCTTCAAAAATTGTTTCCCTAAAAACATCAGTTTATACTCAAGCATTCTCAAAAACATTCCCCATCCATTATCTCCTACACTTTTCCCAAAATTTAATGCCTGGCTCATCCCTTTCATATTCAATTCCTCAACAACTACAGCATTATACGCTTCAGACAAATTTTTTTCGATAATTTATGCAAAAATCTCTTCGGCAATTTTTAATATACTCATGTAATTTTGATATTTTCGCTTTTTGTCTATACCAATTTTTAGAAAAATCTCACTTTTTCTTGATAATGATTTCTGAAATTTTTTTCAATTCTTCTTCCAATATCCTAAAATATCTTGGATAATCAGCCCTTTGGTTTTCAAGACGACAAGTAACTCAGACATTGAAAAAAATCAAGTCCAATTACTTTATCACTATTTGGCATTTTTTTGAATTTCTTTTTCAAATTCAGTCAAAAATAGAAACATAGTAATTTCCATTACTATTTGTCAATGTTACCGACTTTATCTTGTAATCCTTCGGTATTTCTCTATGATATTTTAATTTTTATTCTTTTTCAATTTTGGCAAAAACCAAATATTTATTTTTCCTCAATTCGTATTGAATTATTCACACAATTTGTCGTGTAACTTTTTAACATTATTCTTTTTGGATTTGAATCTTGGAAACTTTGCTCTCTTTTTGAAAGAAATTCGTAAATGATCGTCTTACCAAAAAGTCTTATTTATCAATAATTCCTGATCTTTATTTTGGATAAATCCTGTATTTGAATGCAAATTATATTTCATAAAATTACACTTCCTTTTGATTTTTGAATATTATTTTTTTAATTATTATTTTTAATTATTTCTTTAGAGATTTCATAATTAATGATTTCTCTTCGATATTTTATACAAAAATTGTATCATAAGAGTATCCTTTTTTCAATTTTTACAAAAAGCAATTCATCTCCCACTTATAAAAAGTCGGAGACTTCTTGCTATCTTTTTGTTAAATTTCCGTTTTTAAATAAATATTTTTTCATCATAATTAAAAAAATTTCGCTATCATTTTCTTTGAAATTCTCAATATTTTCAGTTCTCACTCGAAGTCCTTTTTTCCTGAAAAATCATTTACAATTTCTACCAATTTTTTTCAAAATCGCTATTGTCATAAGCAATCAATATTTCAAAATCATTTTTATCTTCATCTTTATAATAACCCTTCAAACTATCAGTTAAAATTGCAAAATCCAACTGCTCCTGTGTCAACTCCAAATTTTTCAAATAATTTGTCATATCTTCCACCAGTCAAAATCACGTTTGGAAATCCTTCAATGTATCCTTGCAAAAATAATTCCATTGTAGTAATTTAAATTTTTTTACGATGGAAAAATCAAATACAATTTTTCGATTTTTTTATGAAATTTAAACAGTAAATTATTTAATTGTTTAGTTCAAACAAAATTTCCTTTATATCATCATTCATTTCATATTTCAAAAGTTCTTTTCAATATCCTCTAAATCTCCAGATAATTCAGGAATTTTATAAATCAATTGTTTTACATTTTCAGAAATAAATTTATTATTTTTCCAGTATCTTTTTTTATATCATGACTATTTTTTTCTTGTTTATACAATCAAAAATTTCTTCCTTTATTTCATATTCTAAATTAAGATTATCAAAAAAATCGAAGAAATAAATCGAGCATGTGACAAAGTAATCATACTTTTTTTCATTTATAATATCCAAACTCTTTATTGCAAAGATCCACAATTTCAAAATCCAAAAATGTAGATTCTTTTTCCCAATCAGCTCAATCCCTAGCTGTTCATCTTCATCATATCCCACATATTTTGTCAGATTATATGTATTTTTCCTGATAATAAATTTTACTATATTTCAAAGACTGATCCTTAGAAATTTTTAGCAACTGACAATGTAATATCAGGTATAAAGCTAACAACTTCCCATTTGGACTCATCACAGTCAAAACATTTCTATCAATAAAATCCTTGTTTTCATTATACAAATCATATTCCTCAAAAACTAGGAAGTGAAATCCTTTTTATACCCATACGAATCATACATTTTACGTATATCCAACAATATTAAGTCTTTCTTACTCAAATTTTTTTATAATTTTTTTCACAATCTACCTCACTTTCCACATGCATTATTTTATTATTTTTATCTTGTTATATAATTATCTTACCATATAATCACAAAAAGGAAGTTTTTATGTATTTATTTACTTTATTGAATTTTATTTCTGAACAAATCTAATAAAAACCAATTCAAAAATTTACAATTTATAAATATCTATAATATCTTTTAAATTCCTCACTAGCCTCATCTTCAGCCAGTAAAAAGCATTCCAATTCAGCTTCCTGTCTCTCTCTTTTTTCATCTAACAAAAGCTTATACCGAAAATCAATATGAATATGTTCTCCCTCATTTTTCAAAGGATTTTCAGGAATCTCAATCACATTAACATCAATCAGCCCAAAGTTCTTCATCTTCTTATCAACCACAGCACTAAATCCCGTTTCTTCAAAAAACTCACGAATAGCTGTATCCAAAGGCATCTCTTCATTTTCCACATGCCCCGCTGGCAACAAAATTGTTTTTAAATAAGGATGTCTTATAAAATAGCATTTTTCATTTTTAAAAACTGCCGCACTCGCTGACAAATGCACCTTTGACTTCCTATTTGTCAAATTTTTTGCTTCCGCCTTTAACAATATTTCCAAAATACTTTCAATTTTTTCACTTAATTCAGGCTCATATTCTATCAAACTCATTACATGATTTTTTAAAAAATTTATATTTTCCATCTTCAATTTAAAATTCCCTTCTTATAAATTTTTTCAATATCTGTCATTAAATTTTTGATAAATAAACAATATCAAAGTAATTGGAATTATCCATATCGCAACTGATAAAAAAATATTCTAAGTGCCAATTTCAGCAATGCAATCACAGCCACAATCCCAATCGCTATTCCCAAACATTTTATTAATATTTCTAAATTACTTTTTTTGGTGTTACATCTTTCATTTTTTTACCTTCTTTCTTATTTATTTTTAGATTATAGACAAATATAATCTCAGTTATTTTGAAATTATATTTTTATACTCAAATCCATTTAAAATAGAACTGCTACTAAAAATTATATAAATCTACAGTCATAATTTTTGAGTTCAGTTTTAAGTCAGTTTTATTGTATAAAATTTAAAAATTTAAATTCCCTCTAAAATTTTTACTCTACAAATAATTTAATTCTTTAGAATAAAATATATTTATGCTAATAGAATAGATATGTTCGATAACCTAAGTTTTTTTATCTATACAAGGGGTCAAGACCCCTTGCTTTTAAGATATTTATTTTATTAAATTCTAAGTTTGTATAGTTATCGAACAGGTCTAATAATTTCCATCAATTTATTTTTATATTTTTAAATAAAAATCAAATATATTTTTTTACAAGTATCCGTTCTTTCCCTTCCTAGTTTCCCCTTTGTCCAAAAAAACAATTTATATTTCCCAAACCCTCTAATCGTAATCAAACTCCCAATTTCAAGCAATTTAGATTTATCTTTTTCTTCCACATAATCAACAAAAACTTTCCCTTTTTCAATCGGATCAATTACTTTTTGTACGAGATAGATTTGTGATTGTCGAAACTATACTATCTAACCGCTTTGATGGAACTATAATTAATTTATCATCATATCTATACTTAGGAAGATCGTTTTTTATTTTTTTAACATCCACAATCTCAATTTCACAAACTGCCTTCCCAATCTGCTTCAACTCTGAAAACAATATAATCTGAAATTTTTTTCAGAAACTGGAATATATCCACAAATCCATTTCTTTTTATCATTTTCAAGAATCAAATCCCCCATAAGTTCTCTTTTTTTACATTGAGCCCCATGAGACTTCCCAAAAAAATCCTTATGCAAAATACTCTTGAAATCTTGAATCTATTGATATTTTTAACAATTTATTTGGAAATTGAAGTTCATTTCGATTAATTCCAAAATTTTTCAAAGTCACGCTCATTATTCTCAAATCCAAAAATTATTATTACCATCTACAAAACCGTCAGGAACAAATGCAATCTGTCTTCTATCACTATCCTCAAAAACTCCATCACAAATAATATTCACTCCTCCAAATTTTTCCTAATTTCTTCCAAAAATTCGGTGTATAAAATTCTTCTGTAAAACTAATAATTTCATAATCTTGTGCAATTTCATAATAATTATATAATTTACTAGCCAAATATTCCTGCTCTTTCGAAATTGTTTTTAAAAAGTTTTCTTTTTCATTTGTTGTTCCCTTTCTTAATTTTTATTTATGTGTTAATTTTTATATTTTTTCATTTGTTATTTTTCTATTGTATAAGTTATTATATTATATTAATAGTAATAATATGATTAGTAGAGTGATTCATTTTATTATTATTTTATTTATTAATTTATTATTATATATATTAATATTAATATAATAACGTCCCGATAATTTTATTTTTAAATAAATAAATAATTTTTAAAAATAATAACATTACATTAATCATTAATCAATTATAGATTATACTCTTTAATTATCCTTATTTAATTTATATTATTATGTTTATGTTCCATTGTATTTTTCTTTCCACTCCGCTTCTCGCCGCTTTATCTCCATTTTTCAACTTACTTCTAATTAACTCAAACAAAAACATTACTACTTTATACTTTTTTTCTTTTTTTATGTGTTATTTTTATTAATGTATTAATGGAAACTTTCTCTCATTTTTTTATTTAATATTTTTATCAATTTCTTCTCTTATGATAAAAAATTTTTGAAAAATATTTCTTTTCATTATTAATCTTATCTTCACTAACAACTCTCAAGTTATCCCAATCAGTATTTTTCACTTTTTTTCTTCTTCCTTTTGCATTTGCATTTCAAATTTTTTTCATATTCAGAAATTAAGTTGCCTAATTTAGAAATCACATAGCTACGACACCAATATCATCACTAAATCCAATAATTGGCAAAAATATCAGGCACTGCATCAATTGTTGAAATAACATAAATAATTGCTCCCACAATTTTTACCTTATCCATTGTTGGAATCTTAAATTCTTCTCTTCTATCTGATTTCACCATTCTCACAAGAAGTTCAAATTTCGTTGCAACTGCTCCCAAATTATTTTTTCAATTTTTCCAGCTTTTTTTCAGATCTTCTGCTGTAATTTTTTTATTTTTTTATAATTTTTTGCATTTTTAACATAATTTTTCCTCTTTCATACATTTAGAATACTTTATTTGCTTAATTATACTAAAAATCTTTTTTTATTCAATTATATTGGCTTATTATTATCAAAGTAAAAATTTAAAAACTTCACAAAAGACACAAATTTTACATAATTTTGTCAAAAATTTATTGATATTATATTCTTGTCGATAAGGAAAGGACATAAAAAAATAAAATTACAAATAAATTGGAGGAATTATTATGAAGAAAATAGGAAAAAAAGAAAATTTTAGGAATCGCTTTATTAACATCATTATCAATCTTTGCAGGTACAACAGCAAATAATATTACCAGAACAGCACCTACAACAAATAACACAGTAAATGATGAATGTAGACCGCCACATAAATTGCAAAAAGATTCAAATGGAAATCTTGTAGATGAAAATGGAAATATTATAAAAAAACCTGACCCAGCTAAAATTGAAGAATTAAAGGCAAAATTAAACAATGGAAAAATTACAAAGGCTGAAGGAGCTGAAATTGCAAAAATGCTAGATAGAAGAGGCCCTCACAAGCCAAATGATAAATGTAAGCCAAAAGATGTCCCAAAAAGATTGACTGACACAGAAATTCAATCATTAACAGATTCATTAAATAGCGGAAAAGTTACAAAAGATGAAGCAACTAAATTAATAGAAATGTTAAATCATAGACCTAAAGGACCTAGACCTGATAATGCACCTTTAAATTAAAAAGTTAATTACTCTAACATGATCATACTAAACTAATTAATGCTAACAAATATATAATCTTTGATATTCACAACTTAAATGGCAATTCTATATTAACTCTCTCTACTGTTATTTAAGTTCAAAAATGGCAATCTTGTAAATTAAGAAAATAGGAACTATAATTTATTAAGACTGTCATTTTTTTCTTTTATTATTAATTATTTTTACATTTTTCACTTCTGTCTATCTGATCTACTGTGATCTTTTTATTTATTATATGAAAATCAGCATTTATATTGTAATTTAAGCAGACAGAAAAAAATATTATTTTTGTTAGTTAGTGTTAAGAGAAATAAAATAATAATATATTAGACCTATTCGACAACCTAAATTTTTTTATTTCCACAAGGGGTTAAGACCCCTTGTTTCAGAATATTCGTTTTATTAAATTTTAGAAGTTTCCGAACAAGTCTATTATATATATTATATAATGAATATCTGTATTATATTTTTATATTTTTATAATATTTATATTTTATAATAAATATAAGCGTCCGATAATTTAATTTAATTATTATAAAATATAATCTTTAATCTTTATTGTTTGTATTGTTAAACAATAATCTGTCATAATAAATAAACAAATAAGAAAAATAGATTTGATTTTTTTCATAAAAAGCCAAATTTTCACTTGGCTAATTTTTTTAATTAATTTTCTAATTTTATATTTATTTTTTTAATAATTCCAGCATTTCTCAAATATTCTCTAGCAACATCTTCCGCTTTCTCACCTTTCACAGAAACACGGTAATTCATTGTCGACATTTCTTCATCTGAAATTTTGCCACTCAATTTTTCCAAAATCTTTTTCAATTCAGGATATTTTTTCAAAGTTTCCTCACGCATCATTGGAGAACCTTGATATGGCGGAAATAAATGCTTATCATCCTTTAAAATGACCATATTATACTGAGCAAGTTCAGGATCAGTAGAGTATGCGTCAACCAAATTAATATCGCCACTTTGAACAGCAACATAACGAAGTTTTGGCTCAAACTCTTTAATATTCGGAATTTCAAACTGATACAATTTTTTAAGTCCAAGATATCCATCTTCACGGTCATTAAATTCTCTTGTAAATCCAGCTTTTATCTTATCTTTCACTCTCACCAAATCAGAAATCGTCTTCAAATTATTTTCATCAGCAAATTTCTTACTAACAGCGATTGCATAAGTATTATTATATTTCATAGGTTTTAACATAACCATTTTAAATTTAGTTTCCATTCCTTTTTGTGCTTGATTAAACACATCTTCAGCATTGTTATTCACAGGAGTTTCATTCAAGAAAGTAAAAACGGCAGTTCCTGAAAATTCAGGATAAATATCAATATCGCCATTTTTCAAAGCATTGAATACGAATGAAGTTTTTCCAAGTCCAGGTTTTAACTCAACGCCAAGTTTACTATTTTTCTTCAATCAAAAATTTTTATACATATTTATCAATATTTCTGGCTCAGAACCAAGTTTTTCCAGAAATTATCAATTTGTCTTTTTGTATTATTAAAACTGCTAATTGACCCAAAAAGAGACGCAAATGTGATTAAAATTAGGAAAATTAATATTTTTTTGATACTCAATTTTTCCAATTGCTTAAAGATGAAATCGAATAAAATCGCAAGTAAAGCGGCAGGAATTGCTCCTAACAAAATCAAATAGTTATTATTCCTATCAAGACCAAGTAGAATCAACTTTCCAAGTCCTCCAGCTCCAACAAGTGAAGCCAATGTGGCAGTCCCAATAATTAAAACTGCAGCCGTTCTAACTCCTGTCATTATTACAGGCATAGCCAGTGGAAGCTGAACTTTTGAAAGTTGTTGAAATTTATTCATTCCTAAAGCTCTTGAAGTTACCATATACATTGGATCCACGCCAGTAATTCCAGTGTAAGTATTATGTAAAATTGGAAGCAGAGCATAAAGTATTAAGGCGATTATAGCAGGTTTTCTCCCAATTCCAACAATAGGAATTAGAAGTGCTAAAATTGCTAAAAGACGGTATAGTTTGAATAACGCCGTTAATCGCATAACAATATTTGCTAATTTTTTTGTGATAGCTCAAATAAATTCCTAGTGGAATGGCGATAATTAGAGCGATTATTAGTGCAATAAAAGAAATTTGAATATGCTCCACAATTCCACTAAAAAAAGTTCGTCTTTTTTTCTCTAAAAAGTCAAAATTAATTTATTCATAAATTTCACCTTCTTTCTTTTTAAAAAGCTATAAATTTTTTTCACAAAAATCATTTTTTTAGGATTTGATATTATTTCATGTTTCATTCCAGACTGAATTAATTCGCCATCTTGAATAATACAAATTTTATCCCCCAATAAAAATGCTTCCTCAATGTCGTGAGTTACAAAAACAATTGTTTTGTGAATTTGTTTTTGAAGTTTTTTCACATCTTCCTGTAAATTTGCACGAGTAATGGGATCTAATGCACTAAATGGTTCGTCCATCAAAATAATTTTTGGATCAGCAGCTAGAGCTCTTGCAATTCCAACCCTTTGTGCTTCTCCACCAGATAATTCTGAAGGGTTTCTCTTTCGATATTTTTTAGGCTCAAGCCCAACCATATTTAATAACTCATTAATTCTTGCATCAATTTTTTCTTTCTTCCATTTTTTCAATTCAGGCACAATCGCAATATTTTCTTCAACCGTCATATGCGGAAAAAGTGCCACTTGCTGCAAAGCATATCCAATATCCCAACGCATTTTGTGAATATTGTAATCTTTTACATTTTTTCCGTTAATTTTCACTTCCCCAGTCGTATTATCCTCCAACCGATTAATCATTTTCAAAAGCGTAGTTTTCCCGCTCCCAGACGGTCCAATAAAAACCGTAATTTCAGACTTCTTTATAGTCAAGTTTATATTTTTTTAATCCAACATTTCCATTTGGATAAGTCATTCCAACATTGATAAATTCTATCATTCATTTTACCTCCAGTTAAATACCAAATAAATTTTTATAAATTTTATAAATTTCAAATTTTGTTCAGTATTTTTAAATTATTTTTTTATTAAATTCCTGTTCAGCTTTTTTCAAAATTATACAAAACTTTTTTCTAAAGTTGTCTCAAAAGCCAATCTCTCCTCATTTGAAATTCCTTCAAAAGAGATTTCAGTCATTTTGTCAGAAATTTCATCATATTCACTTTTCAAGGATTTAGCATAATCCGTTAAAAAAATTAAACTTTTCCGTTTATCAGTCGGACAAAATTTTCGTATCAATAATTTTTTTTCTTCCATCCGTTCAAGCATCGTTGTAAGTGAACTCATAGCAAGACCAGATTTTTTCGACAATTCTCTATTACTAATCCCATCATTTTCCCAAAGCACATGCAAAATTCGACCTTGTTCCCCATTAAACGCCATTATATTTTTTTGTACTAAAAATTTATTCAAAAGTCTAGTATTTACTTGTTTTATTCTGCTTATATAAAATCCAGAGTTTGATTTCATAGTATTTTCCTCCTTTACAAAATTATTACTATATGATAATATATTCACATAGAGATATTACTATATCGTAAATTTATATTACCATATAGTAATATGAAAGTCAAATATTTTTTTATAAAAATGATAAAAAGTTTTAAAAAAATAAAAAAACAAAAGGAAGGAAGTTAAAATTTATGGAAAGAAAATTTATGAAGGCAATGGTGCTTGAAAAACCGTGTAGTACCGAAGAAATGAAAATAAAAAATGTTCCAATTCCAGAAGTGAAAGAGGACTGGATTCTTGTGAAAATAAAGGCATTTGGTATAAATAGAGCAGAAATTTTTACTCGTCAAGGAGATTCGCCATCGGTAAAACTTCCAAGAGTAATTGGGATCGAATGTGTCGGCATTGTGGAAGATCCGTCTAACAGCGATTTTAAAAAAGGTGACAAAGTTTTTTCGATGATGAATGGCATGGGAAGAGAATTTGACGGAAGTTATGCAGAATATATTTTGATTCCAAAAAATCAAGTTTATAGATTGCCTAATGAAAAAAGTTTCTTCAAGAATATTGATAATATCGAGTTAAAAAAATAAGGAGCAATTAAAGAAAAAAATTTTTCGAAAATTTGGAAATTACAGAAGAAAATATTTTCTGGTCAGAAATTGCAGCGTATCCAGAACTTTATTATACAGCGTATGGCTCACTTTTTAAAAGTTTGAAATTAAAGGAAGGAGAAACACTTTTAGTTCGAGGTGGAACAGGGTCGGTGGCATTAGCAGCTATTCAGTTGGCAATGTGAGAGTTATCGCTACGAGCAGAAGTGCATCTAAAGAGCAGTTTTTGAAGGGAAAAGGTGCAGATGAAGTGATTGTTGGAGATGAAAATTTTGATGAAGATTTAAGAAAATTATTTCCAGATGGCGTGGATAAAGTTTTGGAATTAATTGGAAGACCAACTTTAAAATCATCGCTAAAATCCGTAAAGCAAGGTGGAATCGTCTGTATGACAGGATGTCTTGGCGGATGGATAATTGAAGATTTTGAGCCGTTGGTTGATATTATTTCAGAGTCGTATTTAACTTCATTTGATAGTACAAATGTCAATAAAGATACAATAAAAGAAATGTTTGAATTTATTGAAAAATATAATATTAAACCATGCATTTCAAAAAAATATTTACATTAGATGAGATTTCTTTGGCACATAAATATTTAGAATCAAATAGTGCTAATGGAAAAGTTATTATAATGACAGAACAATAATTTTTTTAGTCCGTATAATCTGAAGTTTTTTTATAAAATATGAAAACCTATTCATTTGACAAATAGGTTTTTAATATATAATAAATTATATTTTGCGAATGATTTGCAATTTATTGAAATAAAAAAACGTTTTTTTATTATTAGGAGATGTTATTATGAAATTAACTAAGAAAAAGGCAACAAATACTTAATCTTATACAGTCTTCAGACACTCCAATAAATGCCAAGTTTTTTAAAATCAAAAGTAGATTTTTGACTTATCGACAGTTTATCGGGCTTTTGGAATTTTTAGAGAAAAATAATTATATTTTTTTCGTTTGACTTTGAAAATGAAAAAAATATTACTTTAAGGAAGAAAATGCCAATTTTTTTATTTGTGATTCTTGCAAGCATATTGAAACTGTACCAGAATTTTTCAAATAAAAGAAACAGAAAAGGAAAAAAAGCGAATTAAAAAAACGAGGCTTTTTCACTATTGTCACATCTTTCTATTTTTTTAAAGGAAAATGCAACGATTGTGATTAAATTTATGATTTACAAAATACATATAGGAGGAATTAAAATGAAAAAAATTATTATCATTACTTTTTATTATCAGCTCTGTTTATTTTTTTCTTGCGGAAATAAATCAGAAACTAAAAAAAGAGCAAGGAACTGCAGGAACAAGGGAAAAAAATTGTAACAAGCGTACCACCTTTTGAGATGGCTTACTCAAAAAAATTGCAGGAGATGATTTTTGAAGTTATTTCAATTGTGCAGCCAAATATGAATCACGAACTATTTGAGCCAAAACCTTCAGATTTGAAAAATTTTAGAAAAACTCAAAGGTATTTTTTCACTTATAATATGTTAGGATTTGAAGAAACAATTTCTGACAGCCCTAAGCGATAAAAATAAAATTGTTAATGTTTTTGGATGGTGTTGATAAAAAAATTTATTTATCAAAGGGATCGTGATCGCGAACATGAACATGAACATGAGCATGGTAAAAAGGAAGAACATGAACATCATGAGCATGAGGGAATTGATCCGCATGTATGGTTCTCGCTTGATATGATGCCAAAAAAATTGCTGAAAAATATAAAAAAATGAATTATCAAAACTTTATCCAGATAAAAAGAAACTTTTTGAAAAAAATTACAACGCTTTCATTACAGAACTTAATCAAGTAAAAGCAGAACTTTCACAAAAAAATGGCTTCAAAAAAACTAAAAAAATCATTTATGATTTATCATCCTGCATTAAACTATTTCCTAAAAAAATTATGCCATTGAAGAAATTTCAATCGAGCAGGAAGGAAAAGAACCATCAGCACAGCAAATAAAGGAAATTATTGATGAGCAAAAAGAACATAACGTAACTACAATCTTAGTTCAACCTCAATTTCCAAAAACAAAGTGCTGAAGCTATTTCAAAAAGAAATTCCTAACTCAAAAAGTCGCTGAATTTAATGTTGACAAGGAAAATGTCTTTGAAAATCTAAAACAGTTTGTAGACTATTTAAATTAAAAATTTTTTTATTCAAAAAGAACGAGAAGAAAAAAACGAAAGGATAAAAAAATTTGATGGCTAATGGACAGAATAAAAAAACTTGTGAGTGTACAAAATCTTAATTTTAAATACAACAATGACTATATTTTTGAATGATATAAATCTAGATATTTTTAAAGGAAAAAAATGTTGCAATTCTGGGAAGAAATGGTGGCGGAAAAATCGACTTTAGTAAAGGTTATGCTTGGATTTTTTTAAGAAAAAAAATTCTGGCAGTATTAAGTTTTTTTACAAATGATAACAAAATTGGGTATCTTCCACAAATAAAGGGAATTTGACACTTCCTTCCCAATTAATATTTTTTTGACTTGGTAATTTCAGGACTAACTAATAAAAAAATCTTTTTAGAAAAATTTAATAAGGAAGAAAAAGCAGGCTGAAACATTGCTAAAGGAATTTGATATTTTTTTGACTTGAAAAAAATAAACTAATAAATGAAGTGTCTGGAGGGCAGCTTCAAAGAGCCTTAATTGCACGTGCCTTAATCTCTTCGCCAGAACTTATTTTTTTCTAGATGAGCCAGAATCATTTCTGGATAAAGGAATTTGAATTTAAACTTTTTGAAAAAAATAAAGAAGTTATCAGACTCGACAATAGTTGTAATTTCTCATGAACTGGAAAAAAATTTATGATTACATTGATTCAATTTTTTTGTCGTGGAAGGTAATATCCGTGTTTTTGAAAAAGAAGATTATGTGTGCAGCAATCCTTATTTACACTCGCACAAATAAAATAAAAAAACAAAAAAATAAATAAAGATTGGAGAAATATGGAATTTATAAAAAAATTTTTTTGAATATACTTTTATGAGAAATGCCCTTATTGTAGGGCTTCTTTCAAGTATATGCTGCGGAATAATAGGAACTTATATTGTAAATAAAAAAATGGTCTTTATTTCATCAAGTATTAGCCACGCCTCTTACGGCGGTATCGGAATAGGAATTTACCTGATTTACTTCTTTAACTTGCCAATAAAAGATCCATTATTTTTTGGACTGATTTTCTCAATATTGTCAGGTGTGCTGATTTTGGTTTTAAAAGACACTCTTCATGTTGACGGTGATTTGGGAATAGGTATCGTTATGTCAATGGGAATGGCTATCGGAATTATTTTTTCCTTTTTGACCCCAGGCTACCAGTCCGATATGTCAACTTATTTATTCGGAAATATCCTTTTATCCAACAGCCTAAACATAATTTTACTGCTAATACTGGACATCATCACAATCACATTTTTCATCATCTTCTACAAAAGCATCGTCTACACCAGCTTTGATGAAAACTTTTACAAAATCCACAGCGTCCCAGTAACCTTCATAAACTACTTTATGATAATCCTAATATCCTCCGTCATAATAATAAACATAAAAACAATAGGAATTATCCTAATAATCTCAATCCTGACAATCCCGCAGGCAATCGCAGCCTCACTCGCAAGAAAATACTCAACAATCATAATTCTATCCATAATTTTCTCATTCATCGGAATACTATCAGGATTATATTTTTCCTATACGCTGAATATTCCGTCAGGCCCTTCGATTATTGTATTGCTTACGATTTTATTGGCGTTAGTTAAGGTTGGGGGATTTGTGAAAGAGAAATTTTTGAATTAATAAATTTTTAACTATAAAACACCTTCCTTTTTAGAGTAATTTTTAGAATTACTATTACAATGGAAGGTGTAATTTTATTATGGATTTCTATTTTTTTGTTCTTAAGAATTCTTGTCATTCTCTTTATTCCCCAATTTCTTTAGTTTTTTTCTTGATATTCTTCTATTTTTCTGTAATATTCTTCATCTTTATTTTTCAAACTTTGATTCAATCATTGATTTTTAACTTATTAGAAATTAACTTTTCTCCAATTTCATTTATTATAAAATCAACCTCATGTTTTATATCCGAATACTTTTCAGCTTTTTTTCTATTTTATCTACCACTCCTTTAATCTTATCAGTAGCAAACTTCCCAAAAGTCGATTCTAAAAACATAGTATTCTTAAACAAATCAATAATATTAGCCCCAAAAGTTTTTCACATCCTCTTTAATCTCAGCCTGAATTTTTACCTTCTTCATCTTTATTCAAATAAATACAATCTTTTGCCAAAACATCTGCTATCAGAAAGGGACTATGTGTTGCAAAAAAATCAATTTAAACTTTTACATTCATACCTTCCTAATTCTTCTATTAATTCATATAGGAATCTTCTACACCATTCAGGATGTAAATAAGTTTCTACTTCATCAAATAAAAGAGTTACGTATTTCTTATTTTTTTAAATTCACCATTCAAAAATACTGCTTATTTTTAAATTCACCATTCAAAATACTGTAAAGTGTAGAAAAAAATAACCTAATTTTACCTTTTTCTCCATCACTTAGTCCTTCTTCTTCTATTTTTTTATAAATTCTACTTCTTTAAATAATGAATTTCCAAAATCAATTAAATCTCTTTCTATTTTTTTGGAATATAAAAATCATCATATTCTTTTAACAACTCTAAAAACTTCTTTATTTTTTTCTCTTTACAGCTAATCTTAAATTTTTCTAATAATTTCATCTTTATTTTCAATATCCATTTCATTTTCTGATTCAATTTTTGATACAATATTGTCTATAAGATCTGCAACCTTTTCAATAATTTGATATTTTTTTCTTTGTTAATTTTAATTCTATTGTTTATTGAGTTTTCATATTCTTCCAATAATATTTCAAATTTTCTATAAACTGAAGATTCATTATTTAATAACTTTAATAATTCTTTTTTTCTTTCTTTTTAATTCTTTCTTTGTTTTACTATTTTCACTTAAATTTCTCCATATAATTTCTGAATAAATAAAATTAAAATAGTTGTTCAAAATAGTATCTTTCAGATTATTTTTTTATTTATATCATATAATCTAATCAAATCATCAATACTTTCATTAGAGTTCACGTCTATTATTTTTATCTTTTTATTTCTTTAATTTTTTTCTGGTTCATACAAATTAGGAATTTGTAATGTCAAATACGAATTTTTCAAAAATTTTTCTTCTGTATTTGCATTAACTAGATAATTGTATATTTTTTTCCTTTACTTCCATTTTCTAATCCAATATTTAGTTTATAAAGAGTTAACTTTTTTTAATCCTCCTATATTTTTTTGTTCAAATTTAGCTCTCTCATTGCAGCTTTCATAATTTTTTTCTTTAAACGAAAATTTTAACACTCCTGTATTCTCAATATAATTTCCATCATCTTGCGATTCATATATCTCTTCTTGAATTCTAATTTCTTCTATTTCTTTTTCTTTTTTTGTAAATTTTTTTGCAATATATTGTTCTTCAAAAATAAAATTTTTCATCATCCTTACTAGATTTGTATAGAATCATATAATTAATTTCTATTTCTAACTTATCAAAAATAGCTTTTTCTTTTTTTCTTCTCAAAATAATTCATATTCAGCATTTCTAAAATACTTGTCTTCCCACTCCCATTTTTTTCCCCAATTAACAAATTAATACTATCTATATTCCCCTTTGTTTTTATTAATAGAATAAAAATTTTTCTATATTATTATTTGCAGATTCACATTTTTTTATTGATTGATAACGTGTCTTTCTCTCTATTATACTTAACTTCATAATTATTATCAAAAGTAATTTCAAAATCTTTCAATCCTTTATAATCTTCTACATACATATATATCGGAAACATTTTATTTTCTCCTTAAATTTTTTTATATTAAATTCCTCTAAAATATCTTTAGTCAATTTCGCCAAAGGCTCTCCATTTTCTACCCTTTTTTTCTATATGGCTCTTTCACAATATCTTTAAAAATATTCTTCAAGCTGTTTTTTTCTTATCAACATCACTTTCAAACATTTCTACACAATTTTTCCAAATAATTTTTCTGGATATTTTTTTCAATATTATATAGTAAATTTTGAATATACTGATTATGCGATTTTTTTCATATACTTTATCTAATCCTAAATTTCTAATACTGTTTTTTTATTTTTTTCTTTATTTTTTTCGTCTTTAAGATTTTTCATAGTCAATTTTTACAGAAAAAAATCTGAATGTCCTTCTCCTAAAATTTTTAACTATGACTTCTTCTGAAGTTCTAAATTTTATCCCTAATTCATCAAATCCTTCATCATACAAATAAAGAGAATCACGTGCATCTTTATTCCCTTTAAATCTACTATTACAAATTTGACAACTAGGTATGAAATTATACAAAGACAAAGCTAAAAATGGATATAATGATTTTTGGATAAAAATGATCCAAATCTGCTGTTGTTTTTTTCATCGTTATTTTTCTTCATAACTACTAATATAATTTCTTTGACAATATGGACATATTTCTATTCCTATTAAAGACAATAATTTATGTCTATTCCAATCTTTATTGCCAGTTTGTAATTTTTTTATAACAAAAAAAGTTGATTCGGTAAATATTCTTCAGATATATTTAATTTTTTTCAAAAACGTATTTCAAAATACTTTTACTTTTTTTATTTTTTTCTTTATTATTTTAATTATCTTGTCAATTTCTTTATTTCCATAATCTAAAAATAATTCTTTTTTTGTATAATAAAATCTTTTCCTTTATCTATTATTTTTTTAATAATTCTAAATATTTTTTTATTGAATAACTTTTTACTTTTCTGAGATTCAATAAATTCATAAGCATTTTTTTAATATTAGGTAAAATATTATCACTGTACCATTCCGAATGTTCTTCTTTTATTTTTCTCCCACTTTCTCTCATCTACATCTATTTTTATCATCTTTTTCTCCATTTACAAAATTTAAAAAAATCTACAATTTTATAACTTTTTTTCTTTTCTTAATCCAGTATACTATATTTCATCAACAAGTTCTATTACTATTCACAAAAAAAGAGGAAAAATAAAAATCCCCTTTTTTTCTCAAATTTATCATTTCTTCACATAAACAAATTTTTCTCTCATCCGACATATCCTCATCAAAAACATACCCATCCAAAGTAATATTTCTCAATTTTTTTCACATCACTAATCTTATTTTTTTCACAATATAATTTAAAAGTAAATCCTCTCATTTTTTTCGAGTTTGTACTCACTTGCTTTAATTTGCCATTTAAATCTTCCCAAAACTCAAAATCAATTAATTTATCAGGGTTTATAAGTTTAGAATATTCCTTTGAGGCAAGATTTAAAATAATTTCTTCCTTTTCAAAATATTCATTTACACTTGATTTCCAAACCTCATAAAAGCGACTTGTTCTCAAAAATCGAATTTGTCATATCAAGTCGATATTCCTTCACATTTGTATAAGACGTCAAAACCCCATACAAAGCAGACAAAATAACCAAATGCGACTCCAAATATTCAAAAATCACTTTTTATCAAACGTTTCAATCTTTATAGCCTTATACGCAACACCAGTATAACTTGCCAAAGCATTTCCGCTTTTCTCGTTTTCATAATTTTTGTAAAAGTCCAATAACTTTTGTGCCTTTTCATTTTTCAATTTAAATTTTTTCTCAATTTTCTCCACAGAAAAGGTTTTTTTATTCTTTCAATAATTTCCTTTGATATTTCCAAATAAACAGGCTCTTTTTCAATCAAGAAACTATCATCTTTTATTGGCAAATTGTTAATTTTTTTAGTTTTGCTTTAGCGATATTATAATTTTCATAGATTAGATCTCCATAAATTTCATCAGTATATTTCGCTTTATTTTTTTCAAACCATATTTCCAAATCTTTTCTTTTTTTCAATCCTTATTCTACTGGATTCTCTTCTTTTATTATAGGAACTTTGACTTTGATTATTTAATCAAAGAGATGTTTTCAATCCTTATTCTACTGGATTCTCTTCTTTTATCCGTTCTACAGAGCAGACTCTTTATTTTTCAACTCTTATAGAGTTTTTTTGAGAATCTAACTCTATTAAAATTAACAGATATATGACAAGATTTTTTTATTGTTTTTTTCACTTGTTTCCGTAACTTTTTTTATCTATCAATTCCTTTATTTTTAGCTACTTTGCAAGTAAGAAAAATTACAATTAAAATATAAAGATATGGTAATAATAACCACATTCATTTTACCATATCTATTTAGTTTTATCAATTAAAAAAATATTTAGTTTCATATAATTTCATAAAAATTTATTTTTTTGACTTTCACAAACGTTCCATAACCCTAAACTTTTTCTTTTTTTCCAAGTGAGAAATAATCTGGAAATTTTATGTTTGTATAAAAATTTCCAATAAATGCTATCATATTTACATTTTTCAAATCTCTTGAAGTTATTTTGCAAATCTGCCGAAACATAAATTTTTATTTTTCTTTCTCAAGCCAAATTCCCAAACCTTTTAATACTTCTAAAATGTTATTCGTAATCGCTTGTTCCAATGTGTACTCTCTCTTCAAGTATTTAGAAAAAAATTTTTTTGTCATTTAATGGTAAATACGGCGTCACAAATCTATATTCATACATTTTATCCCCCGTAAATTCTATTTCATCATCAAAAATTTCAATCTCCTTCTGAATATCAAAAATCAAATTCCCATCAATATTCAAATAATCAATTTCTTCAAAAAGTTTCTTATTTATCTCAGTAACATCTTCACCAATTCCCATTATAGAAAGCATATTTTTTTAATCAGTTTATATTGCAACTTAGGATATGTATAATTATAGCCATCCGACAAGTGATTATGAAAAAAACCGTATTTTTTTCTGTACTTATCCGCTAAAAAAAGCCTCTTAACTTTTCCAAATCTCTCATTGTATGTGTTTCATTTCGTTTGAATTTTAATATTGAGTATTTCACTAGTAGAACTCCTTAAATTTTATTTTTGGATTTTTTTATCCAATATAGATAATAAAACTATCTTTCTATCTCCTTTTTTTATTATTAACAAACCAGTTTAAACTATTCGTTTCTCCTTTTTTTGTTAATATCTTCAGAAATGGACTTTCACTAAAATCTAAATCATTTGTTTTAGAAAGTATCGCTTTTTAATTCTTTAATATTTTTTTCTATTTTTCATCAAAATATCTTTTTTTCTTTTGCTTTATTTATATAGTCTTCTTTTTTTACTTTCTTTTTCAAAAGGTTCAATCAAAAAAATCTTTATATTTATCTTTATTTTTCCAATAAAAAAATTCTTTTTATTTCAATTTTTACAACTTCCAAATCCAAAGGCTTTCCCTTTACCTATTTTTATGCAATAATCCATCTTCAAGCTCTATAGCATAAATCAATACTCCCAGCTCTTCATCCGTTAAATTTTTCAAAATTAACATTAAATTCAAATTCATTGTTTATATCCATTAACTCTAAACTCGAATTATATGCAAATTTATTTTTGTCCATTTTTATCTTTTGGCATTTCTACTGATTTCCTGTATTCTGAAAAAAAGGTTTCCCAATTTTTTTCCTTATGATGCCAATAAAATTTTTCTACCTCGAATACTAACACCTTTATTTTTCATTATAATTTTTTTCTCAATATTATCTAAATAAAAGGTTGTTAAAGTAGGGTGTATTTCTCAAATGCTTTCAAAGTAACTGGATTTCCATTATCTATCATCTCAGGTTTATAATTTTTTTAGCATCTTCAAAAAAATACTTTTTCCAGAAAAGTGCAACTAACTCATCTTTTTCTCTTCATCTTTTTTTGTATTATCTCCTGTTGTACCAAATAATCTTTCTGAAAAAGATAAATTTTTTTAATGAATCACCTGGGACGAAATTCTTCTGGAACTAAATCCAATGGAGAAAATTTGTATCTCAATCGTGGAATTTCGGAAAAAAAGCTAAATGTTCTGCCATTTTTTTCCATCTTTCACTTGAAATAATAAAGGATCACCCTTTTTTTCTAAATTTTTTTATCATAATAAAATGTGCTTGAATTTATATCTTTTCCATTTTTTTATTCTTTCTGCTCTTTGTTTTTATTATATACTTAAAATCTTCATATTCTTCTTTTGAAAATTCAAATTTTCTACCATTTTTTTAGGAATTAATAATTTTTCATGTATTTTTTTCCAAAAATTGGAGATGAAAACCATAATACTCCCTGAACTCCATTTTCATCATCTGCTAAATAATTTTTTTATATTCTTCAGAATTAGTAATCAATTTTTTTCTACTGTTGTTACACCAGGTTTTATTTTTAATTTCTGTTTCTTTTAAATTATAAATTGAATCTTTTAATTTTACTCTCTCTATTAATCCATCTTTATTGTTATATTTCTTTGAAAATTCCTTACCATTATCTTCAAAATTAAATTTTTTTATGCCCAATTTCTATTTTTTTCTTTCGTCTTAACTTTTTATTTTTTTCTGCTTCTACAATCACTCCATTTTTACCATTTTCTGGAAGGGACTCTATTATTCCAAATACAGATTCAAATTTACCTGCACCAATTCTTTGTTCTAATTTTTTTCATTTTCTACATTTCTAATAACACTATTTGTCATAACATCAATTACATTTCTTATTGCCCCTTTTAAAGAACTTGCAGGAACTATAAGTATCCCTTTTTTTCTCTATAAAAGCGTTCTTTAGTATGTCCTTTATTATCTTGTTCACTTTCTCCCATTATGAATAAAGGTGTTTTATTTACTAGTTTACAAACTAATTTTTCCAGTATTTGTTCCTAATTTTCTTTCTCCTCTATCCACAACATCATTTTTTTGTCTTTAAGAGAAACAAAATTATATAGATACTGTTTCACTTTTACTGGTTCTTTTTGAATTACTTTTGTTTCCTCTAAAATTATTATTTCTATTATTTGAAAAACTTCTATCTCTGCTTTTTTTATTTCTTCATCACTAATTTTTCTTTATAAACTCAAAATTTTTTTACCTTTAAGATTATATTCTATAGTATCTCCTATCTCGAATTTTTTTGATTAAAGATCGCTTTTTCCCACAATATATTTCTCTTTTTTTCCTCGAACTTCTATTTCAACTTCTCTTGTAGAATTATCCATTCCAATTACTTTACCTATCAATTTCTTTTCACCTCCCAAAAATTCTAGAAACTGAACAATCTCTTTTTTTAGTAATTTTATTTTTCTCCAGTTAAAACTTTTTAAACGATTAACTTTTTTTCCCATCTGGATTTTCTTTAATTTTTTTATCAATATTTCTCTAAACTTTTTAGTATTTTTCATCAAAGTCTTCTGAATTTACTTCTGAATACCTGTAATCGTCTTCTCCAAATTGATAAATTGTTTTTCATAAAATTATTATTAAAAAGGTAAATCTTATAAAAAAATTTTTCAAAAGTCACTTTCAGATAGTAAATTTAAAAGCATTTCCTTCATTTTTAAATATTTTTTTATTCCATTTTTCTTTTTCATAGTTTATATAAACTAAATTATAAATATCATTTCGTAATTCTTCTTTCATTTTCTCTTTATCAAATTCTTTAAATTCCATTATTCCACCTCTCTAAAAAGTGCCTTTATAAATTCATTTTGGATTTTTTTACATTTATTTCTTTAAATTCTTTTTTAACCTCAAATTTTTCTTTTTAAAAAAATTCATTTTCTAATTTTATTGAATTAAAAAAATCAATCTCGAAATAATTCTTTAAATTAACTACAAATTTTGTTTTATCTCTATAATTTTTCAATAACCATACTTTTAATATTAAATTTTTACTTGTCCAAATCCTCTTGTTTTTAGAATTCCCTAATCTAATTTCTCCTAAATGACTATCTCTTAAAAATAAAATAAATGTTTTTTTCATTTCTTCTAAACTAATATTATTTATAATCAATTCTGTTTCAAATTTTTTTCCATTGTACATTCATAATTCAATGGCACAACTGCTTTTTCCAGTAAATTGATCTATTGGAGTTATGTCTCTTTTCATTATTACTTCACTCAATGCTTCATCAATATTTTTTTTAAATAAAAATTTTTTTCTCAATTCCTCTTTTTCAAGATAAGCATCTTCTATAAAAATTCTACCTTTTTGAGCTTCTTCTCCTTCTATCCAACCAAATAAATTATCAACTTCTTTATGATTTTTTTATTTTTTTCTTTAAAGTTTGATTCATTTTTCTTTTTTTATATCATAAATTTTTATTAAATTTTTTTCTCTAAATAACCCTCTTAATGTAGAACCAGGAATAAATATTTCTCCTTCTCTGGAATCTTTATTTTTTTATTTTTTTATCATATTCCACTAAATTCCCTCTTGGAGAATCTGAAGTCACGAATGATATTACACTTTCACTTTTTTTCTTTATTGCTATTTTTCTTCTTCAGAACCATCTCCTAATTTTTATAATTAAAGGAGAAATAGGTTCAATTTCTAATTCTAAAACCAATTTATTTTTCCAATTTTAAAAAAATTCTTTTGTCATTTTTTTCTTCTCTAATCTAAGCTAAGATTCTCTGTTTTTAAATATTTTTTTCCTGCTCTTTAATTTCATATGAAAATTTCCTTCAAAAAAATATTTTTTTCAATTTTTTTCTTTATCATCTGATGTTACATACTTCATTTTTAAATCTTTTTAATCTACATTTTCCAATTCCTCTTGAAGTTTTTACCACCAAATAAATCACCGTTATCTTTTTAAAAATATCATTTAATGCCAATCCTATTAAATCCAATTGGTAATTTTCTATATTTTTCCAATTCAATATTTAAGTCAAATTCTGTTCCTGCAGGAACTACATCATAATCAAATTTTGCTCTTTTTCAGTAGCTCCTGTATTTCTATCAATTTTTTTATTCCATCTCTTGTTACATATTTGACATCTTTTAATACAGGCATGTCTGATACATGTATTCTTCCAGCCAAAGATTTTACTTCATCTAAATTTTTTTGCATTTAATTTTCTTATTATTCTATCTTGAATTTTTTTCTATTATTTTTCTTTTTAATTTTTCTATCTTCTTCATTATCCTTATCATTAATTTTTAGTTTCTAATTTATCCAAATTAGTATATCCAAATATCAATTTTACATCAGCTTCATTTAATTCTTCACCATTATTTTTTTATTTTTAAATCCATTCCCACTATCTAAAAAAATCTTTCTAATTTTGTGCTTAAATATCCTCTAAAAGTTGATCCAGGAATATAAAAAAATTTTTTTATCATCATCTAATGATATAAAAGGGCATCTCTATCATCTTTTTCTCTTCCACTTCCTATATGTAGAGCATTCAAAACAACTATTTTTCCCTGTTAAGATATATTTATTTTTTTAAATGTTGAAAAAAATCCATTATTCTTCCTCCGTTTTCTTTACTTTATCTAAATTCTTTTTTTCCATTCTTTTTTTCCCAAAAAAATATAACAAATATTTTTTTCTAATACTTGGAAATTTTGTTTATTTTTTTAGATTCTGATTTTCTAAATTCATCAGTTAATTCTTTTTCTTTTTTGTTTTTAAAGGTTTTTCAATAAATTCTTCCTTTACAAACTCATAAAAATTTTTGTTGCAATTTTTCTCTCTTTGTTTCTCAATAAAATCTTTTTACTTTTTTTCTTTATCATGAAGATCAAATTTTTTTCTTTTTATAAAATCATAAAATCTTTTTAAACTGAGCCAGATTTAACATTCCTTTTTTTCTTCTGTTTCTATATCAGAAATTATTTCTTTAAATTTATCGTTTTCTAAAAAAATTTTTTTCAGTGTTTTTCTCTTTTTCTAAATTATCCACAAATTCTTCATCAATATCTTTTTAAAAATAATTCTTCTACACTTAAATTCTTCTCTAAACTTTCATTTTTTTGCTATTTTTATTCTTTCTTTCAGGTATAAAGTTGTACATAATTTTTCTCCTACATTAAATTTCCTTTTTTTCACATTTTCTCTCACTACAAATTCTAACTCTTCCAAAGCCTTCATTTCTTCTAAGTCCAATTCCATTTTCCTCTATTTTTTTCTAAATATCCCAAAATTCCTCTAAATTTTTCATTATCAACACAATAAGATTACACTTCCTTGAGTTATAACTATTTCATCCATTTTTTTCTTGAATTGTTTATGATATTATATCCTCTCAATTTCTCTACATTCACAAAAAGTTCTTCTATTATTTAAAGTTAATTTTTTTCTCCAAAATTTTCATCAAATAATTCCAAAATTTGTTTTTCCAACATTACTAACTTCATTAAATGGCAAAATCATATCTGAAAGAAAAATCAAATGTTATCAATTTTTTGTTTTTCTTCTTTTTAATAGTTCATCTCCAAAATAAACTTTCTCTTTATCATTTCTTTTTATCGAATTCTTTAAAAATCTTTTTTTAATCTCATCATTCAATTCTTTAATTCTCTCTTCAATATTTTTTTATCATTTTCATCAGTAAATTTCTTAAACTCAATTTCTACTTTCCCAAATCCTTTTTGTCTTATATTTTTCCTATTTTTTTAGCTCATATTTTTTTCCCCAATTTCAAATAATCCTTTTTGGAATTTCCACATTCCCTTTAAAAAGACTTCTTCCTTATTTTGCTACATTAGTTAAATCCGTATATTCTGTACTAAACAACAAACTTTCTTCTGTAGTTCGTGTTTTTTTCATCAATCTTTATGCTTAATTCTGTTCCTGTCGCATTCAATAATGCTAACGAATCCCTTTCTAATTTTATCCCATTTTCATCTTTTTCGTTCACTTTATATTCTTTCATTACACTAACTGCTTTATCTATTTTTTTATACTTGTCTGCTTCAATAGGATATTTCGTTTTGAATCCACTAGCTAATTTAAACTCTTCTTTTTATTTCATTTTTTATCTTCTCTTACAAACTTTCTAACTTCAGAAATTTTTTTATTTTTCAATAATTTTTTTCAATTTCAATTTCAAATCCATTATCAAGACCATACTGAATAATCGCACCTCTTATTGATGATCCTTGTAATGATTTTTCTTAACTCAACTTCATTTTTTTATTGACTTTTCCCTTGAAGTACAGCAGGTTCTACAAAAATTCAAAAGTATATTTGTATTTTTTTCCAGTTCATTTAATTTTTTTATTCCTTGATTTTTTTATAATTATTTTTTTGATTTTACTTCTTTCAATATTTTTCTCTACAATTTTAAATCTATCATTTTCTTCTTTAAAATTATTTCTTTTTATCATTTTTCAATCGATACAAATTGAACTAATACTTTTCCTAATCCTCTCGACTTCAATCCACCAATTTTTATCAATATGCAAAAAAACTTGATAATAGAAATTTTATATCTTCTTCACTTTTTTTCAAAAAAAATCATTACTTAGTTCAAAACTTCCAACATAAATATTTTTTTGGTTTTACAAATTCATAATTGAATAATGAATTTTTCCTCTGCTACTCTTGTTTTTCTATTAATTTTTACACCATATCTATTTCCAATTTTATTTTCTAATCTTCTTTGATATCCTTCATCTCCAATATTCTTTTCAATCTTTAATTTCAAATCTGAAAAATCTAATTTTACTTGGATTATTTCCTCCACTTCAAAATATTTTTTTCAGTAAATTCTTTTTCCATTTCCATTTAAAGCATTTTTTTAAATTCTAAAACTTTTTGCTCTAAAAACTCCTTTTTATATGCTTTGCTGAAAAAAATAAGGTGTCCCATTTTTTTATCTCTTTTTGACTTCTACATCTATCTCTTTTACCAATTGTTCCAGTCTCTGCTGTAATTGCTGGAGTTAATAACTCTACTTCATATCCTATTTTTAATTCCCACTATTATTATCCTCCTTTTTCTGAAGAGCTTTTTATCCTTTTGAATAAAATCATAAATTTCCAATACATCAAAAATATTATCAAAAAAATTCTTTAAATTTTTTTCATTTTTATTTTCATTTTCAAAACTTAAGTTCATTTTTATCTTTTATTCCCCACAATTCATTTTAAAACTTGAATTTCTTCTATGCTCATTTTAGATAAAATATTTATTGATTCCATAATTTTTTTCATTATCAGTTTTAGTATCATCTTTTTCAAATCATAAATACATCTGATTTTTTTGTGTTTGGAAAATTCTTTATTTTCAATTTTTTTACTTGGTCAATAAGTTTATCAATACTTTCAGACACATCTTTATATTCTTCATTTTCCAATCCACTAATACTATAAGGTCTTCTAGAAACATGTAATTTCCCTTTATTTTTATCTTCTTTATTAAATTTATTATACCATTTCTTTCTATATTCTTTTTATATTTACATTTCCTTCATTACCAATCACTTGAAAATCAATATATCCTGTTCGTACTTCCCCTTCTCTATTTTTTTATTTTTCTTGATATCTTTTCGCTTTTAGCAGATTTTTTTGTAATTTAAGACCTTGTTCAAATAATTGAAACATCGGTGTTTTATTTTTTTCGCAATTACAACTCCACAAGAAGAAGTTATATTTTCTGGATTTTTTTCTTTTTCATTTTTTTGATTTTTCAATTTCAGTAAATTTTTTTCATTTTTTTCTTCAAATTGTTTTTTTGAAATTCATACGAAATTTCTATTGCTAAATCTGCTGGAAATACTGCACAGACATCATCTCCTCCAACAATTAGGAATTCTCCAATTATGGATTTTTTTACTTCTTCTTCCTTATCATTAATTATTTCATATTTTGGTTTTCCATCTTTCAGAATTGGTTTTTTCTTAACAAATTTTTTTATCATTATACATTTTTTTGATAACTTCTTTTTAAAACATATTTTTGTATTTCTATCCAAAATAACGCTAAATTTTTCTCATAAATTTTAAATATTCTTCTTCAGTTGTATAAACTTTTTTTACATTTTTCAAAAATCTCCAAGTCCATCTCCATCACTATACACAAATCCAATAAAGCTATCTCCTACTGAATAATCATCAATCTCTGTATTTAAATGAATATCATAATTAAGAGCTTTTTTTATAATCGAATAAAATCCAATCTCATTCACATCATCTTTTTATCATTTTTATTAGAATATTTAATTTTAACTGCACTTTCTTCACTAATTTTTCATATTATCTTTTTTTATAACATTTCTTATAGCAGTTTTAGTATCTTCCACCTGTTTATCATTATCAGAACCTTCACCACTTCTATGAATTTCTATGTTTTCCAAATCATCTTCGATATTTTTCCAACTCACAACCGCTGGTTCAGTCCCTGATAAATCACACTTCACAGCAAATGGCAAATCAATATTCAACATAGGAAATCCTTCACTTTTTTTCTCAGCAGTTTTCTGTGCCAATTCATCAATTGCAGTCCATATTTCTTCATTTTCTTTCATTTCATAATATTCTGCTACCACTTTTGCACTTGGAGCTAAAGCTTTATAAACTTCTTTAATTTCTTTGCATATTTTTTCAGCTTTATCTTTATCTTCAACTAAAAATTTAGCATTTCCAGCACCAATATACAATATTCTTTTATCAATAGTCTTGTCTATTTCCTCATCTACTTTTTTTCTAAAAATTCCTTGTCGTCATTAATATTATAAATCTTATTTACAAGTTCATGTGTTTTTATATTCTAACCCATATTTTTTTCAATATTCTTGGCACTTCAACTTGATTCATATAATCCAAAAGATAACTTGCTCCTCTAATCAGTTTCAATTTATTCGTTGAAAAAAATAAAATCTTTTTATTTTTTTACAGTTTCAATACTTACTAAAACTCTATTTTCTTTTTAATGGTTTATCTTTTTTTCGCTCATTTTGCCTCCTTAAAATTTATTTTTAAATAATTTTTTTATGTTTTTTTATTAATTATACTTCAAATAAGTTTAGGACTTAACTTCTGCTTATAATTTCTCCAAATCCATACTCTCTAAATTCACCAACACCAACATATTTCACATACTGAAGAAAAAAATCAAAAGCATCTTCCCATAGTATCCTTGTAACACAAGCTCTATATCTCCTAAATAAACTTTTTTTATCTCATCATTTAATAAATTTACCCTTTTTTTCTCTATAAAGTTCTCTTTTTTTATTGTAATAGAATTTAAAATACTTTCTTCCATTCCCTGTGTTTCAAAAACCTATTTCTTCTTCCACATTCTTCAAAATAATTTTTTTAATATTTTTTTAAATCCAAAAATTGACTTTCCTTTCACTAAAATAGGATTAACAATTTTTTTAAATTTACTTTTTCATAAAAAGCTCAATGTTCCTACATCTAACACTTTCATCTCTTTATCAAAAATCATATTCGCCACACCAAGTATCATTTTTGGTTATAATTCCAACTAACTGAAAAAAATCCCATCTCCTATTACAAGATTTTCTTTATTTACAGCTAATTGAAACAATTGATCTTGTAATTTTAAAAAAATTTCTTGCGTTTTTAGTAATTACTCTAATCTTATATTTTTTTCTCCTTTTTTTCCAATTTTTATGCTTTCATTAAAAAAATTCACCAAAAAAATATTTGAAACTCTCAATTCCTCTCGCTTATCTATTTTTCAGTATTTCTGACATTCTTTTATGAATCTCAAAACTATACATTTTTTTATTATCTATAATTTTATCTTCTACCGCAGAAAGTTCTAAAATTACACCATTCATTTATTTTTCCCTTCCTTATTAAAAAAATTTCTTTAATTTTTTTATTTTTTTATTATTCAAAATGTATTTAATCGGTAAATTACTTACTTTCTTTAATGCTGCCTTTTTTTAAGATTTCTTCTGATTTTTATTTCATTTTGAAATGACAATATAAATGTCTGATTATTATTTTTTTCTATTCCAACACTTATTTTTTTCATCATTATGATTTCTATAAATGTCTATGTGCCAGTTTAATTCTTCCAAAAAAACGACTTCTTTCATTTTTCCAAATTGTTTTCATACTCTTCTAAATTATTCACTTCTTTCGGTTTATTATATATTCCTCTATTTATATATCTTATTTTTTTATTCCTTTTTGTATTATTATCTAAAAAAATAATTTTGGATAATTTCTGTATATTTAGAATCATTATGAGAGTGAACATATATTTTTTTATTTCAAAATCATTTTCAGTAGTATAATATCTTTCCTTTGTTTCCAATGTTTGATACAATCTGTAACCATTTTCTTTTAATGTTCCAATAATATTTTTTTATATCTAAATTACTTTTTATAATAAAAATTCTGTTTTCTCTACTATAAACTTTCTTTTTCTTTATCAGCAGTGGACTGTCTTCTCCGTACTTCTTAGCAAATCCCATTATTTTTTTCATTTCCTAATTTAACTTTTTTTCTAATAAATTCTCTCTGTTAACTTCATAATTTTCATCTGATAAAATAAAACAAGGAAAAATATTTCAATTCAGCAGTCAAATTCACATCTCTATTTTTTTAAACAATTACTACAACCAAAAACTACAAGTACATTTTTTTGCAATTCTACTTTCAACTTATTTTTTTATATAGATACAATTTTTCTTCTAGGAATATCTTTTGACAGAAGTTTTTAATTCATCCTTCCAAACTTCTTCAATCTGCTCTATTTCAGTAAAATATTTATATAATTCTTCTTTCCCTTCAATTACCAACAATTCCAAAAAAATTTAATATAATCTATATTATTTTTGTAATGCAAACTCTAAAATTTCTCTTATTTTATCTTTTTCCTGTATTTATCCCTTCAACAAAACAAAATTTAATTTTATATTCAAATTTCGTAATTTAACTTTTTCGTATATTTTTCTACCACTTTTTTTGAATCTAACATCCATCACTTTTTTCTGAATTTAAATTCTCAGCTAAGCAAATAATTTTTTTCATAATCCTCTGGATTTAACGAATGTAACGATATATTAAATTTAAAATTCCCTTTATATCTTGATACACACTCAAGCAATTCATCATCCATTAAAAAAATCCATTTGTGACAATTGTAATATCTGGATACATCTTTTTCTCATCTAATTTCTTAAAATACCATTGAATATCTTTCTTTTTTTATCAACGGTTCGCCACCAGTAAAAAGTCAAATCATTATATCCATTTTTCTAAAAGCAACTTCAATCAAATCATAAACTTCTTCCTTTGTTTTAGGAATCCTTTTTTTGCTCATATCTAATCCTTCTTCGTGACAGAAGAAACATCTGTAATTACATTTTTTTCTGTTAATGAAATTCTTAGAGATTTATTTATTTCCATGTTTTTCCTCCCTTAATGTTCTTTCATTTATCCAGTATTTTTTTATAAATAAATCAATCTATAATATATTTTTATACCACATTTTTTTAAGAAATAACAATTTTTTTCACTAAACTTTTTTTAACAAAAATCTAATTAAAAGTAATAAAAATTATTATAATTTTTTTATAAATATGCTCGACAACTTCTCAAATTACTAAATTATATAATACTTTTTTTATAAGAAGTTATCAAGCAATTTTTTTAGTTATTTTTCTTCCCATTTTTTTAAACTCGTTTATTATATCTGCCATACTTTTTCAAAATTTCTGCTACTACTGCTATAGCATCTAGCACTGAATCTAACGGTAAAATAACATACATTATAGCTCCTATTAATTTAACTAAATTCCAAGTTTCTATTTGATATTCCCCTTTTATAACTGCCTCTACCAATCTAACAACCACTAAAAAAATTTTTCTGAAAATTCTCCTAAAAAAATCTTGCCAATTTTTTTGCTTTTTCTTATTTCATCAAAATTCATACTTCTTTTTTTGCCATTTTTTATCACTCCTATCTTCTCTGATAAATCTATTATATAGTATTCGAATAACCTATTCAGAAGATAATTTAACTTATTTTTTTAAAAAAAATAAAAAAACAACCTTATAAAAGTTGTTATTTTTTTATTATATATTATGTTTCAATCCTTGTTTTAATGGATTCACTTCTTTAACCCTGTACTTTCAAGAAAATCCTTTATTTATAGGTGCTACAGAGATTTTTTTCAGACATTAAAATCGTATTTTTTTGATTAATTTTTTATCGTTTTTTTGCTGTTTTTTTAGCATTTTTCCGTAACTCCTAACCCTCATTTTTTTATTGACTTTGAGTAGATTTTTCTTTCTCTTTTTTTAGTTTTTTTATAGTGGTAGGAATTTTTTTACCACGAACTTATTTTTACCATACTTTTTTTATTTTTTTCAAAAATTTTTGATTTTTTTGCAAAAAAAAAGAAAAATCTATTTATGATAATTTTTACTAAAAAAATGATTTTTCTCTATTTTTTTATTTTTTTAATACTATCTTCCACAAATTTTTTTGTAATAACAATCTCGGCATTTTGTACCGCCTTCTGCTTCTATTGGGTATCGCTCAGTTTTAATTATTTTTAATACTTCAGCAGCACTTTCTTTTTACTTTTTTTCCAAATCTTTATTTGTACTTTCTATTTTCTTTAATGATAAACCATCTAAAAAAACAAAATATACCCTTTTTTTGAGATTTAATTTTATACTCTTCTTCAATTAATAGTGAACTACTCCCGCTTCTAAAAGCAGGGAGCTTCTTGGAAGTATCTGCTTTTTGCTAGCCAAATATATTTACCAAGCTCTTTGGACAGTCCCTGCCCTGTCTTCTTTTTATTTTTTTAATATTCCAACATTTCTTTTTCCAATGTTTTTTTATATTCACTGCAGCATTGTAATCTCTATCAATCTCAATTCCACAGCACTCACATTTATAACTTCTTTCTGATAATTTCAATTTTTTTCTTTAACGTTTCCACATTTACTACAAGTTTTTCGACGATGGAAACCATTTATCTATCTTCAAAAAAATTGTTTTTCCTAAAAACATCAGTTTATACTCAAGCATTCTCAAAAACATTCCCCATCCATTATCTCCTACACTTTTCCCAAAATTTAATGCCTGGCTCATCCCTTTCATATTCAAATCCTCAACAACCACAGCATTATATGTTTCAGACAATTTTTTCGATAATTTATGCAAAAAAATCTCTTCGACAATTCTTGATATACTCATGCAATCTTGATATTTTCATTTTTTTGCTTATACCAATTTTTTTAGAAAACTTCACTTTTCTCGATAATGATTTCTGTAATTTTTTTCAATTCTTCTTCCAACATCCTAAAATATCTTGGATAATCAGCTCTTTGGTTTTCAGAACTGACAAATAATTCAGACATTGAAAAATCAAGTCCAATCACTTTATCACTATTTGGCATTTTTTTGAATTTCTTTTTTTCAAATTCTGTCAAAACAGAAACATAGTAATTTCCATTACTGTTTGTTAGTGTTACCGACTTTATTCTGTAATCCTTTGGTATTTCTCTATGATATTTCAATTTAATTTTTTTAATTTTTGGCAAAATCAAATATTTGTTTTTCCTCTATTCGTATCGAATTATTCACACAATTTGTCGTATAACTTTTAACACTATTCTTTTTAGATTTGAACCTCGGAAATTTCGCTCTCTTCTGAAAAAAAAATTCGTAAACGATCGTCTTACATTTAATTGAGCATTTGAAAGTGCCAGACTGTCAACTTCTTTCAAAAATTGATTTTCACTTTTCAAACTGGCAGGTGTAATTATTTTTATTTTTTTCCAGTTTCTTCATAAAATTTATTCGCAGTGTACAAAAATCGTATTGTAAACAAAACGAACACATCCAAAAGTCTTGTTTATCAACAATTCCTGCTCTTTATTTGGATAAATTCTGTATCTGAATGCTAAATTATATTTCATAAAATTACACCTCCTTTTTGATTTTTGAATATTATTTCTAATTATTTCTTTAGTAGAGATTTTTATCATTCATGATTTCTCTTCAATATTTTTATACAAAAAAATTGTATCATAGATATATACTTTTTTTCAATTTTTTTACAAAAAAATAAGCAATTTATCTACCGCTTGTAGAAGCCGGAGACTTCTTGTTACCTTTTTGTTAAATTTACAATTACTTAAAAAAATACAATCTAATGCATCATCAATTTCCATTTCCATTTTTTTCTAAAACTTCTTTCAATTCACTTAACTTCTATTTTTAATTCAATTCTAATACAATTATATAAAACCCCTGTATACTCTTTATCATGAATATGAATCCATCTTTCTTCATACTCTTTTTCCATATCGTATATCTTGTATTCTTTCATTGTGACAACCTCTACATTTTACATTACAACCTTGAAAAAAATATTGTTGTTCTAATTCCAGGCCATCTTCATATCTGTTTTTTTCTTAATTGATGCAATTTTTTACTTTCATTATATACCTCCACTTATTATCTCTTTACATCAACAATTTTTAACAAATATTTTTTTCCCCTATTTTTCTCTAAAACAACTCATTTTTTTAGTTATATGATTGCTAAAAAAACCATCTTAAATTTTAATTTCAAGATGGTTCTTTCTGATTAATCTATCTATATTTTTAAATTTATCTTTAATCCATTTTCATAAATAATAAAATCTTCAATGTCTTCTATTTCAGGAAATTTTTTTCTTCAATTTTTTTCTCCTAATTATTTGATTTATTCCAAAAATAATATCTTTTACTTTAGTAACTTTTTTTGATCTTTTTATTCCAAATTTAATCTCTAAATCTTCTTTTGAAATCTCAAATTTATTTTTTTCAATATTTTTTTAAATAACTCTACTATTGGAGCATTAATTATACTATCTGGATTATTAAAAAGATATTTTTTTAATTTAGTTTTTTCTATCACTTTTCATAACTATTTTTTTCATTTTGAATTTCAATTATATCTGACTTTTTCCGAAATTTTTAAAAAGGAAGTATTATTTCACCTCTATTATTTTTTTATTAAGTATTTCTTCTAACCTCATTCCTATTTCTATCTTTTTATTCAATTTAATTTTTATCTTCTATTTTTTTGAAATATAAAATTCATTTCTTTTTATCTTTTCTTCTTATGAAAGATTCTTCTTTAAAATTTATTTTTTTAACATTTCTAATTTTCCTTCGTTTTTCGAAAAGGTATATCCAGTATTCCACCCTTATATTTAAGTAATCCTACATTTTTTTATCTGCTAAATCAGGTATTTCAAACTCCTCTAATTCATACTCTTCTGTAAGTTCTTCAAATAAGATATTTTTTTATAAGTTTAATTTTTTTATCTTCACTTTTTTTCTAGTGAATCCTTTATTTCAATAATTTCCTGAATTATTTCTTCTTTTTTTATAATATTCTTTTAAAAATATTTTTTTCAAATGATAGTTCGAAATCTTTTTCAAAAAAAATAGCTTGTTTCAATAAAAGATAAAAAAATAATCAACCATATCGATACTTTTTTTCTAATTCTAGAGCATCTTTACCTTCATCATCTTCATTTGAATAAAAAAATCTATATTTTTTCAATCTACTATCTTTTTTCTCTCAATATTTTTTTATTTCATTATCCTCCAGTTCTTTTGTCCTCCACATTTCTTTCTATTTTTTTCATCTTTTTCTCTTTTTATCTCGTTTTCTGTTATCCCAAAAAAATATTGTTACTAAATTTTAACCACTTTATATCTATACAATCGCTTTCAACTCTATAAATTACTCTCGCCAGATACTTTACATATTCTCGTAATCTTGAAATATTTTTCTGATAAAAAAATTTATATTTGAATATTTTTTTCAATACTTCATTTAAATCGCTATAAAAATTTTTCAATATCTTCGTTATACTCTAACATTTTTAAAAAAATTAAATAGTTTTTCCAATTTCTTCATAGAAAAATCTTAAGTCATCAATTCCTACTACTTCATATAAATCTGAAACAGCTTTTACAATTTACTTTCAAAAATATTTTTCATTTATTTTTCTATATATTCTATTCGATTCTTCTAATGGCTCTTTCATCAAGTTTAATTTTGTAACCAGACTCATTCTAGGTCCTTGACCTTTTTCCTTTTTATAAATTCATTTTTTTATTATCATCAACAGGCTTATAGTTAGGTAACATTGTTTCACGCCAGTTAATTGATTTAATTTGTTTTTTTCAACTGAGATTCTATAAAATACAATTCCTATTTCCTTAAAACCAAGTGTTGTATCTAAAACTGTATTATTTTTTTGAAATTTTTTTCCATCTTGTATTAACTTCACTATTTCTTTATATAACATTTCTATACTGTTCTCAATTAAAATACCTTCTATTTCTATTTTATCTCTATATTTACTTGATTCTTTATATTCTAAAAATTTACTTTCAGTTTGATCGGTATACAATAAATAAAGTGTTTTTTTATATTTGGAAATATTCTTAGATCTTTTTCAAACGGTAATTCTTCAAGAATAGAGTTTTTCACTGTAACTATGACTAAAAAGCTGACACTATTTTTTTGTTATTTCGCTTGTATCTACTCCATCTTCTTCAAGTAATTTCTTTTCATTTTGATAAATGATTCTTAAAATCTTCCTCAAAAATTTTCAAATTAAAATTATTTTCATCAATTTTTCATTCCTGATTTATTATTTCTTTCATCATATCTATTAAAATAATAATCTACTAAAAAAATTATCATCTATTTTTTTGAATACTCCTGAATATTTCTATTTTTTTACAAATAATTTTTCTTATTTCTCGTGCTAATTCTATTCTTGAGATTTTTATTTTTTTCCACTTTTTTTAATTCCTCCTATGTATCATCATTCTAAACTATATAAAATACTAAATAATTTTTTTATTTTTATTTATTCTATTGCTTCGTATTCTTTCTCATATTTTTTTAATATCTTTTAAAGTTAATTTATTCATAATTTCAATTGCTTTTTTCTAATGAATCTGAAAAAAATTAATTAGATTTACTTCCTCTCTAATATTAATATGTCCTGCATAATTTCTTATATTATTTAATTTATTTAAACAATCAATTAATTTTTTTAATTTATTATCTACATATTTATTTTTTTCAACTTTTCTATTTTTTTATAAAAGTTTCACTTTTTTTCTTTTTGAATCAATTTTAAAAATTTTATATTTGTAAATATCTATTAAGAAAAAAATGAGCGCTAATGCATAATTTTTTTAGAATTTTTTTCTGATTTTTTTACAAATTTCATTAATTCTTCATATGTTTCATTTTTTTATTAATTTTTACTTCTATAATTTCATATATTTTTTTATTTATTAAATCTAATTCTTTTATTATTTACTTTTTCAAATTCTTTAGATATTTCTATAATCTTTCTATATTCATTATATGTATATGCTTCTGAAATTTTTTTCTCATAATTTTTTTAATAATTTTTCATCTATCATTTTAGTATTTTTCTAAAAAAATTTGTATACTTCGTATAATCTTTAAATTCTACTATTGATTTATACAAATTAATTATTTCTAAAATTGGTATTTTATAAATACTTCCATATTCAGAGTTTAATATTCTTTCTCCATAATAAATCGAACAATGACAAAAAAATATTATTCTAAGTCCTCCTGTTATATCAACATAAACCTGATTTCTGCTTTGTTCATCTAAAAATTTTTTTATTTCTTCTATTTGAAAAAAACTAAATCTGAAACAATATTTTCATTATCAAATTTATTTTTACTTTCTATAAAAAAATATTTTTACATTTATCTGAAAAATCTTTCTTTAAAAACTTTTCTTATATATTCAACATCATTTTTTTGTTCATCTAAAAAAACAACATCTTCTTTTTCAGAATAAAAAAATATTTGTTTAATAAATTATACAAATAATTCCAACTACTTTGATCTGTTCCAAAAACTATTATTTTATTAGGTTTTAATTCTTCTAAATATACTTTTGTCAAATACTCATATTTTTTTCCAAATCATATTTTTTTATTTTTCCCATCTGTATTCTTTTTTTATTTTTGCTTTTTTTCTATATTTTTTTCAAGATTATTTGATAAAGACATTATTAAAATATTATTTTCCATTTTTTTCCTTCTTTCTATAAATTTATCGAAAATTTATTTTTTTATTACTACTCATACTCAATAAACTTCACATGTTTAAAAATAACTAATCTTCTTCACATTCTCCCCATCTTTTATTTCTTCAACATTTCTTTCAGTATAACTATACACAGGAACTAATCTTTTTTTCTATCGACCATTTAACAATATTATATGTATATCCCCAGTTTCCTTGAACCAACATCACATCATTTTTCATTAAAATTTTTCTTCAATGTATTTTTTTATTTTTTTCCAGATTCTCTTTATAATTTTTCCTTAATTGACACATTTGACCACATTTCTTGTAACTCACTAGACAAACTTACTATTTTTTTACCTTAAAATTTTTCTACCAATTCTTTTTTTCTTGATTTTCCGTCAACTGATGTGAAAATAGTAAAAGTGCTTTTCTCTCCATAATATCATCTCCCTCAATTTTTCTACATTTCAAACTAAACTTTCAAACTTCTTTATTTTTACATAACTATTTAAAACCACAAAAAAATTCCTATAACATAATTTTTAAAATTTAATATTCATAAAATTCTACTTTAAGTAAAAAAATTATCAGTCACTTTCTCAACTCCATAAATTGCAATAATTCCTTTTTCTTTCGCCCAATTTACCAATTCAAAAGTTATTCCAATTTCTCCTTCAATCAATAAAATATCACCTGAATCAATATTTCTATCTATTATATCTTTAAATCTTTTTATATTTTTTTCTTTGTTGCTATCATTTTCAAGATTTTTTTCCATTCTTTTTATAGTTTCACTACTCAATTTACTTATTCTTTTTTTATCTTATATTTTTTTATTACTTCACTTTTTTCCTGCTCTCCAAATATTTCTTTAAATACTAAAAATTTTTCTGTTTTCTTTATTTACATTCATTTTAGGCACTTGTTTTTATTTGAGAACTTCCTTTATCATTTAAATTTACATTTTCAATAGCTTCCAAAAAAATGATTTTTTTCGTTAATATATTTTTGTAAGTGTCTTATCTTCTTAATTATTTCTTTTTCCTGTGATACTTCTGCTATTATTTTTTTAACTTCTAAAAACAACTTCATTAATTCAGACAACTGCTCTTTTTCTAATTCTTTTTCAAAATTTCCTTTTTTTATTATCCAGCCAATTTTTTTACAGTATTTTTTTATTTTCTCCTGACTTTTTGTACTCCAAGTTCCTCAAACAAAAAAATCATAAATTCCATTAGATGCCACTTTACCAATTTCTACAAACTGACCATTTTCAGCTAATTTTTTTCTAAAAAAAGTATATGTCTGTTGTATTTTTCAAATCTTGTGATTCATAAATCTCACCTTTTTTTATATTCAGTTTTAAATATTTCTCTTAATTTTTTTATATTTTTCTGGAATTTTTTTGAAATAATTTCTTGCATTTCTGCTCTACTTTCCAATGTATGCGAAATATTATTTCTAATAATCCTAGAACTTTCAAAAATTTCACTTAATTTTATTCTATTACTTATTTCTTCTTCTGACAAATCTTTATATTTTATTTTATTTTTCTTCAGTTATTCTATTTATCCATTCTCTTAATACTTCTTTACCTTTTATTGATATCTTCAACTTCTAAAAATTTTTTTCCTGTAAAAGTATAAATAGCTTCAATAATATTTACATAACTCATTGAGTATCTTTTTTTGATTATAGTGCCATTCTGCTAAACCTAATAATATCTCAAATGTCTCCTGTTTCTCACCAAAATTTTTGTGCAAATCTTTCTAAAAATATCTGGTAATAATAGTTTGGCAGGTCCATCTAATTTTTTTATTGTTTTTTTCCATTTGATTAATTTTTTTCCGATATTTTTCTTTTTATATTTCCAATATAGTTCATATTCATTGAATTTGAAAATTCTTCTAATGTATTTTTTTCAACTTATTATCTTCAATCATATCTAAAAAAATTCATAAGTATTCCCATATTGCTTAAAAAGCGTTTGCTCCTTTTATCCATTTCATTAAATCATAAAATGATTTCAAATCAATTATTGGAGCTACTTTTTAAAGGATTTCCATTTAAATCTTTTTCTGTTTCATCATCATCCATTTCTTCTAGCATTCCATATGTTATCATTTTTTTATTTTTTTATATTTTTTTATCAATAACTTCTGTAATATAGTTCATCACTAAAAAAATATCCACATTGCATTTGATCTGAAAGAATGGGTTATATCCAAATAAATTTCATCTTCTTTATTTAAAGAATTTACAATTTCTATAATTTTATTAAAGTTTTCAAATATTTCATTTTTATTCATTCCATATTTTGTCACTATTATTTGTACTTTTTTTCTGTATTCTCAAATATAGAATTAAATTTTTTTCACTGTTTATATTTAAAAATATCTGTATTTTTTTATTCGCATTTTTTTAGTAACGTTTCTCAATTCCTCTCTATATTTTTCATATTCTTCACTTTCAGTGGAAAAATCCATTTTTCTTACAATAATGCGTATAAAGTTTATCCCACATCGACCCTGCTGTTCCAATATATATTGTTTTATCTATATCATAATGTTTTTTTCTAATACCGATGTTACAAAAATATTCATCTCTATAAATTTTATATTCTCCTGTTTCTTCAATTTTTTTATTTTTATAATCCGCTTTTTCTGTAATCTCTTTCTTCACTGTTACGATCATCATCCCTTTTCCCAACCCCTGCTATCAATATTTTTAGCCATTTTGTTTCTCCTTCTAATTATAATTTTTTTATTAAAAATTAATCTTAATAGTATTATTTTACCGCATTTATTTTAAAAAAATCAATATAACAATTAATTTGATTTTGGTAATTCTACTTCAAATTCAGAATAATTCTTCCTCCAAAAATAGAACTACCATTTTTCTCTAAAGATCTCCTCCTAAAAATTACTAAACCTATTAAACACAACAACATATTTATCACCTTCCTTTCATTTTTATTCTATTTAATTAAATTCTAATAATCTAGCTTGTAGCAATCCCATTTTTAGATTCAGAATAATTCCTCCTCTAAAATAGAATTACTACTTTTTACTAAAAAAATTACCAACAAAAACTATCAAAAAAACTAGATACCTCATCACAAAAGTCACTAACACTGTTTCCAAAAATCTTGTGCCATATCTCCCATTGTTGTAAACATTTCATCTGCTGTATTCACTGTTTCATTCATTAATTTTACTGTTTGATTTATACCTTCTGCCACTGCTACCACTCCTGCTGTTACCACTACCGCTGTTCCTACTGCTTCTTCAATTCCTGTCATTTTTATCACCTCCTTTTTTATTTTAAATTCATTATATATTAATTTGATAACTTATCTATGTAATTCTTTCACCAATTTTTTATTCCCATCCACCCAAACCCTCTATTTATCTTCTAAAATATTCCTCCAAAAAAATCAACAACTCCACTAATTATATTTGCTCCTACTCCAACTATTGCTCCACCTACTGTACCTATTACTCTTCCAACTGAACCTAATCCTACTAAACTTCCTATAGCTTGACCTATTGTTCCACCTATTGCTATTCCTTTGGTTACTGATTCCACAAATTTCTCTAAAACTCCCGCTCTGTAATCTTGTAAATCATCATTATCCTTCCCTATAATTTATATCTTCTTTCTCTTATTCATACTTTTTTTATTATTATAACATTTCAAATATAATTTATTTTTTTCAAAAATTTAACTTATTTTCTATTTTTTTACTTGAACACATTAATTTGTTCCCTAAAAATTTGTTTACTTCTTTTTTTATTTTTTTACTTCATAATATTTCATCACTTTTTTTCTTTAATTAATCTTTTCATATTCTATCCCTCCAGAAATTAATTTTTTTATCATAATCTATTATTACATTTTTTTATAACTTATTTTTTTATTCCTACAACCTATTTTTCAAATTATGCTCCTATTAACTGCCTTCTTTCCAAAAATTATATTATCTATTATAAAAATCTAGTAATTTTTTTCTACGTTGTAACTATATTCTGCTGAATAATATACTGGTTTTCCTTATTGTTACTCCTGTTGCTTCTTTTACTCTGTTTTGTATTGAACTCGCTTGTTTTTCCAAAAATTCTATTAATATTTCATCTGGTTCATTTGTTTCTTTATTCCAGTGTCTGCCTTTCATTGCCATATCCGCCTGATTAATTACCACTAATATCCTATCTGCCTGTATATTTGGAACTATCACTTCATTTAATAATGTATATGTACTTCCCATATCTCTATTTAATCCTTCCAGTACTACAATTGCCAAATCTACCCAGCCATAGACATTTCCATCCAATGAATAAGTTTTTATATAATAAATTTACCAATTTTCTTTTATGAATTTCATCGTTCTTAACACCATCTCCCAATCCTGGAGTATCCCACAATCTAAATACATCATTTAATGAATAAAATTCCAGGCTCATTGTTTCTGGATCTACTCCGTTACCAACTATTGCCACATTTTTTTCTAAAAATTGTATTTAATGTTGTTGATTTTCCTGCTCCTGTTACTCCTGTCACCATTACATCCAAAGGCATAAATCTTGCTTTTTTTCCAATTTCTTTTTCTATATCATTTTTTTCTATAATATTTAAAACTCGTCATAATCAATCACACTCCATCTTTTTTTATTCTCTTTCTCATTTACAAAATCATTATACCTTTTTCTCTCTAACCTATTTTTTTCCTAAAAACAACTCTTTTTATTTTTTTAAATTTTAAAAAGTTTTTTTCTCATTCTTTACATGATAATTATATCTAATTCTTATAACTTATTTCCAAAAAAATCACAGTTTTATAACTTAACTGTGATTAAATATTTTTAATTTTTTTATCTTTATTTTAATAGAATTATTACTTCAACTTGAGCACCACAATGACACCCTATACAAAATTTATTGTTTCAATCCTTGTTTTAATGGATAAACTACTTTTAACATGTCATATGACCAGAAACAAAAGAGTGCCTTCTGGTTTCAATCCTTGTTTTAATGGATAAACTACTTTAACCCGTACTTTCAATAAAATCCTTTATTCATCAATGTTACAGAGATTTTTTTCAGACATTAAAATCGCTTTTTTTGCTTAATTTTTTTCAATTTTTTTGTTGTTTTTTTAGCATTTTTCCGTAACTCCTAATCCCCATTTTTACTGGCTTTGAATGGATTTTTCTTAACATTTTTTTATTTCTTGCAGTGGTAGGAACTTTTTCTACAAACTTATTTTTACCATATTTTTTCTCTTTTTTTCAAAATTTTTTTATTAAATATTTTTTTCAAAAAAATGGAAGCTCTAATCAAAACTTCCATTTTCACTTATCTTCTAAATTTAAATCAATTCATCTGCATCTTCATCATCAAATTTAAAAATCATCATCATGCAAATGAACAACTTCAAGGCTTTTTTCGTAGTTTGTAGATTTTTTTAGAGAAAAAAATCATGTTGAGTTGTTTCCACGTTTAATCCATTTAGCACAATTGGATTTACATTTTTTACTTCAAATTCTTCTTCAAATCCTAAATTCATAAGGGCCTTATTTGCATTATAACGAATATACTCTTTTACATCTCCTGTAAGTCCAACATCTCCATACACTTCATCAGTATATCTGCTTTCATTTTCATACAATTCATAAAGCAACGTATTCAACTCGCTTCTTATTCCTTCTTTAGTTTCCTCATCAAACGAATTATACAATTCTTGGAATAGCAATCCAACAAATACTCCATGAATCGATTCATCTGCAATAATTTTTTTAATTATGTCACAACTTGCAACCATTTCTCCTTGTCCTGCAAGCCAAAGTGGTAAAAAGAATCCGCTATAAAATAAGTAAGTTTCCAAATAAACTGAAGCTGCTAAAGCCATTGCGATATCTCGTCTTGAAGCCTCAGGATTATTCATCTTTTGATAATAGCCATCAATTTTTTTAGCTTTGTATTGTAAATGAGGGTTTTCTTGAACCCATTTGAAAGTTTCATTTATCTCTCTAGTCGATGCTACAGTTGTAAATATTGTCGAATAAGATTTTGCATGAATCGACTCCATCATACACATATAAGAAAGCACCGATCTATTTTGCAATGAATCAATATGGTCAATAATTTTAGGCATCCCAGTATGGCTTTGCAATGTATCAAGCATTGTAAGTCCTCCAAGTGCATGTAAATAAGCCAATTTCATTTCAGGTTTCAACGCATTCCAGCTATCAATATCCCTCGAAGGAACATACTCCGTATCAATCCAAAATTGTCTTATATTTTGCTCCCAAAAAGTTTCCACATAATCATTTTCAGGGGTATTCCAGTTTACTGCTTCGTATATTTTCTTTTCCATTTTTTATTTTCCTTCCATAAGAATATTATTTATTATACTTGATATTTCGACTCAATTAGATTATTCAAAAGTTTACTTATATCAGAACCTTGATTAACTTTTATTATATTATCTATTTCTGTATAATCAGCTAATCCATCTTCAGATGCTAAGCATTCTTTTTAAACAGTAATTTGCTAATGTTTCTGCTTCCAACGTTACTATTTTATGTTTTTTTATATCTGTTGTTTGTGCACCTTTTTGAAAATTTGGGTGCTATTATTATACAGTATCTTGCTCCTGTATCTTCAATATGCTTCTCGATTCTCATTGCATTTATAACCTGCAATCTGTTTTTTTCGATTTTTTTAGCATCCACATTAACTTTATAACGAATACTTTCATTATCTATCATATTACATAATAAATCGGTATTTCCAGCTCCACTTTGAATTTCAACATATTCATTTTCTCTAAATAATTCAAAAAAATTGGTTTCAAATTTTCTTCAAAACTTTTACCATCATTTGTTCCATATTTTGAATGATAAACCATTTGTTTAATAAGATTTACAACTTTATCACTGTATAGTTTATCATTATCTATATTTTTGAATATAATCCAACATTTTAAATTCATAAAGTTCCCTTATCCAATCATCTTTATTTTTGCATTGTTTTTTTCATTCTCTGGTTCATCATAAGCTGAATATATTTTTATTTAAAGTCTTTGCTTTTTCTAATATATTATCATTTAATTTAAAATATCCTGGTACTTTTTTTCTACTAACAACTGAATCGTTTCTGTATGTATTTTTTTATTACCATGTCTAAATTTAAAAAAATTTTTTTCCATTATTATGATTTTGGTCTTCGATTTTTTTGAAGCACACCAAATTTTTTTCAAAAATTGGTACAAAATAATAATTTATTTCATGAAGGCAATTTGAAAACACTTCATCATATTCTTCTATTTCATGAAATAATTGTAATTTTTCATCGTAAGATAATTTTTCTATATTTTAAAATTTCTAATATTAATTCTTCATATAATGTTTCATTAATTTTTTTCAATAAATGGCAAAAAAACCATATTACTTCATCTATGTATAATTTTTTTCTTCTATACGTTTATCAAGCAATAATTTTTATTATAAATCTTCCAATATAAAGTTGGAAATTTTCAGGGGTTTTACTGTAAGGACTAGGAAATTGCATCGAAAAATAGATTTATTAAAAAAATAATTCATTCATTTTTTTCTTTATTTTTTTAAAAAAAGTTGCGTGGTTACAGAAGGTAAAAAAATATGCCATTTTTTTATAACCTATCATATAAAAACACATTTGACTCAATCTAACACCCATTGTATTTTTGGAACCTTCTTGACTTCTTCCTTTATAATTAAATTTATCTTTTAAAAATATTTTTTTATATTATTTGTATTAATTTCATTTTTTTAATATTTCTAATGCTGATAAAAAAATTTTTCCATTAATTCTTTGGAACTTATATTTTTTTCTGAAATATCCACTTGTTATCCTTACTTCTATTTAATTTCATTTCCTATTCTCCTATCATTTTTTTATAATTTCATAACACATCTTAGGAGGAATTGATTCACCTATTATATGTCTTATAAATGTATCAGTTGCCCAATCAGGAATATTCCATTCTTCAGGTAATGAAGCAACAATAAATAATTCTCTTAGCGTTAAGACTCTTGCATCTGAATACGTACCATCTTTCAATAATTTCCCAGGATGAACATTATTATGTGAACCTATATTTCCGCTATTCATTGTTCTTGCAGGTGCTGGCATATCCCATCGCATTCTTTTTATATGTATTATGAAATCCTTTTTATTTTTTTGTACCATCTACTTTTTTTGGATAATAAACTTCATTTTTCATTGCACTGCATCCTGTTGGAGTATGTTTCATAGCAAGAATTTCTCTTTCATTATGTTTTTTTGCTTCATGAAACTTTATATTACTTATTTCTCCTGATTCTAAACTTGGTAAATGTCCTATTGCTTCTCTTAACGTAATTTCATTTTTCTTTTTTGGCCATTCCCATTTTAATTTATGTTTATACATCTTTATTATTGCTCTTGGTCTTGTTTGAGGAATACCATAATCCTTTGCATTTAAAACTTTAATATCTATTATATATTTTTTTGAATATTTTTTTCTAAAAATATCTTTTTAATAAATAAAATTTATCTTCATATGGAAAATATAACTCTAAAAATCTAGGTACATTTTCAATCAAAAATATAATCAAAGTCTTGAATATCTATTATATCAAGAATATGAAAGACTAAAAAAATTTCTCTTATCTAGTGACATCTGGTTTAATTTTTTTATTTACTCTAAAGTACTAAATCCTTGACATGGAGGTGTCGCTAACAAAAATTTTTGCATCATTTGGTATATTCTTTATAAATTCTTCTTTAATTTTTATTGTTATTTATATCACCTACCACCATTTTGCTTTCAGGATACATATAGCTATAAAATTTGGCTCTCTTTTCTAACAATTCATTTGCTAAAATAATATCTATCCCTGCCTTTTTTTAAATACATTTCACCCTACTCCAGCACTAGAAAAACATTGAAATTCCTTTAATCATTTAATTCTCCTATTCCTTTCACTATATTATATGTTAATTCAGGCGGAATCCCTTCTCCCACAATTCTTCTTATAAAGGTATCACTTGCCCACTCTGGAATATTCCAATCATCCGGTAACGTAGATATTCTAAAAAGTTCCAATAAAGTTAAAACTCTTGCATCTGAATATGTGCCATCTGTCAATAACCTCCCTGGATGAACATTCTCTTGAGATGAAATAGCATCATTTCTCATTGTTACTGCAGGTGCTGGAGAATCCCATTTCATTCTTTTATAACTTGCTTTATAAGCTATTATTCTACTCCCATCTTTTTTTCTAGGATAATGTATTTTATTATCTAATGCCGTACATCCTGTCGGAGTATATTTCATACATATTATATGACTTTCCAAATGCTTTCTTGCATAATGAAATTTTATACCGCTAGTTTCTCCTGATTCTAAACTTGGTAGATTACCAATTACATCTCTAACTGTTATTTCTTTCTGAATTTCTGGCCATTCCCATTTTAATCCATGTTTATACATTTTTATTATTGCTCTCGGTCTACTCTGGGGAACACCAAAAAAATTTCGCATTTAAAACTTTTGATTCTATTGTATATTTTTTTAAATTTATCTTCTAATATTTCAACTATAGTGTACAATCTACCTTTATAAGGTAATTTTATAGTTAAAAAAACCCGGAACATTTTTCAAATAAAATATAATCGAAAATCTTTTTCTCAATAACTTCTAAAACATTAAATACTAAATAATTTCTTGGATCCTTCATTTTTATCATTTAATGTTTTTATTTTTTTCCTAGATTACTTACCCCTTGACAAGGTGGTGTTGCTAATAAAAATTTTTACATCATCTGGTATATTCTTTATAAATTCTTCTTTGATTTCATCGTTGTTTTATATCGCCTACCACCATTTTTGCTTTTCAGGATACATATAATTATAAAATTTTTGCTCTTTGAGATATTAATTCATTTGCTATAATTATTTCTATCCCTGCTTTTTTTAAATATGTCTCTCCTACACCGCCACTTGCAAACATTGAAGCCCCTTTTATCATTTTTCATCCTTCCTTTAAAATAAATAATATTTACTATCTTCAGTATACCATAATTCTATTATTCAAAGCAAATTATAAAACTACTAAAAATTATTATACCGAACAACTCACACACTCTTCAATAGTCGCCTTTCTAGTTCTCGTATAATAAAGCGACTTCAATCCCAATCGATGTGCATAAATATAAAGTCTAGCCAAATCCCTAGTGCTATCTGTACTCTTCGTATACAAAATAGTTGATATTCCTTGATCTACGTGTCTTTGGATTACAGAAATCAGTTTCAAGATATTTTTTTGATCCATATCGTAGGCTGATTTATAGAAAAAGAAGTTGTCATTTGTTAAGTATGGCATTGGGTAGAAAGTTGTACTATCTCCATATTCTCTAACTTCTATTGTATCAACTACTGGCATTACTGAGGCTGTTGAGTTCATAATGTATGATGTTGATTGATTTGGAGCTATTGCCATTCGGTAGGCGTTGTAGACTCCGTGTTTCATTACTTGCTCTTTTAGGTTTGCCCAGTCTTCTTTTGTTGGAATGTAGATTCCTTCAAATAGTGATTTTACTTTTTCTGTTTGAGGCATGTATTCTTTTGTTACATATTTATTGAAGTAATTTCCGTTGGCATATTCAGATTTTTCAAAATCTTTGAATGTTTCTCCTCTTTCTTTTGCGATTTCCATTGATCTTTCCAATGAATAAAAATTAACCATCATAAAGAATACATTACAGAAATCAAGTGCTTCTTTGCTTTCATACATAATGAAGTTTTTTTAGCTAAAAAAATCCATGTAAGTTCATTGCTCCAAGTCCTACAGAATGTAATTCCTCATTTGCTTTTTTTATTGTTGGAACAACATCAATGTTTGTTAAATCTGAAACCATTGTAAGTGAATCAATTGCAGCTTTTGTAGCTTCTTTTATTCTCTTATTTTCCATAACAGTTGCAATATTTAATGAACCTAAAGTTACATGATATTCCTCTTCTTATCGTATCTTCTTCATAATAAGCATTAATGTCTGAAACTTCTGACAGTTGCATTATTTCAGTACAGTTCCCAAGAAGCATACCATTAAACATTCCCATATGTCTTTTTTTCTTCAGTAAAGCAATATGTATCGTAAACTCCGTCAATTTCTTCTACGGAAGTTATTTTTTTCAAAAGCGCAAGCATCTCTATTTGGAGTATGTTCCAAATCAAATTTCAATCTAAATGTTTCAAATCCCTAACTCCACAAGTTTTTTTGTAAGTTTTTATGTGTTATAAGTAATCTATATAATGCCTTACATTCAAATTCTCCACATTCGTCTGTTCCGTTATTTAATGGTAATTCTCTGATTTCAGTATCTCGCATTTTATTTATTTTTTTGAATGAATACTAATTTCTTGAAGTAACAATCTAATGTTAGAAAGAAATTCTAAATTTGTTGAAGCTTTATTTGTAATGAATTATTTCCATTATTTTTTTGAAACAGTGCCATCTGCATCTGCCAATCCGCTTAACCATTTAACAATACTTGAAATTTCATAATTAAAAAGGTACAAAAAAATTTATCTTTCAGTCCCTTACAATAATTTAAAAATTATTCTGTCTTCATTTTCTGATTTACTATATTCTAAGTCATCAAATTTATCTAAAAGTTCTTTTTTTCTCCATATAAATAAATCATTTTTATTTGTAAGATTTTTTTCTATCTTTCACATCATATTCGCAGCCATCACCTGAATAAAAATCCATTTGCATAAGCATTTTCAAGTATTTCACGGTTTTCATTTTTCATACTTTTGGCAAATCAAATTTTTATAAGTCTGTCTCCAACTTTAAGTTCGTGTGCTCTTTTTTTCAACAACTTTTTCATTTTCATCTTTAATATAAAATTTGTGATATGGTGTTACATCTACAGTTTGAAAATTGTCTGTACTAACTTTTTAATAACTTTTTGATCAGTTCCTGTTTTTAATAACTGTAGTTTTTACTCCATTCTTCTCCATTCCAAAACATGAACTTTTTTTCATTTTCATGCTGTCCAATTTCTGTATAACCATATTCTTTTGTTAAAAATTTTTTTGTATACGGAGCAACACACAAATTTGAGAATTTAACTGATCCAATCTCTTTCAAAGCATGTTCTTTATTTGCATTATCTTTAAAGAACAAATAAGGGTATCCGCTTTCTTTTTGTGTTTGAGAAATTTTTTTACAAGAAGTTCTCTTGCGTTTATTTTTTTCTTTTTAACATTTGGATTATCAACTAATTTTTTTCGTACATTTCGTTCATATCCATTTCGTCCAAGTATTGTCCATATTCTAGAAAATACTGTGTGTGGATTAAATGTATAGCAAACTTCATCTTCCATTGCTAACTGCATAAATTTGTCTGGAACGATAACTCTGATTGATAGTGATTTTATTCTAATTTTTTTCATCTACATTTATTTTTTTACTATCTAAAAAAATTCGTTAATATCTGAATGAAATACATTCAAGTAAACTGCCCCAGCTCCAGCTCTTTTGTCCCAATTGATTTGCATAAGAAAAAAATATCTTCTAAAAATTTTTCATAATTGGTAAAACTCCAGAGGCCCCTACCTTCTACACCTTTTATAGATTCACCTCTTGCTCTAATTTTTAGACAAGTTAATCGCAACTCCTCCACCAATCGAAGACAATTTCATAGATGAGTCAAAAATATATCCAATTCCACTCAAATTATCTCCCATTTCATCTAAAAAGCAAGAAACAAGTTCTCCTGATCTCTTTTTTTCCCAGAATTTAAAAAAAGTAGGAGTAGCTGGTTGATACTCTTGATTTATTAACATCAAAGCATATTCTTTTTGCCTTTCTCAAAGTTTCCCTGTGCCAAATACAATGAAACAGCCGAAATTCTATCCTCATATCTCTAAAAAAATTTTCTCCAGTATCATCCATCAACGCATAACTTTGATAAAATTTCGAAGCACTCATAAATGAAGCGAATCTAAATTTCTTATCATAAACCATTTTTAAAAAGCTCTTTAATTTCATCATGACTATACATTTGATAAAAAAATCGATATAATAGTCATTTTTTTATTAAATATCTCATTTTTTTCTTCTAAATTATGAAAAAAATACAGTATTTTTTTATTTACATAATCCACAAAATATGAATAAACAGCTTCTTTATCCTTTTCAAGCTGAAAAATCTTCACCTTTTTTAACCATTATTTCATTATTTAAGTATATCCACTTTTTTTAGCTCTGTTATCAACCATTTTTTTCATCTCCTATTTATTATTTATAATTATTTTTCCAGATAATTTATATAATTTTTCCACTTCCGTATTAGTTCCCGACAATTCAAATTTCATTAAAACTGAATTCCATATTTTTTTCCTGAATTTTATCAGCCGCCACTGCAAAAAAAATACTCCCTCAGTTTCTATTTCCGCTGGAACTTACTGATTTTTATCAATTTTGCTATTATTTTCATTTTCCAAAAAAATTTATCTGTCGTTTCTGGAACTTCTCCAATTTTTTTGTTGTAAATGTCAAAAAAATGCCCTTCATTTTCAATTTTCATATTTGGATCTATTTTTAATAAAATGCCAATCTGGACGTTGTCTTTCCATTTTTTTACAAATCTTTGGACATTTCCTGTTTTTTTGAATCGTAATATATATACATTGATTTCACCTTACTTTTTTTCATTTTTTTGATGAATTTCCTGATTTTTTTAGAAAAATATACTCAAAACTGAATATTTTAATAAAAAAATTGTTTTGAGTAGTATTATTAATTAATTTAAATTGTATTATTAACTCAGATTATTTTTTTAATTACATCATTGAAATAATTTCATTAATTTCTTCAGGCTTGAATCCAATTGTTCTTTTTCACTTCTTCATTTTTCTTCAAATAAAATTACTGTTGGAACACTTCTCACTCTATATTTTACAGCCAATTCCGGATTATCAAAGGGATTTATTCTTTCATATTCTACACCTTTTTTTATCTAATAAGTCCGACACCATTGCACATGGATTACAGTCATTTTTTTCAAATTTCACTAATTTTTTTCATTCTCTTTTCTCCTTTAAATTTATATATATTTTTCATTTTATTATACAAAAACACAATATGTTGTGTTTATTTTGATTTTTTTACCGTATATGTAGTGTATCTTATTTTTTTGAAAAATTTTTTTCAATAAGATTATTTTTTTAATTTTTGATTAAAGAGTTTTTCTAAGTTGATAAATAAAGGGATTTATTAATTATATATTTTATATATGGAAAAATGATTATTTATTATTATTTCTAAAGATATAGGAAAAAAATGACGATTGAGATGAAATAATAAAAATATATAAATTTATGAAAAAAATAAAATTAATTTCTATATACACACAGATTTTTTTATGATAGAATAAAGTAATATAAATTTACTTACAGGAGTTGAGCAAATTATGGAAAAATAAATATAAAAAAATTCATATAATTTATTACAAAATGATCTAAAAAAATAAAAATACTAATGCTGGATGGAGCAATGGGAACAATGATTCAGCGAGAAAATTTGACTGCTGATGACTTTGGCGGAGAAAAATATGAAGGATGTAATGATTATCTTGTGCTGAAAAGACCTGATATTATTAAGAATATTCATAAAAAATATCTGGAAGCTGGAAGTGATATTATTGAAACTAACAGTTTTGGAGCTTTTAGAAATTGTATTAAAGGACTATGACTTGAAGACAAAGTTTTTTTGAAATGAATAAAAGGGCTGCAGAACTTGTAAATGAAGCTATTTCAGAATATAGAAGTGAACATCCTGAAGTTACACGAAATCTTTATGTTGCAGGAGCTTTAGGGCCTTCTAACAAGTCAATCAGTGTTACTGGCGGAGTTACCTTTGAAGAGCTTATTCATAATTATTATACCGCTGTTTCAGGGCTTCTGGCTGGTGGAGTCGACTTGATTCTATTTGAAACGATCCAAGATACAAGAAACTTGAAAGCAGCTTATTTGGGGCTTAAAAAGGCTATGGAAGAAAATTATACTGTTCCGTTAATGCTGTCATTTACGATTGAAAGTACAGGAACTACGCTTGCAGGACAAACTGCAGATGCCTTTTATTATGCTGTAAATCACATGAATCCATTTTCTGTGGGGCTAAATTGTGCGACTGGACCTGAATTTATGACACAGTTCTTAAAAACATTGAATAATATTTCAAATACTTATATTTCAGTTTATCCAAATGCAGGATTGCCTAATGAAGACGGGGAATATGAGGAAACTCCAGACACATTGTCAGCTAAAATTGAGCCGTTTTTCCAAAACCATTATTTAAATATTGTTGGTGGATGCTGCGGAACTACGCCTGAACACATTCAAAGAATTAAGGAAAAAAGTATAAATTATGAGCCAAGAGTTATTGATAAAAATAAGGATTTTAACGATGTTTCTGGATTAATAGCCTTGGAAACACCAAAAGATCGTCCAGTTTATGTAGGAGAACGTACAAATGTAATTGGTTCACGTATTTTCAAAAAAATTTAATTGCTAATGAAAAAAATTTGATGAGGCGACTGAAGTTGCAAGGCTTCAAATTAAAGGGCGAGCAGATGTAATTGATATTTGTCTTATGAATCCTGATAGAGATGAGATTGCCGATATGAAGTCATTTTCTGGATAAAGTGGCAAAAATTTGCAAAAAAATTCCGCTTATGATTGACTCGACTGATATAAATGTCGTTAAGGAAGGGCTTACTTTACTTGCAAGGAAAAAGGAATTATAAATTGATTAACCTTGAGGATGGAGAAAAGAAATTTGCTGATATGGCAAAAAGTTATTATGATTTTGGGGCTTCTGTCGTTGTTGGGACTAATTGATGAGGAAGGTATGGCTGTTTCTGTTGAGAAAAAAATTGAAAGTTGCTAGAAGAAGCTATGAACTGCTTACAAAAAAATATGGGATTGATGAAAGGGATATAATTTTTGACACATTAGTCTTCCCAGTTGCAACAGGAGATCAAAAGTACATTGGCTCTGCTACAGCAACAATTGAGGCAATTAGGCAAATTAAAGCAGAAATGCCGAATGTAAAGACAATTCTTGGAGTGAGCAACGTTTCATTTGGACTGCCGATTGCTGGAAGGGAAGTTTTAAACACTTATTATATGCAAAAGGCTTATGAGGCTGGACTTGATTATGCAATTATAAATACAGAAAAAGTTATTCCGATGAATGAAATTTCAGATGAAGAAAAAGAACTGTCAGAAAACATTTTATTTCATACAAATGATGAAAATGTATCAAAATTTGCAAATTTCTATCGTGAAAAAAAGGCTGTAAAAAAAGTTGCTGATACAAGTAACCTAACTACTGAAGAAAAAGTTGCAAACTTGGTTGTAGAAGGAAGTAAAAAGGATTTGACAATTTTGCTGGATGAATTATTGAAAAAAATATTCACCAATTGAAATTATAAACGGGCCTTTAATGACTGGAATGGATGAAGTTGGAAGATTATTTAACAACAATGACTTAATCGTTGCTGAAGTTCTGCAAAGTGCCGAAGTTATGAAGGCTTCTGTTTCACATCTGGAACAATTTATGAAAAAGATGAGTCATCTGTAAAAAGGAAAAGTAGTTATGGCAACTGTAAAAAGGGGATGTCCACGACATTGGAAAAAAATCTGGTTGGAATAATTATTGGAAATAACGGTTATGAAGTAATTGACCTTGAATCAATGCTTCTGCAGAAAAAAATCCGTGAAGCAATTATCGAACATAAAGCTGATTTTTCTCGGGCTTTCTGGACTTCTTGTAAAATCTGCCACAGAAATGGTAAATACTATGGAAGTTCTACGTGAAGCTGGAATTGATATTCCGATATTTGTGGGAGGTGCTGCACTTACAGAAAAAAATTTACTGTAAACAAAATTGAGCCTGCCTATAAAAAAATAATATTGTAATTTACTCAAGAGATGCAATGACTGCACTTTTCTGATTTAAATAAAATGATTGATGAGAAAAAAATTTGAAGAATTTAAGGAACACTTGCAAAAACGTAGAGAATTAGTAACAATTAAAGATGCGAAAAAAACTTGAACAGCTGAAGGTTAAACCGACAGTAAGTGATATTAAAGATGCTGATGGAACATTCGACTTTTTCAAAAAGTTGAACTGCCGAAAATATAACTTTGAAAAAAATTTATAAGCCGCAAACTTTGAATAAGCAAATTTTAACAAATATAAAGGCAAAGGATGTATTTCCATTTGTAAACTTGCAAATGCTTATCGGAAAACATCTTGGAATGAAATGGATTGTAAATAATTTGATTGAAAAACAAGATCCTAGAACAATAAAACTATACAATGAAATTTTAGACATTGTCGAAAATGGCGATGAATACTTTGATATAAAGGCTATTTATAAATTTTTCCCTGCACGTAGAAAAAGCTGGAAAAAGAAAAGATGACTTTAAAATTGAAATTCTATCAGATGATTTGTCAACAGTTTTGGAAACTTTTGATTTTCCAAGACAAAAATATGGACAATATTTATCGCTAAATGATTATGTAAGTCCAGAAGGAATCGACTACATCGGATTTTTTGTCGCAACTGCTGGAGAAAAATCAAGACTTGTTTCCAATGAATTAAAGGAAAAAGGCGAATTTTACAGAGGGCATATTGTAAATTCTATTGGACTGGAGCTTGCCGAAGCAACATCTGAATATATTCACAAAATGATGCGTCAAGATGTTGGAATCATTGACAAAAAAATATCTCCTAAACGAGATTTTTAAATGCCCAATATCAAGGAAACCGTTATTCTTTCGGCTATCCAGCCTGCCCAGACTTGAGCGACCAAAGAAAACTGTTTAATTTATTAAAACCAGAAAGATATGGAATTACATTGACGGAAGAATTTATGATGTACCCAGAAGCGACAGTAAGCGCAATTGTATTCTCGCAACCATTCTGCAAAATATTTTTAATATGTA